>Ga0114993_10002796_pt1 | contig 18718 bp, 20 predicted proteins | sample ArcticOcean_MG_C_FD_87042 | JGI IMG/M metagenome (GOLD analysis project Ga0114993, IMG submission 87042) | Marine microbial communities from western Arctic Ocean - ArcticOcean_MG_CB2_150 | ecosystem: Environmental > Aquatic > Marine > Oceanic | place: Arctic Ocean: Canada Basin | collected...
GCATTGATCGGTCTGTCGGGCCATTCTCTCGCCTTTTTCCTCGCCGCCAATATTTGCGTGGGCATGGGTTGGAATTTTCTATTTGTCGGCTCGACAGCGTTGCTGACGAAGACCTACCGGCCCGAAGAAAAGAATAAATCCCAGGGTCTCAACGATGCGCTGGTGTTTCAGTCCGTGGCGGCATTTTCGTTCTCTGCCGGTCTGCTGCACAATGCGATAGGGTGGGAATCGATCTGCGCCGTACTACTCCCCTTCATCGCGATCGTCTTTGTGGCCGTGCTTTACCTGAAGTTCAAACCGGGCGCGGCGCCTGCGGGTCTGGGGCGTGCCGGGGTCGCGGCGGCTGAATAAACCGGGGCGACCAGTTCTACAACTGCGGCGTACGCTGTCAGTTTCACCGGCAGACAGATCGCGATCCGACATCTGCCTGCCGTCGGTGGGCCCAAGCGGTCGTCGACTAGGAGGTGAAGGTGACCTGCGCCCCTTCCTTTTTCTTCGGTTCAGTCATCGCCTCTTCGGAGGCAAACGAAGTTAATCAGTGAGATATTTCGCCGCGTGATTGAGAATAGGGTAAATGAATTTACACCTGATTTTGTGTCAGGAGCGAACGGGAGAAACCCGGTGCTATTCTGACAGAATTTTCAAATATTCTGACAAACTCAAAAAACGGCGCGGCAACTCCAGATTGGTAAAAACTCGCAACCGCAGAACTCCGGGAGATTTCACGTAACCGACCGCGACCATCGACTGAATAATCGTCTAAAAATTCGGTGCGGTTCTAGCTCTTGTCAGAATGCGTTCTGACATTTGTCAGAATAGAAATTCTTTTAAGGTATTGTTTTTAAGGAGAAAATGGCGCACCCGGAGAGATTCGAACTCCCAGCCTCCTGATTCGTAGTCAGGTGCTCTATCCAGTTGAGCTACGGGTGCGCGGACCGCAACGGTATACCCAATGCGGCTGGGCGACGCAATGCGTTCCATCGGCCCCGAATTCCGCCCCTAACCCCACCCTGAATCCCGCCTCCAATCCCGCCGGGAAAGCCGGTCGGAGTGCCTGCCCGGTAGTGCCCCAAATGACACGGACAATCGGCTTGTGGACCGGGAATCGTTAAAGTAATATGCACACCTGTTCGGGCGGGTTAGCAAATTGTTACTATTTTCCAATTATTTGTGACAACTCGTTATCCGAACCGGTGAAATTGAAATATTGGGGGTAAGGCCGAACATGGCCCGTGTAAGAACCCGAACACAAACTGCGAAACTCTGTGCAACGCTTGTCCTGTCTGGTGGATTGCTTGGCGCGTGCTCCATGGCATCCGACGCCTTGTGGCCGTCGCTGACCGGCGAGAACCCGGCCGGCAACAAAGGTGCGCAGGCGAACATACCCGCGTCGCAGGCCGAAGCGTCCCGGCAACCGACCCTGTCGCCGCCGCCGCCGCCCGCGCTGGGCCGGACCAACTTCGTTCCACCGCGCGTGTCGCAAGGGTCGGCCACCGGCACCTATGTCGGCCAGCGCGTCGCTGAATTGCGCGGTGAACTGCAACGGCTGCAATCCCAGATCGGCCAGCAGAACACGCAGCTTCAGGCGATCCGCAACATGACGGTGCAGCATTCGCAGAATTACCACGGCACGGTCGCCGCGGTGAACGCGAAGCTGCAGGTCGGCACGACCCCCGGCAATCCCTCCCTGGTCAACCAGTGGAACGTCGCGCAGGCAAGTCTCGCCCAGGTCGAGAACGATATTGCGCAGATGAATACGCTGTCCAATGGCGTCGCCGGGACATCGACCCTGTCGGCATTTCTGCTGGAAACGACACGGGCGGCCTACGGGCTGTCGGGGGCGATCGATGCGGATCACCGCCAGCTCGCCATTCTCGAAGACGAGGTCAACCGCACCGTCGTTCTGATCGACCGTTTGCTGAACGAGTTGAGCGAGGATGTCAGCCGCCAGAGCAACTACCTCAGCGCCGAGCGCACGAACCTGACGACGCTCTCGCTTGCCGTCAAAAACGGCGAACTTCTCGGATCGAGCCTCGGCAATAGGGCGTTTTCGTCATCCGCGCCGGCCGCCAATAGCGGCTTCCGGTCCGCCCCGGTGGCAGGCGGTGTCCGCCGTCCGCTGGTCGTGATCCGGTTCGACCGCGCGAGCGTCCAGTACGAGCAGCCGCTCTACAACGCCGTCAGCCGCGCGCTGCAGCGGCGTCCGAACGCCATGTTCGATCTGGTCGCGATCGCACCGAACCGCGGCAACGCCGCCCGGGTCGCACTCGCCGCGAGTTCATCGAAGAAAAACGCGGAAACCGTGCTGCGCTCGCTCTCCGATATGGGCCTGCCGCTCGACCGGGTCCGCCTGTCGGCACTGACCAGCAACACGGCTGCGACCAACGAGGTGCACGTCTACGTGCGCTGACGGGTCTACAACTTTCATTAAAACGGGCGCCGTAAAGGCGCCCGTTTTTTATACATAACGACCGCCGAGTTATTCCGCCGCATCGGCCTTGCCGCGCGCCCGGCCTTCGAGGCCGCGGCGCATCCGCTCAACATTGGGGCCGGACGGCGCCATCTCGAACACCGATTCGACCGACGTGTAATCGAAATACCCCATCCGGGCGAGCGGGCGGCATTTGAGGATATCGATCTTGCCGTCTTCGGTGATCACGTCGTCGCTGATATGAACGCCGACCACTTCGCCGACGACGACATAGGTGATGTTGTCGATCGAGTTGCCCGGCAGCGTCATGGTCGCATGGTACCTGCATTCAAGCTGCACCGGCGACGCCTTGACCCGCGGCGGCCCGACCATATTCGACGCCACCATTTCAAGCCCGGCCATTTTCGCCTCGTCGACATCGGACGGCACCATCTGCGCGGTGGTGTTGACCTGGTCGCGCAGGTCCCACGTCGCCATGTTGCAAACGAACTCCCCGGTCAGTACCGCATTGCGCGCGCTGTCCTTGGGTCCGCCGTCTTCGAAGCGCGAACCCGACGAGAACATCACATAGGGCGGATCGTAGCCGAGATTGTTAAACTGGCTGTACGGCGCCAGGTTGACCACACCGTCGGCGTCGAGCGTTGTGATCCAGCCGATGGGGCGCGGCACGACGACAGATTTATAGGGATTATAGGGCAGACCATGATCGTTCTTTGCCGGCTCGTAAAACATGCGTGCCTCCGGTTATGTCGCGCTCGGATTATCGGGGGCGCTCACCGGCAAGGCAAATCATTCTGTGATTCACAGAGCGGCGATTCGCGGTGCCGCCAAATGGAAATCCTAGTCCGGCAGGTCGATAGACAGATTGTCGATCAGCCGGGTCTTGCCCAGCCAGGCGGCGGCAAAAACCCTGAGCCCGCGGCGATACAGATCGGCCGGCGCGAGGGTTGCGGCGTCGTGGATCTCGAAATAATCGACCGCGTCGAATCCGGCCTCGAGCAGCGCCTGCCGGCCCCAGACGCACTGGGCGGCGATATCGACATCGGGATGCATTCGCCCGGCGACGGCAAACAGGGTGCCGTAGAGCGCGCGGGCAATGCGGATCTCCGTGTCGTCGAGATAGACATTGCGCGACGACAGGGCGAGCCCGCCAATGCCGCGCAGGATGGGCACGCCGATGATACGGATGCCGAGACCGAGCTCCTCGACCATGCGTTCGATCACTTTGAGCTGCTGATAGTCCTTTTCGCCGAAATACGCGACATGGGGCGCGCAGTGCTCGAACAATCGGGACACCACCGTTGTCACGCCGTCGAAATGCCCGGGCCGCGACGCGCCGCACATTCCCTCGGTCACGCCGTCGACGGTCACGGTAATCGCGAACCCGTCAGGATATATTTCATCGACCCCCGGCGCATAGACGATGTCGACGCCGCGCTCTTCGAACAAGGCCAGGTCGGATGCTTCGTCGCGCGGATAGGCGCTGAAATCCTCGCCTTCGCCGAACTGGGTCGGGTTGACGAACAGGCTGGCGACCACCACCCCGCAATCGCGCCGCGCCCGAATGACCAGCGACAGATGACCGGCATGCAGCGCGCCCATCGTCGGCACCAGTCCGATAATCGTGCCGGACGCGCGGTGCGGCTCAAGCGCCGCACGCAGCTCGGCGGCATTGCGCAAGACAATCATGGAGGAAGGTTTTTCAGGGGCGGGCACGAAATCGATGTCAGGTTTTAAGGTGTCGGACCTCTGCCCCATCGGTCTTGGGCGCGCCGAAACACTGTTCGGCGGTCGGGAACCGGCGGGCACGGACATCGTCGGCGTAGGCCGCCGCAGCCTTGCCGAGATCGACGCCAAGATCGGCGTAACGCTTGACGAATTTTGGCGTGAAATCGCTGAACAGCCCGACCAGATCCTCGGTGACCAGCACCTGGCCGTCGCACTCGACCGAGGCGCCGATCCCGATGGTGGGCACCGGCACGACCTGGGTAATCTCGCGCGCGACCGGTTCCATCACACCCTCGACAACGATGGAAAACGCGCCGGCATCGGCAACCGCACGGGCATCGTCGATGACCTTGCGGGCGGCCCCCGTTTCCTTGCCCTGAACCCTGAAACCGCCATAGGTGTGTACCGATTGCGGCATCAGCCCGATGTGGCCCATCACGGGAATGCCCCGCTGGGCGAGAAATTCGACGGTCGGCGCAAGCGCCACGCCGGCTTCGAGCTTGACGCCGTCACAGCCGGTTTCCTGCATGATGCGGGCGGCGTTGCGATAGGCCTGCTCGGTCGATTCCTGATAGGACGCGAACGGCATGTCGACGATAACGCAGGCACGCTGCGATCCGCGCACAACCGCCGCGCCGTGATTGATCATCATATCGAGCGTGACCGCCAGCGTCGTGTCGAAGCCGTACACCACCATGCCCAGCGAATCGCCGACCAGCAGACAATCGACATGTTCGTCGAGAAACTGGGCCATCGGCGCGGTATAGGCGGTCAGAACCGCAATCGGTTCTCCGCCCTTGCGCGCCGTGAGTTCCGGCGCTGTAATCCGTTTGATCCGGCTAGGGGTGCTCATCGTCGCCCTCCGCGAGCTTTTCCGGCAGCAGTCGCGGCTGTTTTACGCTGTTTTTTGCACCTGCGAAAGGATTTCCATCAAAATGCGGTTACCGAATTGATTAGAAAGCGATATTCGATTCCAGAGTTATCCCGGATTTCGCTTGTCATCGCGCTGTCGGTGCTGATTCCCGCCTGCAATTCGGTCCCGGATCTGCCGCGCCGCCATATGGTCGCCGCCGCCAACCCGCTGGCGGCCGACGCAGGGCGGCAAATTCTGCTTGCGGGCGGCAGCGCGGTCGATGCCGCGATCGCCGTCCAGGCCGTGCTCACTTTGGTGGAGCCCCAAAGTTCCGGCATCGGCGGCGGCGCGTTCCTGATGCATTTCCGCAAATCCGACGCCCGTGTCGACGCCTATGACGGCCGCGAGACCGCGCCCGCCGCTATCCGCCCGGATGTATTCCTGACCGCCGACGGCAAGCGCCGGCGGTTTCGCGACGTCAGCACCGGCGGGATTGCCGTCGGCGTGCCCGGGATCCTGCGCATGCTGGCGCTGGCGCACCGCGCGCATGGCAAGCTGGCCTGGGCACGATTGTTCGAGACCGCGATCGCGCTTTCACAAAACGGGTTCCCTGTCTCGCCGCGGCTTCACCGGATGATCGCACGCTCGAAGGATCTGCGGGATTTTCCAACGGCGCGCGCCTATTTCCTGACCCAGGACGGCGCGCCGAAACCGGTCGGAACGGTGTTGCGCAATCCGGACCTCGCCGACACCTACCGGCGGATCGTCGCCGGCGGCGCCGAGGCGTTCTACCGCGGCGACATCGCCCGCGACATCGCGGCCAAGATCCGAAAGGCGACGCGCAACCCGGCAACGATGACCCTGGGCGATATCGCCGGATACCGCGCGCTGAGACGCCCGCCGGTGTGTCGGCCCTACCGCGCCTGGCGGCTTTGCGTGATGCCGCCGCCGACATCGGGCGGGATTACGACGCTGCAGATACTGGGGCTGCTCGAAGGCTTCGATCTGTCACGCATCGCGCCGTCCTCGGTCCAGGCAATTCACCTGATATCCGAAGCCAGCCGCCTCGCCTATGCCGACCGGCGGCACTATATCGGCGATCAGGATTTCGTTTCCGTGCCGGTCACCGGCCTGCTCGATCCCGCCTATCTGCGGCGCCGCGCGGAGACTATTTCCGCGACCGAAAGCATGGGCAAGGCTACCGCCGGGCGGCCGGTCCGCGTCGACAGATCGGATCTTGCCCCCGACCCGCGGGAAGGATTTCCGTCGACGTCGCATGTGTCGGTGATAGATGCCGACGGCAACGCGGTCAGCATGACCACGTCGATCGAGCGCGCCTTCGGCAGCCGGCTGATGGTGCGCGGTTTCCTGCTCAACAACCAGTTGACCGATTTTGCCTATGTGCCGCGGCACGGCGGGCTGCCGGTCGCCAACGCGGTCGCGCCGGGCAAGCGGCCGCGCAGTTCGATGTCGCCGACCCTGGTCTTCGATGCCCACGGCAGATTGTTCGCAACCATCGGCTCGCCCGGCGGCTCGCGCATCATCGGCTATGTAACCAAGACACTCATCGGCCTGCTCGACTGGAAGCTCGGCATGCAGGCGGCGATCGATTTACCAAACCACATCAACCGCAACGGACCGACGGAACTGGAAAAAGGCACTGATGTCGCGAAACATGTGGCAGCGCTGCGCCGTCTGGGACACGATGTACGACTGGGGACGCTGAGCAGCGGACTGCACGGCATCCGGGTCACGCCGGACGGGTATGACGGCGGCGCCGACCGGCGGCGCGAAGGCGTCGCGCTCGGCGATTAGCCGGCGGGAAGTTTGATGGGGGCGACAGGTTTATGAGCAACGCAGCAAAGGGCGCGATGTGGATGATCGCGGCGGCGGGCGCGCTGACCGCGATGGCAATCTGTATCCGCTTTCTGCCGGCCTATTCAGTGCTGCTGATGATCTTTCTACGCAACGTGATCAACCTGTTGCTGATGACGCCGTCGATCCTGCGTCAGGGCACATCGATGGTGAAGACCGAAAAGCTCGGCACCCATGCGCTGCGCAACGCGTTTCTCTATGGCGGCAATGTTGCCTGGTTCTACGGCGTCACCCTCATCGCGCTTGCCGATGTCGCGGCGCTTCAGTTCACCTCGCCGCTGTTCACGGCACTGATCGCCGCGGCGTTTCTCGGCGAGCGGATCGGCGGCCACCGGATGATCGCCATCCTGGTCGGGTTCGCCGGCGCGCTGATCATCATCCGCCCGGGCATCATCCCGATCAGTCTCGGCACGGTGATGATCCTGATCGCCGCCCTGCTCTATTCATGCGCCCACGTCGTCACCAAGCGCCTGTCGGAGACCGAATCGGGATCTACGGTGGTGTTTTATATGAGCTTCACCATCCTGATCTATTCGGCAATCCCGGCGTTTTTCGTATGGCAGACGCCCGTCATTGCCGACTTGCCGGCGATTATCGGCCTCGGAATAACCGGCTACGCGACGCATTACTGCCTCACCCGATCACTGGCCAAAGCAGATGCAAGCTTCGTGATCGCCTTCGATTTCATGCGCCTGCCGTTCTCGGCGATCCTGGGATGGCTGCTGTTTCGCGAGATTCTCGAATTCTGGACCTGCACCGGCGCGCTGATCATTTTCGCGGCCGGCTATTACAGCACCATCCGCGAATCCCGAAAGACCGGATAACCCATTATCCCCGCCATCGATTACGCTGTAGACTGCCACCATGAATGACATTGCAGAAACGACAGAGCCGGAGGCTGGCTTACGGCCGGTGATCCGCATCATGCCCGGACGCCAGAAACGCGTCCGCGCCGGGCACCCCTGGGTATTTTCCAACGAAATAGAGATGACGCCGGAGGCCAAGGCGCTGCCGCAGGGGACCGTGGTAACCCTCGTTGATGCGAGCAACAGCGCAGTCGGCACGGCGATTTTCAATCCCTACCCGCTGATCAGCGCCCGCCTGCTGCCGGCGGAAGCGAACGCCGATATCGACGCGAAGTGGCTGGCCGGCAGGATCACACACGCCGCGGCGCTCCGCGACCGGATGTACGACAAACCGTTTTACCGGCTGATCCATGCCGAGGCGGACGGGTTGCCGGGCTTGATCGTGGACCGCTACGGCGATGTCTGCGTCGTGCAGCTCAACACGGCAGGCATGGATTTTCTGGCCGGTGATATTGTCGCCGCGCTGCAGCAGACGATTTCCCCTGTCGGCATCGTCGTGCAGCGCGAAGGCGCCGCGCGGCGCCAGGAGGGAATACTGGATGCGGACACCGAGATTATCGGCGATGTACCCTCGCCCGCGCCGCTGGCCGAAAACGGCACGAATTTTCTCGCCGATCTGTCGGACGGCCAGAAAACCGGCTGGTTTTACGATCACCGTGAAAACCGCGCCCGCGTCGCCGCGCTGGCATCGGGCCGGCGTGTGGCCGACGTCTACAGCTATCTCGGCGGGTTTGGCATCCAGGCGGCGGCAGCCGGGGCGACAGATGTATTGTGCATCGACCGGTCGCAACCGGCGCTCGATCTGGCCACCCGGACGGCGGCGGAAGCCGGTCTCGGCGATATCTGCCGGTTCGAGAGAGCGGAGGCCTTCTCCGCACTTGAAGAGCTCAGCACCGCAAAGGAGAAATTCGGAGTAGTTGTTGTCGATCCGCCCGCCTTCGTGAAATCGAAAAAAGACCTCAAACCCGGCGCGCGCGGCTATCGCAAACTGGCCCGGCTTTCGACCAAGATCGTCGAACGCGGCGGTATCCTGTGCACTGCTTCGTGTTCGCATCATATGGACATGGCGCTGTTTATCGAACAGATCAGCCGCGGCATCCACGATGCCGGCCGCTCGGCGCGCATTCTGCATGTCGGCGGCGCCGGTCCCGATCATCCGGTACACCCGAACCTGCCCGAAAGCGCGTATCTGAAATGCCTGTTTCTGCAGGTCGATTGACCGGCGGCTAACGGCCTTCCCCTTTCATACCCCCGGGCTTGTCCCGGGGGTATAAATACCGGGTACAGAGAGCGGCTTATCGCATGGCACCCTCCTGCTCTTCCCCCGGGCTTGTCCCGCCCTTCCCTTCGCCACCGATAAGCGCTATCGATTTGGCGAGATAACCGAGGGAGGAAATTGGCAAAATGCTGAAGATACTGGGGCGCGCGACGTCGTCCAACGTCCAGAAAGTGGTATGGCTGTGCGACGAGCTCAGCGTGCCGTTCGAGCGCACCGATATTGGCGGCCCGTTCGGCGGCAACGACCAGCCGGAATATCTGTCGCTCAACCCCAACGGGGTGGTGCCGACCATCGACGATGACGGGTTTGTCCTGTGGGAATCCAATTCTATCGTCCGCTATCTCGCCGAAAAGCATGGTGCCGGCACTCCGTTCTGGCCGGAAGATATTCAGGCCCGCGCCAGCGCCGGCAGGTGGATGGACTGGGCGCTATCGGTCCTGGCGGGCCGCCATGTGCCAGTGTTCCAGGGGCTGATCCGCACCCCCGAGGCCGAGCGCGACATGGCAAAGATCGGCGCCGCGCGCGATCTCTGGGCCAAGGCAAATCTCGTGCTGGAAGCCTGGCTGGCGGATCACGAATACCTGTCCGGCGACGCCTTCGGTTTCGGCGACATCCCGGCGTCACCCTTCACCTACCGCTGGTTCAACCTCGCCATCGAGCGCGAAGACTTTCCCAACCTGAAACGCTGGCACGACGCGATCTGCGCCCGTCCGGCATTCAGAAAGCACGTGATCGATATTGGGCTGCAATAGGAAAAGGGATAAAAATGCTCCAGTTAAAGGGCCGCAACAATTCGTCGAACGTCATGAAGGCGCTGTGGGTGCTCGACGAAATCGGCCTCGACTACGAGCGTGAGGATATCGGCGGAGCGTTCGGCAAAAACGACGAAGCGCCGTATCTGACCCTCAATCCGAACGGCCGCATCCCGACCATCATCGACGGCGGTCTGGTGCTGTGGGAATCGAATTCTATCGTCCGCTACATCGCCTCCACGCACAGCCTCGGCGACCTGTGCCCGGCTGATCCGGCCGGGCGCGCGCTTTGCGAGATGTGGATGGACTGGCAGCTGACAGAGCTGGTCAACGGCATGGTCCCGGTGTTTCACGGCCTGATCCGCAAACTGCCGGCAGAACGCGATCCTGTCGCCATTGCCACCGCCCGCGACGTCTGGGCCGGAAAATGGGCCATTCTCGACGACCATCTGTCGCGGAATGCCTATATCGGCGGCGACCGCTTTACGATGGCCGATATCCCGATCGGGCCGATAGCCTATCGCTGGTACGAACTGCCGATTGAACGCGAGGATTTCACCCATCTGCAACGCTGGTACGATCTGATATGCGCCCGGCCCGCGTTCCGCAAGCACGTGATGACGGGGCTGAGCTGACGGCCACGGAATACAGCTCTTTCCCCTTCCCCCTTTTGGGAAAAGGGAATTTGGAACGCCCATGACCGCACCACCCACCAACAACGCGCTGCGCGGTATTCTCTACATGCTGCTCGCGGTCGCCGTGTGGTCGACGATGCTTGTGCTGATCAAGTCCCTGTCGACCCAGTACACGTCGTTCGAAATCCTGTTCATCCGCACAATGGTCGGGCTCATCATTCTCGCGCCGCTGTTCCACCGGACCGGGTTTTCGGGGCTGAAGACCAAGCGCCTGCCGCTGCATCTTGCGCGTGGCACCTTCGCCTATTTCGGCATGCTTGGGCTGTTCATCGGCATCGGTGAAATCCCGCTTTCCGAAGTGATTTCGCTCAGCTTCACCCAACCGATCTTTATCGTGCTGCTAGCCGGATTGCTGCTCGGCGAAAAGCTCAACAAGGTGCGGGGGTTGGCGATCGCGGGCGGGTTCGCCGGCGTACTCATCGTCCTGCAGCCGGGTTTTACCGAAATCGGTTTCGGCGCCATGGTCGTGCTCGGCGGGGCGGTGTGTTACGCGGTATCGAACATCTGCATCAAAAAGCTGACGGCGACGGAAAACATGGTCGCGACCACAGCTTGGGTCAATATCGTCATGTGCCCGCTTGCCGCAATCCCGGCCTTCTTTTTCTGGATCACCCCGTCCTGGCCCGATATGGCGCTGCTGACCGGCGTCGGTATCACCGGCACGCTCGGTGTGTGGTTCGTGTCCAAGGCGTATCAGGTAACCGAGATGAGTGCGGTGGTCCCATTCGATTTCCTGCGCCTGCCGATCGTCGCAACGGCGGGCTGGCTGTGGTTCGACGAGTCGACCGATATCCGAACGGTGGCCGGTGCGGTGGTGATTTTCGCCAGCACCTACGCCCTGGCCCGGGCGGAAACCCGCAAACGGGGGTGACGCACGATCGCCGATCGTGTTGCCCGCACACCCATGGGCGAACAGTCCCTGCACAATGGCGCGGTATTGCCAGTAGACCGGCGCGGCGCCGTGCGCAACGGCTGGGAGATCGTCATCGCCATCGTCAATGACGGCGGCCGCATCATCGCCCTTCATCGCATGGATGGCGCCCGTCCGGGCAATGACGAGATCGCCCTCGGCAAAGCCAACACATCTGCCATGACATGCCGCCCCAGCGGGGTCTGGGAACGCTGGATCGATAGCGGTCGCGCCGCCTTACTACTTTCCCCTTTCTCGCCGCGCAGGGAGCGCTGCCGATCCTCATCGACGGGCATCTGGTGGGCGCGATGGGGGTGTCCGGCGTCAGCTCAGCCGATGACGAGCACGTAGCGATGCATGCCATTCAGACCGTATTCCCCAAGGCGACCACGGCCCGCGCCGGCGAAGAAGACGGCGGATTTGCGGCCTGAGCGGATAGGAAAACGGCGGCCCGATATGTCCGATCTATACCGGGCAGCACACCGGGCAGCACACCGGTCGTGACCGAAGATCCGTTTGGAACGCAGGCATGATACGATCGACCGACACGCTTGGAGAAAACTTATGACCTCATCACCCCTCGCGCCCTTCCGGGCCGATCACGTTGGCAGTTTGTTACGGCCGCAGGCGCTTCTCGACGCGCGCCAGGCGCAGGCAGCCGGCCAGATATCCGCCGCCGACCTGCGGCGGGTCGAGGATGAAAGCATCGCCCATATCGCCGCGCGCCAGCGCGATATCGGCCTGCAGATGGCGAATTCCGGCGTTTTCTTTTCAACCTCGACTTCCTCGAAAAAATCGTCGGGCTGCAACAAAGAAAAGTCGCCTTCGACCATGCCTTCCAGCACGGTCACGGCGAAGACGACTACACCCCGGCGGTGCTCGGAACCGTCGCCCCGCTGCGTCATGCGAACGATATTACGGTCGACGGTTACCGGTTTCTCGCCGACACGACCGAGCTTACGGCAAAAGTGATGATGCCATCGCCGAGCTTCGCGCATTACCGCGGCGGGCGGGATGTGGTCGATCCGGCAATCTATCCCGATATGGACGAATTCTTTGCCGACCTCGCGGCGGTGTACCGCGACGAAATCATGGCGCTGGCGGCCGCCGGATGCCGGTACGTGCAGCTCGACGAAGTTCACTTCACGTTTTTCTGCGATCCCGCACTGCGCGAAGCTCTCATCGCCCGGGGCGACGACCCCGACACCCTGGCGAAGACCTATACAAGGCTGATCAACGAATGCATCGCCGGGCGCCCCAACGACATGGCGATAACGGTGCATCTCTGCCGCGGCAACTACCGGAGCGGATGGGTCGCGCAGGGCGGCTACGAGCCGATAGCCGAACAGATGTTCAACGAACTCGAAGTAGATGGATTTTTTCTCGAATATGACGACGACCGCGCCGGCGATTTTCAGCCATTGCGGTTCCTGCCGCCCGGCAAGACGGCGGTACTTGGGATGGTCACCACGAAGTCGGGCGACATGGAAACCGGGGACGGGTTGAAGCGGCGCCTCGACGAGGCCGCGCAGTTCGCGCCGCTCGACCAGCTCGCTCTAAGTCCGCAATGCGGTTTTGCGAGCTCCACCCACGGCAACGACATCAGTGAAGACGCCCAATGGGCCAAGCTGGAGCTGATCGTCGCGACGGCCCGGGCCGTCTGGGGTTAGTCGGGGACCAAGCCGGCCGAATACCCAATACCCTTTCCGGGGCGGCAAGAAGGAGGTGGATCGACCGCGCGGTGCATGCAAGACTCTGCACGCGAGACGGTGAAACCCAATCAAATGCGGTCGCGGTAGAGGATGTCTGAAGAACCGAAATCTATGGACCGCACGGAATGGGGTTTGCTGGTCCTGTTATCGGTGCTTTGGGGTGGAACGTTCTTCCTTGCCGGCATTGCCCTGAAGGAACTCCCGCCGCTGATTATCGTCCTGGTGCGCGTCACCCTGGCAGCGCTTTTCCTGCTTCCCGTGTTCTGGTTCTACGGCCACAGGCTGCCGAAGTCGGCAAAACTATGGATGCCGTTTTTTGTGATGGGCCTGCTGAACAACGTGGTGCCGTTCTATTTCCAGTTCGCGGCTCAAACGATCATCACGGTTGGCCTTATATCGATCATCAATGCGATGACCCCGCTGTTTACCATCATTATTCTGGCAAGCTTCGGCGACGAGAAATTAACCCTGAACCGCGTCGCCGGTGTCGTTCTGGGCCTTGTCGGCGTCGCCGTCCTACGCGGCATCGAGGACCCCCTGGACGGCCCGCAAACCCTCGGGATCGGTCTTGGCCTTGTCGCCGCGCTCGGCTACGGATTTGCCGCCCTGTGGGGACGCCGTCACCTCGCGGGCGTCCCGCCGCTCAAATCGGCAACCTGCCAGTTGATGTGTTCGAGTGTCATCATGATGTTCGTGGTCGGTATTTTCGAACGGCCCTCGGCGCTGGAGGTGCCGAGCCTGAATGTCTGGCTTTCGGTGATCGGCTTGACTTTATTCGGAACGGCGCTTGCCTATATCGTGTTCTTTCAGATTCTGGTGCGGGCCGGGCCAAGCAATCTGGTGCTGGCGACGCTGCTCATCCCGGTGACGGCACTGTTTCTCGGAAATGCGTTTCTCGACGAGGCTATTTATGCGAAAGAGATAGCCGGCGCCCTGATCATCGGCACGGGGCTACTGTTTATCGATGGCCGGGCACCAAAAGCGGTTCGGCGGAAGTTGTCGTCCCTCCTTTAAATTGCCTGGCCATGTCTCGGCAGGGTAATATCGGGATCGGTAAAACACGGAGACGTCATCATTCTCGCTGGTCAAAACGGCTCTGGTTGCGGCGGCGGTGTTCGCCGGCGCTGCTGTCTATATCAATATTACCGAACATCCCGCACGGCTCCGTCTCGACGACGGCCCGCTGCTCGCCCAATGGAAGCCGTCCCACAAACGCGGCTTCCCGATGTAGGCCGGCCTTGACGTCCTCGGCTGCTTGCTGGGACTTGCCGAATGGTATTCGACTGGCGCTGGGGATTGGGGGCGATTGTCCTGGTCGCCAACTGGCCGTTCACGCTGATCGCGATCATGCCGGTCAACAATCGCCTGATGGGAATGTCCGAAGCCTCCCCCACCACAGAGATGCGAGGACTGATGGAGAAATGGGGCAGGCTCCACGCGGTCAGGAGCGCCTTGGGGTCTGCCGCTACGGCGATCTTCGTCTGGGCGATGCATTAGCCTTTACCACCGGGTGCGGATAAACTGCGAACATCATGTTCCTGAACATCGTTTCCGCTTTAGAGCTTGATTCGGGCATCGCACGTAGGTTTAAACCGGATCCGCGCCGAAGCGGAATGAATCGCGTTCCCCCCTTGCGCTGCACATCGCACAACCGCACCCCTAAAAGCCCGGAGGCCGCTATGATCGACGACAATATCCGCCACGCCGACGACGATGAGACGGCCGACGAGATTACCGCCCTGATTGGCAAGACGCTGAATAGCCTGGCTGAATCGGTGCGCGGGCATGATCTCTGCCCGCAATGCGTGCTGCTCGAGATGCTTGTGCAGGTGGCGGCATCGGCGACCGTTGCCGGTGTCACACCCGGAAATATTGTCGCCGCGGTCGGTGAAGGGTTGAGCAATTTGGACGACACTGACATAGACGGCGACATGGACGCTGGCGCCGGCCATCTCCACTGACGGCACGCCGAACCGGACGGACATATCCTGAACCGGACGCAGAACTGGGCCAAGAACAGAGCGAATTTTTCGCGTTCGCTCGCCGCGGCTTCAATCAGTCAGATACGCGTCAGAACGACCAGCGGAATTTCGCGCACCCCCGCCACTTTCGCCTGATAATCGTCATAGAGCGGGTAAACGGTCTTCATCATGCGCCACAGCCGGTCGCGTTCGGCGCCGGTCGCGGTATGCGCCGACGCGGCAAAGACATCGGCGCCGACCTGCAATTCAACTCCTGGCTCGGCCGCCAGGTTCAGATACCAGGCGGGATGGGTCGGCCGGCCGCCCTGCGAGGCGATGATCGTATAGGTTTCGCCGTCCTGGCCGTAAATCAGCGGAGTTGTCTGCGGCGCCTGCGATTTGCGTCCGGTCGTCGTCAGCAGCAGGCACGGGTAACTGCCCTCGGCGGAGAGCCCGCTCCAGATGTGCCCGTCGGCGCCGTTCGACGCCCGGTACCGCTCGACATGATCCTTCGCCCAGTCCGGTTGTGCCATGAAATGCCCTCCGATGTTCGGGTCCGTTTGTCGAAAGGTTAGCACGGATTGCCGGTTGTGAAGGACCTGTCGTCTTACAGCCCCCGTTCGTCGCCGAAGCTTTCTGAAATACCAGCGCCCCACTGGGACGACACCATCTCCGGGATTTCAGGATCGCCATCCGCGGAAACATCGACGATTTGCGGCGCCATGGTGTTGTCGAAGACGTCGCCGTCGATCTGGTGTTCGTGTATCTGCATAAAGGGGGAGCGTCAGTAATCGAATATCTGGCTTCCCTGATAATGCCGGCCGACCCCCCATTCGAGCTCATAGCCTTTGCGCGCCAAGATCTCGCGACCCATGAAGACATCGTCGATATTGACCATCTCGTAAGACACATGGTTCAGCCCCGGCTTGCCGTTCGCAAGCTCTTTGGCGGGCAGCCAGAAAACACAATGGTGATCGGCGGGTTTCGCCCCCCGGTCGAGCCGGGCGAAGATCCCGATAATGGGTTCCTCCGCGTCGGCGGGTGGCGGTTTCAGAATATCGGAGGCGATAATGCCGAAATGGATCAGGAACTGTTCCTGTTTATCGAGATCGGGCACATGGAGCATCGGGTAAGCGAGGCTGTCGGCCTTGATAATCGGGTCCATGATTTTTCCTCCGTTGGAACATTTATCTGTTCTGGGCGCCGGTCATCCGCCTCTGCGGACATCGTATCGCCCCTAAATCAAAATCAATTTTTTCAAATGACTAGTATCAGTCCAGCCAATTCACAAATGCTTTGCGGCACCGGGAATGGCAGCCGACGGCTAGGTCAGGAGGTCGGGTTTGTCGAGGAACAGGCGCGAGGCTCGGGCAATGGCGGCTTCGACACCTGCCGCTTCCGCGGAATCGGCGTCAACCATTTTCAGGATATAATTTCCAAACACTGCCCAGGCGAGTTCCGTTGCCATAAAGGTCGCCGCGATCGCGAGAGGCCGCCGCTCCGGATTTTCATTGCGATTATCGGGTAGGAAAATATACTCGGGAACAATCATCTTATTCGCTACCTGTGAGAGGACGCCCAATGTGCCCCGATTCTGAATTCGCAAATGCCCTGCAGGGGATTATCCCCACCAAGTTTACGCTATCCGGCGATTCAAGCGGTCCGGCGCCGAAGCCCCGGTTCCTGCGCAACGCCTGGTATGTGGTGACGTTCTCTTCCGAATTCGCCGAGGGCACGCTGGTGCATCGCACCATCATGAACGAGCCCATCGTGTTTTTCCGGAAGGAAGACGGCGGTATTGCGGCGATGACCGATCGGTGTGCCCACCGTTTCGTGCCGCTGTCGATGGGCACATTGCTCGCCGGCGATCGGATCCAATGCATCTATCACGGCCTGCAATTCGGCGCCGACGGGAAGTGCGCCCTGAACCCGCATGGCAGCGGCAAGATCTCCGCCGCGATGAACCTCAAAAGCTACACCGTCGTCGAAAAACATACCCTGATCTGGATCTGGATGGGTGACAAGCCGGCGGATCCCGCCACGATCCCAGACTATAGCTGCCTCGATGATTGTCCCGAACTGCATGTCACCGAGCCCGGCTATCTCAACGTCAAGTGTGACTACCAGCTCCTGGTCGACAACCTGCTCGATCTGAGCCACATCAGCTTCACCCATGCCGGCCTTCTCGGCAATGCCGATACCGCCACGACCGACCCCGAGGTGACCCAGGACGGCGATGTCGTCACCGTCACCCGGAACTCCCTGGACTCTGAAACCCCGGGCATCCTGAAGATGATGTTCCCGGGCATCCCACGGGGCGACCAGTGGCAATCGATCTCCTGGTTCCCGGCCAGCAATCTGCGTCTGGAATTCGGCTGCAGCAAGGTCGGGGAGCCCAAGGAGAGCGGAACCGGATACATGGCGCTCCACTTCCTGACGCCCGAGACCGAACGGACGACCCACTACCACTATACGGCCGCCCGGTGGAACGTGCTCACGGACGACGATCAGAACCGGGAGATCCGGGATATGATTTACAAGGGGCGGACATTCGCCTTCGCCGATCAGGATGTGCCGGTGATCGAGGCCCAGCAGATATCCATGGACCATGGCGGCGAGGGACTGGAACCCGGCTTGCTCAGCGTCGACGCAGGACCCGCCCGGTATGTGAAGATACTCGACCGGCTTTTGGCGGAGGAAGCGTAGTCCTTCGTTCTCGCGGCGGCTAATGGCGCCGGCAGCGGCACGGGGGATATGATCGCCCCCGCCGGCGAACCCGCCCCTACTCCGGCCCCTCCGGCACTTCCATCGCCGCCAGTTGCCGGTCGGCAATGGCGTGGAATTCGTCCCACGGGGCTTCGCGGTTGGAATGGTTGCGGACGACGAAATACGACCCGGCGTAGAATTTCTCGTATGTCGTGTGCCGGCCGGCAAATTCGGAGCCGACGAGGTCCCAGGCGAGGCGGTAGAGCTTCATCCGCTCAAAACTTTCCAGGAACGGCGTCGCCCAGAACTGTTCGAATTTTTCGCGCAATTCCGGATTGCCCATCACCGACACGTCGGCCGGCATCTGGAACACGGCGCCGCCCATCAATTCGCGCAGCATCTCGATGATCATCGAATGGTTTTCGGTGCACCAGTTAAGCGCCGCGTACATATAGCGCCGGTTGATGGTCACGTATTTGCCCGCACCCGTGCCCCCACCTGTGCCCGGGCCGGGGCCGCCGCCGGGCCAGTCCTCGAACGCCTCGATCTGGCCGTGGATCATGCCGCCGATGGTCGCTTCGAGCGCCGCCATACGGCCAAGCTGGTCGGCGACAGCCGGAATCGTGTTATTGCCCGACGACTGAGTGATCCGGCTGAGCACGCCCGTCAGCAACTGCATCTTGGCCCAGAACCGCACGTTGGACTGGTGGTTGCCCATGGCGTGGGACGGGGTCTGGACGTAGATCGCACGCGACATCTCGGCATTGTCGTGGACGAACACCTTTTCCCACGGCACGAATACGTTGTCGCACAGCACCATGGCGTCGCTTTCGTCGTATTTTGCCGACAGAGGGTAATCGAAATTGTTCGCCAGGCCCTGGGCCGACGGCTTGCGCGACCACAGGGTCAGCCCCGGCGCTGCGCAGGGCACCGCGCAGGTGATCGATTCC
>Ga0114993_10002807_pt1 | contig 18676 bp, 19 predicted proteins | sample ArcticOcean_MG_C_FD_87042 | JGI IMG/M metagenome (GOLD analysis project Ga0114993, IMG submission 87042) | Marine microbial communities from western Arctic Ocean - ArcticOcean_MG_CB2_150 | ecosystem: Environmental > Aquatic > Marine > Oceanic | place: Arctic Ocean: Canada Basin | collected...
CAATCACATGAATGACCATCATCACGCAAGCGGTCTACCATTTTATCAGCATTACGTTTGGTTTTAACAAAAAGTAAAATTGAACCTTTTCTAATATGCAATTGATCTAACAATATTTTATATTTATCACTTTCGCTTACTTGCATAATTTCTTGTTTAATTTTAGTAATTGGAGTTGTTGTTGATCCAACTCTAATTCTAGCTGGTTCATTTAAATATCTTTCGGCAATTCTAACAATATTTTGTGGCAACGTTGCTGAAAATAATAATGTTTGATGCTTTTTAGGGACGTACTTTAGTATTTGTTCAATTTGTGGAGTAAAACCCATATCCAACATTCTATCTGTTTCATCTAAAACTAAAAAATATGTATCATTTAATCTGAGACTTTTTCTTTGAAGATGATCATTGAGTCTTCCTGGAGTCCCAATAATTAATCTTGGTCTTCTTCTAAGCTGCCTCAATTGTTTTTGCATAGATTCTCCACCAATTAGGGTAGCTGATTTAATATTCATTTTAGGTTCTATTAATCCTGTAAGAACTTCCCCAACCTGAACCGCTAATTCTCGTGTAGGACAAACAATCAAAGCACCACTACCTTTGTCAGTTAATAGTTTATTTAAACAAGCTATGCCGTAACAAAGCGTTTTGCCTGTTCCAGTTTGTGCTGTGCCCAAAATATCTTTACCAAGAAGAGCTGGGGGAATAGCTTGAGCTTGAATTGGGGTCGGAATCTTAAATTGCATTCTTGTTATGGATTGCATTAAAGATTCGTTTAAGTTTAATTCTGTAAACGTTTCCATCTTTTTGTTATATAGCAAGGTGTACAAAAAGGTAGATAATAATTATGACTTATTTAATTCTGGGTTTTGTGACAGGAATAAGTTTAATTCTTGCATTAGGCCCTCAAAATATTTTTGTTATAGAACAAGGTTTAAAAAAAGAATTTATTTTCCTTGTTTGTTCAATTTGTACTTTATCTGATTTTTTACTCATATTTTTAGGCATTTTTTTATTTCATTACTTTCAAAAGTTTTTGACTCCTTTAATAGAATTTTCTTTAAATTTTTTTCTTTTAATTTTTTTAATACATTTTATATGGGCAAAAATACGCACCGAAACTAAAAAAGTTCATATAAGCACCAGACGAACTAAAAGCCCTATATCAAAAGTGATTTTTAAAACTTTAGGTTTTACATATATAAATCCACATGTTTACTCTGATACTATTTTTTTTCTGGGAAATTTTTCTAAAGATTTTATATTGCAGCAAAAAATACTTTTTGGGTTAGGCGCTTCCATATCATCGATATTATTTTTTTTTACTATTGGATATTCTTCTAAATATTTATCAAATTATCTTAAAACTGAGAAAGTATGGAAAAGTATAAATTTTATTATTATAATATTTATGTCTTTTCTGACCATATACGTTTTTATGAATGTAATTAATTTTTTTTAATTTTTGTATTTTTTCATAGAAACGTTAGCCAATATTAAATTAGGGTCTAAAAAAGTTTTTGATAATTTAATTTTTTTAAAAGATTTAAAAGCAAAAATTGCTATCGGCAATTCAGTGCATCCAAGTATTATTTTTGTACATTTCATTTTTATTAAATAATTAATAGCTGGCTTTATAGCTTTCTCTGCATTTTTAATTTTTCCCATTTTTACTAATTTTATTGATTTGTTTACACTTTTTATTTGCAAAGAATTTTTTGGACGTATTAACTTAAAATTTTTATTGAAGTACTTATTATATACGTTAGTTTTTAAGGTACCTTCTGTAGCAAGAATACCTATTCTTGAATTTTTTTTGCATTTTTTTTTAGCATAAAGCCAAACTTCTTTTGGCATACTTATAATTGGGATTTTAATTTTCTTTTGCAAATCATCATACCAATAATGTGCTGTATTACACGGTATAACTATAAATTTACATTTACTTTTTTGGAGAGATAGACATCCCGCAACTAAACTTTTTAAAACTGTATTATATTTCTTTAAATTTTCAGGTATACCTAAAGGCCCTGAAGAACTTTTTGCATGGATACTAATCGACTCAGGTCTTCCTGGTATATTCGATTTATTATATAAAATGAAAAGTGGATACTCTTGGTCAACTTTACCTCTGTTTAACATTGCCAATTTATTACAGAAATCAAGACCAGCTTGCGTTCCCATTCCACCTAAAATCCCAATCACAACAATACAATTCTTTCAAATTTTTAGATTTACTTTTCTTTAGTAGGTTTATTGATACCTCTCATAAAAGTTAAAATTAAGCAACCTTTTTTAGTGTAAGATGAATGTTTGCTGCCAGGTTCAAAAGTTATTAAATCACCTTTTTTAAAAGTAACACCATCAGAATCTATAAGCTCACCTTCCAAAATAAAAAATTCTTCATAACCAAGATGAATGTGAGGAATTGTTTTTGTTCCAGGATCTAACTTCGATATATAAGTTCCATAACCATTTTCTTTGTTAAAACTTATTTTATGCCAACTCATTCCTGGTATTACTGAACCATAGCGGTCAAAAGGATAAAATTTAAGATTTGAAGTATTAGTTATCTTTCTTTTACTCATATAAATAATATATTATCTAAGTATTAAATTATTACAATTATGAAAGATATATATGTTGGTGACGCTGGAAAAGGGTTTCCATTAGTTTTAGTGCATGGTTTTCTAGGTTCATCTAAGATGTGGAAACCACAAATTGATTATTTTAAAAAAAAATATAGAGTTATTACACCTGACCTACCTGGTTTTGGAAAAAGCAATAAATCTGTTTCTTGTAATAGTATTATTTCAATGGCTGAAATTATAATTGATTGTTTAAAAAAAAAAGAAATAAAAAAATTCCATCTATTAGGACATTCTATGGGTGGTATGATTGTTCAAGAAATTGCAAAAAAGGAAGGTAAGAAAATTTCAAAATTAATTTGCTATGGAACAGGCGCAATTGGAGAAATACCTGGAAGATTTGAAAGCATGGACAAGTCTAGAGAAAAATTGAAAAAAACAGGACTGAAATTAACTGCCCACAGAATTGCCAAAACATGGTTTGTAAATAAAGAAAATTCTAAATATTTTTATCTTTGCTCTAATGCAGGAAAAGAAACCAACTTAAAAGCAGCAGATAATGCCTTGATAGCAATGAAGAACTGGAATGGCTCAGATAATTTACAAAATATAAAAAATAAAACTTTAATAATTTGGGGAGATCACGACCAATCGTATAATTTTGAGCAAATAGATATTTTGAATAAAAACATCCAAAACAGTGAGTTACAAATATTTAAAGGATGCTCTCACAATATACACCTTGAAAAACCAAATGAATTTAATATTTGTCTTAAAAATTTTTTAGATAAACAAGTGTTATTATAAAATCCAATCTGGTTTTAGCACTTTTACTTTTGCCTTTCCGCATACTAAATCATTATTAATGAATTCATTAAGATTTGGATCGACAACTTTAATTAAGCCAAAGGCATGTGGTGTGGCAATCATAATTTTACCAACTTCTATATTTTTGTATTTAATAGTATCATTTTCAGAAAAGTCTCCAGATATTTTCTTGATAGGCAAAATTCTTCTTCTTAATTTATTTCTAAGTTTAATTCTTGAGGTATTCTCTTGACCAATATAACAGCCTTTCCTGAAGTCAATTCCATTTAATTCATCTAAATTATTTTCTATTCCAAAAATTTTATCTTTTAACTTATTCAAATTTACTTGTGGAATTCCTAAATCAAAACTTTTTTTGTAATAATTATCTTTATCAACTGTTTTCAAATTAAGATTTTTAATTATAACTTTAATATTTTCAATTTTTGATATTATTTTTGCTCCAAGATTTTGGTTTCTTGGATCTACAAACACCAGCTCTTTATTATAAATTGTAGTAAAACCTTTTAAAGGTTCGTTTTTATTAATTTCTTTGAACTTTTTTATAGAAATTATAATACTATTATATTTTTCACTGACATTTACTAAACTTACTTTGGATCTTAATTTATAAAAATTAAACATTTTTATAATTTCTGAAGCTGCATTTTTTTCACACTCTAAAAGATATCCTTCTTCAGATTTTAAAATAAAAAATTCATATAAATATTTACCTTGTGGAGTAAAAACTGAAGAAAATAATGTAAAATTTTTTGATACTTTTTCTAAGTCATTAGTAACTATATTTTGAAGAAAATCTTTAGCTTCATTGCCATTTATATGTATAAAGCCTCTATCATCAAGAATTGTTGTTTCATTTATTTCCATATTTGCAAATATTAATTCTATAATATATTAAATAGCTACAGAATGCTTTCTTCTTTTGATCTTATTATTAAAAACGGTTCATGTTTTATTGATGGGCAATTAAAAAATGTTGATATCGGTGTATCTAATGGAATTATAAAAGAAATTGGTAATATAGAAGCTTCAAGTCTAAAAGTTTTAGATGCAAGTGGTCTTACAGTTTTGCCTGGAATTATAGATACACAAGTTCATTTTAGAGAACCCGGTTCTACTGATGTAGAAGATTTAGAATCAGGAAGTAGAGCTGCAGTTTTAGGTGGAGTAACTTCTGTGTTTGAAATGCCCAACACGAACCCACCAACATCAAATCAAATAGAATTTAATAAAAAACTTAGCTTAGCTAAAAATAGGATGTTTTGTAATTATGCCTTTTACTTTGGTGCAACTCCTCAAAATATGGAGGATTTAAAAAAGGTAGATAAACTTGAGGGATGCTGTGGAGTAAAATTATTTGTAGGTTCATCTACAGGAAACCTTTTAGTTAAAGATGAACAAGATATTGAAAAAGTTATTTCAAACAGTTCCAAAATTGTTTCAATTCATTCAGAAGATGAAGATATTCTTAATATTAGGAAAAAATTCATAAAAAAAAATGATGTAAGCTCACATCCAATATGGAGAAATGAAGAGTGTGCAATGTCATCCACTAGAAGAGTAGTTAAAATTGCTGAACGCTATAAGAAAAAAATACATGTTTTGCATATATCTACAAAAGAAGAAGTAAAATTTTTGTCTAGATATAAAGGAAATGTAAGCTTTGAAATTACTCCTCAACATCTCACAATAAGTGCTCCTGATTGTTATGATAAACTTGGCTCTCTTTCACAAATGAATCCACCAATTAGAGATAAAAAACATCAGGATGTGCTATGGAAAGCTACAAGAGATGGAGTAGTGGATATGATTGGATCTGATCATGCACCACATAGTTTAGAAAATAAAAAGAAAGAATACCCCCAATCTCCATCTGGAATGCCAGGAGTACAAACTTTAACTCCTATTATGTTGAACCATGTTAACAATAATAAGTTAACTTTAAACCAATTTATAAAATTAGTTTGTGAAAATCCATGTAGAATTTTTGGTATAAAAAACAAAGGACATATTAAAGAAGATTATGATGCTGACTTTACTATAGTGGATATGAATATGAATAAAGTTATTAAAAATAACTGGATTTCTAGCAAATGTTCCTGGACTCCTTTTGATGGTTTTGAAGTAAAAGGTTTTCCTCTAGGAACGATTGTAAACGGTAAAACAATTGTTTGGAATGGTAAACTTGTCGAAAAAGCTAATGGTAAACCCATTAAATTTTTTTAAGTTCTTCAACTACTTCTTTTGCATGGTCTTTTACTCTAACGTTTGACCAAATTTTGTGAATTTTTCCTTTAGAATTAATTAAAAAAGTAGTTCTTACAATACCCATATATTTTTTTTATTACTTTTTTTGAGTTCAAAAATACTATTATCTGTACTTGGCAATTTAAAATTTGGTGCAAGTTTATTAATTTTTAATGTCATTTTATAGAATATATTTAAATTGTTTTTTTAAAGTTTTCATAAATTATTTTAGCGCTCTTATTAAATGTATTTAAATATTCTTCAACATCATTTTTAAATTTTTCAAGCGCATTATGTCCCAACGTATTTTCTAGTGCTAATTTATACTCTGGTACACAAGCCCATTGAGGAACGGTTTCATTTGTTTGCTCTACATGAAATTGTAAACCAAAGGCTTTTTCTGACGAAAATGCCTGCACATTACATGCTGGTGAAGTAGCTAATATTTTTGATTTTAAAGGTAAATCACAGACTTCATAAGAGTGCCATTGCAATGTTTTAATATTTTTATTCATCCCTGAAAATATTGTTTTATCATCATTTATAGAAACATCTAAAACTCCTATTTCAGGTTTTTTCATTTTTCTCACTTTACCACCAATTGCTTCACTAAGAAGTTGGGCACCAAGACACAAACCTAAGTAGGGTTTTTTTTTAATAGAGACAAAATTATAAATATTTTCTTTTTCTTCTTTTAGCCATGGGTAAGTTTCTTCTTGCCACGTATCCATTGGCCCACCCATTACAATCATTGCATCGTAATTGGTTAAATTTGGTATTTTTTCATTTTCATCTAATTCTATGGTATCAATTTTGATATTATCTTCTTTCATAAATTTAAGAAATATACCGGGATGTTCAATATTTATGTGTTGCAAAACTAAAAATTTCATATAATGCCAGAATGAGTAATGTAAAGATATTAATTGTCGAAGGCAACACAAATGAAGAAAATATAAATTTTGGTGCTGCTGGTTGCGTTCCTCAATCAGATAATTTTAAAACACATGTAAAAAAAATTGAACCAAATTGTGAAATAAATATTATTTCTCCAAATGACGATAAATCAATTGATAAAATAGTTCCATTTATAAAAAGTTATAATGGAGTTATTTTAACAGGAAGCACATTAAGAATTAATGATAATAGTGATGAAATTAAAAAACACATTCAATTTGCTAAAAAATGTTTTGAAAGTGAGCAGAAGATTTTTGCTGCTTGCTGGGGCCTCCAAATAACAGCTATTGCTGCCGGAGGAAAATGCAGAACTTCACCAAATGGAGCCCATGTAGGAATAGCTCATGACATAGAATTAACAAATGAGGGAAGAAAACACAGTTTGTTTAAATCCAAAATGCATAAATTCTCAATGCCAGCGTTTAACCATGATGAAGTTGTAATACCTCCAGAACACACGATTTTACTAGCTAGTGATAAAATAAATAAGTTTATGGCTGTGCAATTTAAAGTCGGCAAATCTGAAATATGGGGGTTACAATATCACCCAGAAATACCTTATGATTATATGGTTAAACTCATTAAATATAGGTCAAAAAGTTTAATTGATAAAAAATTATTCAAAGATATAAATGATGTAAATTCGCATATAGAAATAATTAAAAAAGCTGAGATTGATCTTAAAGATGATATAAGAACTATCGAGCTTAAAAATTGGTTAAGGCATATAAAAAATTGATATAAAATATTATGAAAAAAATACTAGTACTAATTTTATTTTTTAACTTCTCAAATGTCGTTGCCTCAGAACTTACAACAAATTTTACAATAGAGGCATTTGATGAAGCCCAAAAAAATGGAAAAACAGTCGTAGTATACTCTTGGAATAAATATTGCGGAACTTGTGCAAAACAAAAACCAATATTAAATCAGGCAAAAAAAGATTTTAATGATATTTTGTTTTTAAATTATGAACAAACAAAGCACAAAGACATAGCAAAATTACTAAATATTAATTATTGGTCTACCATTGCAGTCTACAAAAATAACAAACAAGTAAGTTCAGCCATAGGTTTGTATAAGAAAGATGATATTTACTCTCTTATAAAAGAAGGCATATAAATAATTGATTACAAAAGAAGACTTAATAAAGCATTTTCAAGATGGTTGCAAAACTGAAGACAATTTAAGTATTGGTGTTGAGCACGAAAAATTTCTTTTTTACAACAAATCAAATAAGAGAATTAACTTTAAAACAGTAACGGAAGTTTTAAAATTTTTAAAGCAATTTGGTTGGAAAAGTATAAAAGAAAAAAATAATGTTGTGGGGCTGAAAAAAGGTAAAAAAAACATCACGATTGAACCTGGCAATCAAGTAGAACTTTCTGGAGCTCCATTAAAATCTATCCATCAAAATTGTAATGAATCTTATGAGTTCCTTGAGGAACTAGAGAAAGCGTGCAAAAAATTTGATTTGAAAATGATATCAGCAAGTTTTGATCCTTTTTCTAAATTAGAAAATGTTCCCAAGACACCTAAACAAAGATATACAATTATGAATGAAGAAATGCCAAAAAATGGACATCTTAGTTTAGAAATGATGTATCAGACTTGTGGAACACAAATAAACCTAGATTATGTTTCTGAAGTTGATTTTATTAATAAATTTAAATTAAGTTCATTTTTAGTTCCACTATCCATTGCAATTTTTTCCAACTCTCCTATAAAAGAAAAAAAATTAAATGGTTATTTATCCTATAGATCAAAAGTTTGGCAAAATACTTCAAGAGGAGGATTACCAAAAATTTTTTTAGAAAATATGAATTTTGAAAAGTATGTAGATTTAGCAATTAATACACCTTTGCTATTTGTATCTAAAAATGGAAATTATTTAAAAACAGGTGGGAAAACATTTAAAGAATTTATGGATGGAAAACTTTCAGTTTTAAGTAATGAAAAACCAAATATTCAAGACTTTGAAAATCATTTATCAACAATATTTACTGAAGTTAGATTAAAAAAATATATAGAGATTAGATCTTTGGATACATGTGAGTGGGATTGTCATTGCAGCGGTCCAGCTTTTTATGCTGGCTTACTTTATGGAAATACAAACGAAGCTTTAGAAATTATTAGTAAATGGAAAATAAGTGATGTAATAAATGCATACATTGATGCTCCCAACAAAGGGTTTAAAACTATTATTGCAAACAAAACATTATTAGAGTGGGGGAATGTTTTTTTAAAAATATCTAAAAAAGGTTTACTAACCAGATCAATTAAAAACAAAAAGGGCAAAGATGAGTCAATGTTTCTTGAAAATATTGAAAATATTTTAAATAGAAAAAAAAGTAAAGCTATGAGTTCAATTGATAAATTTAAAAAACAGAAGAATTTAGATTTCTTATATGAAAAATCATAATAAAATAGTTGCTATACAGGGCGATAGTATTAAAAAAATTAACCCTAAAACTGACACAACTTTGCTATTAGCGTTAGAGGCACAAAGAAGAGGTTATAAAATTTATTATTATGAAACGAAGAATCTCAGTTATTCAAATTATATTGTTTATGCATTTGCGAGGGAGGTTAAATTTAACAAAAGTAAAAAAAAATTTTATATTTTTAAAAAATCGAAATTATTAAATCTTTCAAAAGCTAATTTTATTCTAATGAGGCAAAATCCACCGTTTAATATAGATTATATAACTGCTACATACTTATTGGATCGAGTGTCCAAAAAAACAAAAGTAATAAATAACCCTACTGCAGTAAGAAATATGCCAGAAAAACTATGCTCTATAGATTTTTTAAATTTAATGCCCCCAACTCTTTTTACAAAAAGTTTTGAAGAAATTAAAAAATTTAAAAATAAACATAAAAAAATAGTCATTAAACCGACACATGGGTTTGGGGGTAAAAATATTATTTTTATAAATAGAAGTTTAGTTGAAAAAAAAATAATTAAATTTATAAAAAAACATCATCAAGTAATGGTCCAAAAATTTCTTCCTCAAATCAAGTATGGGGATAAACGTGTTTTTATAATTGGTGGGGATATTAAAGGAGCAATAAGAAGAGTTCCTAAAAAAAATTCTATTATAAGCAATTTAGCTCAAGGTGGAAAAGCTACAGCAACTTCTTTAACAAGAAATGAAACAAAAGTGGCAAAAATTGTGGCAAAAAAACTTAAAAAAAATAATATAATTTTTGCTGGTATCGATATGATTTCAAATTATCTAACTGGAGATATTAATATTACCTCACCCACTGGTTTGGCAAACTTTAAAGACCTGACAGGAAAAGACTTGAGTATAAATTTTTGGGATTACTTAGAAAGAAAATTTTAAAATAAACCTTCTATATCACCTTTATCATTTAATTTAATTGAATCTGCCGCTGGAACTCTTGGAAGACCAGGCATAGTCATTATTGATCCACATATTACAACTATAAATTCAGCTCCACTTGATAATCTCACTTCTCTAATTGGAAGAACATGACCAGATGGTGCCCCTTTAAGGTTGGGATCTGTAGAAAAACTATATTGTGTTTTTGCAACGCATATAGGAAACTTTCCAAATCCATCTTCTTCTATTTTTTTTAGTTGATATCTAATTTTAGTATCTGCCACGACTTCACTAGCTCCATAAATTTCTTTTGCTATTGCTTCAATCTTTTTCCAAAGAGAGGTATCTGCAGAATATAAATATTTAAATCCATTTTTTTTAGATTTTGAACAAAGCTCAACAACATTATTTGCAAGATCTTTTGTTCCTTCACCTCCTTTTGCCCAATGCATACATATGCTAGCTTTAACTCCAAGTTTAGAACAATACTCTTCTATAGTTTTAACTTCATTATTTGTATCTGTTATAAAATGATTAATTGCTACTGCTACTTCTAAACCAAACTTTTTGATATTTTGTATATGTCTTTCTAAATTAGGTAGACCTTTTTTTAATGCTTCAACATTTTCTTTTTTTAAATCATCTTTTTTAACACCACCATGCATTTTTAAAGCTCTAATAGTTGCAACTAACACAACACAACTCGGTTTAATATTAGCTTTACGACACTTTATATTTAAAAATTTTTCAGCACCTAGATCTGCACCAAATCCTGCTTCAGTAACAACATAGTCGGACAATTTTAAACCTGTTTTTGTAGCTATAATAGAATTACATCCATGTGCAATGTTTGCAAATGGTCCGCCATGAATTATAGCAGGATTATTTTCTAAAGTTTGTGTCACATTAGGTCTAATTGCATCCTTCAGCAACACAGTCATGGGGCCATGAGCATTTAAATCTTTAGCATAAACAGGTTTTTTATCTATGGTGTACGCCACAGTTATGTTTCCAATTTTTTCCTCTAAATCTTTTAAATTGTTAGACAAACAAAAAATTGCCATAACTTCTGAGGCAACAGTAATATCAAAACCATCTTCCCTTGGGAAACCATTAGCTACCCCACCTAAATTTACATTTATAGAACGAAGGGCACGGTCGTTTAAATCAACTACACGTCTCCAAACTATTCTTCTAACATCAATATTTAATTTATTTCCCCAATAAATATGATTATCAATTAAAGCTGACAAAAGATTATGAGCTGAAGTGATGGCATGAAAGTCTCCAGTAAAATGTAAATTAATTCTCTCCATAGGAACTACTTGAGCGTAACCTCCTCCCGCAGCTCCCCCTTTCATTCCAAAGGATGGACCAAGACTAGGTTCTCTCAAACAAACAATGGATTTTTTTCCTATTTTATTTAGTCCATCACTTAATCCAACGGATGTTGTTGTTTTACCTTCTCCAGCTGGAGTAGGTGTTATTGCAGTGACAAGGATTAGATGACTATTTTTTTCTTTTAATTTGTTGATGTACTCTAGATTTACTTTAGCAATATATCTACCCATAGGCATAAAAGCTTCTGGTTCGTCAGGAATGTTAAGTTTTGCAAGCACATTTTTGATAGGCTGCATTTTTGCCGCTCTAGCTATTTCAATATCTGATTTTATGCCACTCATTGGGACTGCTATATCTAAAAAAGCATAATATGTATAGACAATATTTTAAAGTCCTTTTACAATTTAATAGGGTTATATTAGATTACTTCAATGCAAAAATATTCAATATTCAGTTTATTAAAAAATGCACTAACAAACCATCAAAATTGGGATGTTGCATGGAGAGATCCTGAACCAAAAAAAGAATATGATGCAATAATTATTGGTGGTGGTGGACATGGACTTGCCACAGCATATTATTTGGCAAAAGAACATAAAATCACAAATGTTGCAATTCTAGAAAAGGGTTGGATAGGTGGAGGCAATGCTGGAAGAAACACAACGATACTTAGATCAAATTATATGTGGGATGCTAACGGACTTTTTTATGAATACGGAATGAAACTTTGGGAAAATTTATCTCAAGAACTGAATTACAACGTTATGTACTCTCCAAGGGGAATAATTAATCTTGCACACTCTGATGTACAATTAAATGCATATGCGCGCAGAGGAAACTCAATGCGATTAAATGGAATTGACGCTACAACGTTAGACGTAAAAGAATTAAAGAAAATGATACCATTTGCTAATTTTTCTGAAACAGCAAGATTTCCAATTTTTGGTGCTTTAATGCAACCGCGTGGAGGAACAGCAAGACATGATGCAGTTGTATGGGGTTATGCGAGACAAGCTGATGCTATGGGAGTAGATATTATTCAAAACTGTGAAGTTACAGGATTTGATGTGGAAAATGGAAAGATACAAGGAGTTCAAACATCAAGAGGAAATATAAAATCAAAAAAAATTGGATTATGTGTTGCTGGCAGCACTTCTTTATTAGCTGAAAAATTAAATATGAATTTACCAATAGAGTCCCACGTACTTCAAGCTTGTGTGTCAGAACCAGTAAAACCTTTTTTAAATCATGTTGTTACTTTTGGAGCTGGTCATTTTTATTGTAGTCAATCTGACAAAGGAGAAATGGTAATGGGTGGAGATTTAGATGGTTATAATAGTTATGCTCAAAAAGGAAACCTTCCAACCTTACAACATGTTTTGTCAGAAGGTGTCGCTATGTTTCCTAACTTGAGTAGATTAAAAATTTTAAGAACCTGGGGTGGTATTATGGATATGTCTATGGATGGATCTCCAGTTATCGACAAAAGTCATATTGAAGGATTATATTTAAATTTTGGATGGTGCTATGGAGGTTTTAAAGCAACTCCAGTATCTGGCTGGACTTTTGCTCATACTATTGCACAAGATCGTGTTCACGAATTAAATTCAAAATTTGCATTAAATAGATTTAACAAAGGAAACTTGATTGATGAAAAAGGTGTAGGCACCAGAACATGGATAGGATAACAGATGTTAGAAATTAAATGTCCACATTGTGGAAATAGATCACAAAATGAATTTACTTACGGTGGAGATGCAACTGTAAAAAGACCAGAGTTAGGTAAAGAGGTTTCTGATAAAGAATGGGATGACTTTGTTTATTACCGAAAAAATATTAGAGGAAAACACTTAGAATTTTGGCATCATATTGCTGGATGCAGGCAATGGTTTAAAGTTTCAAGAAGTACTTTAACTCATGAAATTTTTAAAACTGCAAAAATAGGTGAGGAAATATAATTTTATGACTCAAAAATTTAGACTTGAAAAAGGTGGATATATAAATAGAAGTAAAAAAATTTCATTTAAGTTCAATGGAAAAAAATATTTTGGTTATGAGGGGGATACATTAGCATCAGCATTAATAGCAAATGGAGTTCATTTGGTAGGACGTAGTTTTAAATACCATAGACCTAGAGGGTTTATTGGAGCGGGTATTGAAGAACCTAATGCTCAAGTTCAATTATATAGTGGTTCAAAAACAGAGCCAAATGCAATAGCTACAACGGTTGAATTAGTTGAGGGTTTAGTTGCAAAAAGCCAAAATTGTTGGCCCTCTGTTTCGCTTGATTTTGGTGCAATAAATAATTTACTACATAAATTTTTTCCAGCTGGATTTTATTACAAAACATTTATGTGGCCAAAAAACTTTTGGTACAAAGTGTACGAACCAATTATTCGAAGAGCGGCTGGTTTGGGAGTTGCTCCACTTAAACCAGATCCAGATAGATATGAGCACAAATTTGAATATTGTGATATTTTAGTTGTTGGCTCAGGACCCTCTGGATTAGCAAGCGCTTTAGCAGCAGCCAAAAATGGGGCAAAAGTTATACTAGCTGAAGACAAACCAAGATTTGGAGGAAGCCTTCTTACTGACGAAGTTACAATTGGAAATAAAAAAGGAAAAGACTGGGCAGATGAAACAATTACACTTCTAAAATCAATGTCTAATGTTATTGTAAAAAAAAGGTCTCAGGTTTTTGGATACTACGATCATAATATGATGGTTATGTTCGAGAGAACAAAAGATCATATTGAAAATCCTACACAATATACTCCTAGACAAAAGCTTTGGTACATAAGAGCAAAGGAAGTAATAATTTCAACAGGATCAATAGAAAGACCATTAGTTTTTGGAAATAATGATAGACCAGGAATAATGCTGTCTTCAGCAGCCAAAGAGTACATAAAAGTTTATGGAGTGTTAGTTGGAAAAAAACCAATTATTTTTACTAATAATGATAGCGGATATGAAACAGCAATAGAATTTAAAAAAAATGGTATTGATCCATTAGTTTTAGATGTAAGGGAAGAATCTGAAAGTTCAATTGTTAAAGAAGCCAAAAACTTAAGTATTAAAATTAAATTCTCATATGGTGTTGTTAATACAGATGGATATTTGAAAATAAATTCTGCAACAATAGGTAAACTAAATAAAGAAAAATCAGATTATGAAAAATTAGAAAAAGTTTTTTGTGACTGTATATGTGTTTCTGGTAATTGGACTCCGACAGTACATCTTTCATCTCAATCAGGTAATAAATTAAAGTTTGATGATAAGATAAGTGCTTTTATACCAAACCAATCTCGACAAAATGAAAACACTTTAGGTTCTGCGAATGGTCTATTTACTCTAGAGGAAACTTTAAATGAAGGATTTAAAAAAGGATGTGAAATATCAAAAAAAATAAATGGAAAAAATGTAGAAGTTGCAGCTCCTATCTCAAATGAAAAACGTCAAGGAAAACATAGTAAACTTTGGTGTATGCCACTACCTAAAAATACGAATTACAAAAGATGTGTTGATTTTCAAAATGATGTTTATGTTTCTGATATAGAGTTAGCTGTAAGAGAAGGTTTTAGATCTATTGAACACGTTAAAAGATATACAACACTTGGTATGGCTACTGATCAAGGAAGAACAAGTAACTTGAATGGTTTACAATTAGTTTCTCAAATAGAATCTAAAATAGTACCAGAGGTTGGACATACAACATTTAGACCGCCTTATACTCCAGTTACAATAGGAGCGATTGTAGGAAGAGAGGTAGGCAAATATTACCGACCTACAAGAAAATCACCAATACACGACTGGCATCAACAGAACAATGCTGTATTTGTTGATGCTGGTTTATGGTTAAGACCTCGCTACTATAAATTAGATAATGAAAATTTATTTGAAGCCTCAAAAAGAGAAGCCAATAATGTTAGAAAAAATGTTGGAATTTGTGATGTTACTTCGCTAGGTAAAATAGACATCAAAGGAAAAAATAGTGCAGAATTTTTAAATAGAATCTATACAAATGCATGGATGAAGCTTCCAGTTGGTAAAGCTAGATATGGTGTAATGCTTAGAGAAGATGGTATTGTTTTTGATGATGGAACAACAACTAGAATTTCAGATAATCACTATCACATGACAACAACTACAGCACAAGCAGCCAATGTTTTATCACATTTAGAATATTATTTACAAGTAGTGTGGCCGGATTTAGATGTTAACGTTTTGTCTACAACTGAACAATGGGCGGGAGTTGCATTAGCTGGACCCAACTCAAGAAATTTACTTAGTGAACTTTTTCCTGACCTGGATGTTTCTAATGAAAATATACCTTTTATGGCATACAAAGAATCAGATTTATTTGGTGTGCCTGCGAGAATTTTTAGAATTTCTTTTTCTGGAGAACTAGCTTACGAAATAAACGTAGAATCTGGCTATGGAATTTTTATGTGGGAAAAGATAATGGAGATTGGAAAAGAAATGAATATAGAACCTTATGGAACAGAAGCGCTTTCAACTTTAAGAATAGAAATGGGGCACGTAGCTGGATCAGAAATAGATGGAAGAGTTATAGCTTCTGACCTTTCTCTTGAGGGAATGCTGAGCAAAAAGAAAGATTTTATAGGCAAAAGATCATTAACTAGAGAGGCATTTTTGAATGCAAAAAGGGAAAAGATTGTTGGAGTAGTTCCTTTAGATAAAAAAACAATGATACCTGAAGGATCCTATTTGGTTAATGATATTAATGCATCTTTACCAAATCCAAAACTAGGGCATATTTCGGCTTCATGCTGGAGTGTTGAATTTAATAATCCATTTTCACTTGCTATTTTAAAAGATGGAAAGAAAAAAATAGGGGAAAAGCTTTATGCTGTATCTCCTTTAAAAAATAAAAATATTGCAGTAGAAATTGTATCTTCGCATTATGTTGACCCAAAAGGAGAAAGGGTTAGATCATGACAGCGATTTCACCATTACAGTCTATTCATAAAAAAGGAGTTTTTGGAGACCATCACAAAAAAAATGAGATTGATTTATTAAATATCTCTGAGTTAAAAGATCTAACAATTATACAAGTTGTTCAATACAAGAAATCTGAAGTTCAAATTGAATCTATAAATATTGAAGGCTTAAATTTTCCTTTAAAAAATTCACAAGTTTCAGCAAATAAAGATTTAAGAATCCTATGGAGTGCACCAAGGACATGGTTATTTATTTCGGAAAAAAATATAATTAAAAAAATTAATGAAAAGTGTGATTTTGAAAATTTTGCAATAACTGAAATTTCACATTCAAGAGCTATAATTCAAATTAAAGGTATTCAGGCAAAAGAAGTTTTAAAAAAAGGTTGTCCACTTAATTTTAATGAATTTAGTAAAAATAAATGTGCTGGATCTTCATTTCATGGGATTGCTATTGTTGTTGATTGTATAGAGGATGATCCACTTACATTTAATTTGATTACTTTAAGAAGTTTTGGTGATTCTTTCTATCATCATATAACAGATGCTTCATTAGAATTTGGCTATGTTGGTGTATAAATTAGATCTCTGCCATTTCTAGATGCAGTTTACTTCCAGTATATATATTTTTTTCAGCAACCTTTTCATTTAACTCTACTCCTAGACCGGGCTTTGTAGGAGGAATTACATATCCATTTCTCCATTCAATAGGTTCTTTGAGAATTTCGGAGTAAAAATTATCCCATTTTTTAATTCCCTCTAATATTAAAAAATTAGGACTACATGTCGAAATCTGTATATTTGCTGCACCCACTAAAGGACCGCAGTATAGATGGGGAGCAATTTGTGCGTAATGAGTTTCAGCTAGACTAGCAATTTTTTTACCCTCGAGTATACCGCCAGCTCTTCCTAAATTAATTTGTAGTATACTAGCTGCATGAGACTGAAGAACTTTTGAGAATTCATACTTAGTAGTTAATCGCTCTCCTGTAGCTATAGGAATAGAGGTAGACAAAGCAACTCTTCCCATTTCTTCATAATTTTCAGGAGGAACAGGTTCCTCAAACCACATTGGATCAAATTTTTCTAATCGTTTTGCTAATCTTATAGCAGAAGATGTTGTCATTTGTCCGTGTGTTCCAATTAAAAGATCACATTTATTTTTTACTGATCCGTGAATTGTTTTTACAAAATTTTCTACTCTACTAAGATCTTCTGAAGTAAGTTGTCTTGGGTCTAAAGGTGTGTAGGGACCAACTGGATCAAATTTAATAGCAGTAAAACCTGCTTCCAAATATTCGCTAGCTCTTTCAGCAGCAAGATTTGCATCATTGTAAACATCAGTCTTATCAGTTTTTTTTGGATACAAGTATGTATATGATCTTAGTTTTTTGTGAACTTGCCCTCCAAGAATTTCATAAACCGGCTTATTCAATTCTTTACCAATTATATCCCAGCACGCCATTTCAATACCACTAATGATACCCATAAGAGATATATCTGGTCTTTGGGTGTAACCACTTGAGTAGATTGTTCTCCATAATTTTTCTATTTTGAAAGGATCTTTATCTTTTACATACCTTTCAAATACATCTTCAGTCATTTTTGAAACAACATGAGGATGAAAAGGTACAGAATAAATTTCTCCATAACCAACTATATCTTTATCGGTAATAAGTTTGATAAAAACCCAATATCTCCCCCCAAAATGAGGTGGTGGATTGTTTACAACAAAAACTTTTATTTTTTTTAATTTCATAAAAAATATAGAAAATATATTAAATTTTCACATGAAATAGCAAAAATTACAATCATAAGTTGTTGTTAGGGTTACATATTTTTTTAATATGTGTTTGAATGTTAACTTTATTAATAATTAATAATAATGAGGGTTAAAATGAGAATAATTAAAAACCTATTAGTTTCTACAATAGTTGCTTTAAGTTTTACGTTTTTTAACGTAAACGCAAACGCAGCTTGTGGAAATATAACGATAGCGAATATGAACTGGGCCTCTGCTAATTTGATGGCTGAAGTTGATAAAGTTATCTTAGAAAAAGGTTACGGCTGTACAGTCGAGCTAATTCCAGGCGCAACAATGCCAACTTTTACATCTATGAATGAAAAAGGCGAGCCAGATGTAGCTCCTGAATTTTGGGCAAATGCTGCACTTGAAGCTTTAACAAAAGCTACAGGTGAAGGCAGAATGCACCAAGTAAATTTATCACCAATAAAAGGTTTAGGTGAAGGATGGTGGATACCACCAAGTACTTTAGAAAAACATCCTGAACTAACAACTGCTGCTGCTGTTTTGGCTAGACCGGATTTATTTCCACATCCAGAAGATGCATCAAAAGGTGGTTTTCATATATGTCCTCCAGGATGGGCTTGTGAGTTAATAAAC
>Ga0114993_10002809_pt1 | contig 18674 bp, 15 predicted proteins | sample ArcticOcean_MG_C_FD_87042 | JGI IMG/M metagenome (GOLD analysis project Ga0114993, IMG submission 87042) | Marine microbial communities from western Arctic Ocean - ArcticOcean_MG_CB2_150 | ecosystem: Environmental > Aquatic > Marine > Oceanic | place: Arctic Ocean: Canada Basin | collected...
CCGGGGTAAAGCGGACCTGAATATACTGCCGCTGGATGACGGCTTAAGCCGTCCTGCACCAAATTCACACGGCCCAATTCGCGCGGGGCACACGGTGGGCTTGGTGCGATGGAACCAGCGAGCGCTCGGCGAACAACCGCATTTCCGCATCGCTGGACGACAGGAAGCCTGCCTTGAGACGTAGCACCAAGTCACCGGCCAGGGTATTTCCAAAGAACCAGTTGTCCAATTCTATGTCGGTGATACGGCCCGCCCCTGCGAGCCCTGCCTGATAATAAAAATGCTTAAGATCATCCGTGGCGAATTTAACCGTTTGCCGCAACGCAAAGGCCGGCATCGGGTTTTCGATCGACGGGTCCAGAATGAAGCCCTGGATCAAGTCGATGATTTGGTCTAGCGTGAGCGGTGTGATCCGGTCGAATTGCCGCCCGCCGTGCTCCAAAACAAATTGGTCGCGCATTGGCCGCAGCGCAGTAATCTCAGACTTAATCGCGTCTGTTCGCACCCGGGGATCACTGAAGTCGCCGGCGATCTCTTCGGCCTCAATTGGCGCCGACCAACTGGCGAGGCCGGAGCCGGGTTCGGGCGGTGCATCGGCAAAATCCACAAGTATTGGGCCGTCCGTCCGCTCCAGCAGAGACAGCGCTTCGAGGAGCACGCGGCGCTGAAAATCGGGCGCCTCGGGCGCGCCAAACGGGCGGCCTAGTTCGAACGGCACGGCCAGCGCACGCGGCGGCCGCAGCTGCGCCGCGTGTGGCCGGATCAAGGCGATGACCGTCGTCGGCAGGCCTTCGCGCTCCAGGTAATGTGCAAGCCCGCTCACGGCGCGCGTACACATGGGTCAAACGCCGGCTAGCAATACGCCATCGACGCCATCGGCCTTCATGTCCGTGGCCAAATTTTTGGCCAGCTCCACATGCTCAGTGGGGGGCGTGGCACCCATGAAGCCGTAATGGTTGGCCGCGACCGATGCAATCGCTCCCGATTTTTCCAGCTCGCGCAGCCGGTCGATGGGAAACACCGTGTTTATGTCCCGCATCATGCCGGTGCGGTCGAAGTTGGGCGCAACGTGGCTGGTGATCAAATCCGCAATATTTGTGTCGTCGGGGATGAGGCGAAACTCGCCCCGTCCGGGAACGAAAGGCGGCTCCTGACACCGGTGTAGCCCGGCGGTCGATATCATCGATATGCGGCGCATCGTCAGCGGCGGGCCACCGGCGCAAGGCGTTTCTTCATAGTCCGGCATTTTCTGATTTAAGAGATTGCCGCGAAACGGCTCAGGCATGTCATTGGGATACATCTACGTACTCCTGGTTCGAAAGCAAACATCCTGCATCGGATGCACGGTCGTTTGCTGACTGGCGGTTTCGTGGCGGAGCCGTATTAGTGATCCGCCGGTAATCCGAAGGCAAGATAAATGGGGTTAAGAATTCCGTCCCGAAAGGCCGCAAGCACCCCGCGCGCAGCGCATTTATTTTTCTCTCATTTTTTCTTCTCTGTGTCCTCTGTGCGCTCTGTGTTAAATCCCTTTTTTCCTATTTTCTTCTCACCGTCTCACTGTCTCTGTGGTGATTCTTCTTTTTGATTGTGGGCACTTGTAATCGCCATCGCACAGACTATTTAATTGGAAGTGCTCCCGGCTTAGGGGAGCCCGTGCTCTTGAAAATTGTGAATAGGACGAAGTAATCCCACGCCGGGAAGTTCTCGGGTTACGTGGCCGATACCGGTGGGCCTTGTGCAGTTGGGATAGGTAAAAAGCGTAACAAACCGTCATGAATAGTCATAAACAGTCATAACCGTAAGGGGGGTGCGGGGCGATGTCGCACGAGGTTTTGAAATTTATTCTCGGTAAAGAAGAATTGCCACAGAGGCAGTGAGGCAGTGAGAAGAAAGAAACCGAGTGGCGCCGAAGGCGTTATATTCCGGTAGGAACCGTTAGGTTTGCTCGTGAACCGGTATGGTCGAATTTGCGAGAATATGTCGCACCCTTGTGTGGCGTCCGACACGCCATACCAGGGGTCGTAGCGCGGTCCGGGGGTGCTCCGATCACAGCGCGGTGCCAAGATCGACGCCCGCGTGGCCGACCATGCCAACCCCACGCGGGCTGGGCACGTTTACTCCGCGATAAAGTCCCGAAACCGCCGCGCGACGTCGGCGGGCTTTACCGTCGGGCGGCCGAGATTGTCGATGGAGCCGGGCGCGATCTTCATGCGGATAAAGTGGGGCCCGTCGGTGGTCTTCATTTGGCCGAGGGCTTCGCGTAATCCCGCGATGTCGTCGCAGGTCCAGGCGCTGCGGTAACCACAGGCCGCCGCGACGCCGGCGAAATCAATGTGCGGGCTCACCGTCGCCTGGCCGCCGGTGGAATCGTGGCTGGCATTGTCCAAGACGATGTGGATCAGATTGCCGGGCTGGTAGGCGCCGATGGTGGCGGCGGCGCCGAGCTTCATCAATAGCGCGCCATCGCCGTCGAGGACGATGACCGGTTTCGCCGTATTCAGCGCCAATCCAAGCCCCATGCCGCTGGCGCAACCCATGGAGCCGACCTGATAGATATGCTGCTTGCGGTCTTCGATGGTGAACAATTCGCGCCCGCACTTGCCGGTGGTGGCGATGATGGCGGCCGCGTCGCTCACCGCGCCCAACAGCGCTTCCAGGGCCTGGTAGCGCAATGTGGTCGGCGCGCCGCCGGATTGGCGGGCGACCTGCTCGCCCATGGGGCGGGTTTCGGCGGCGGCCTGATCGAGGGGCTCATCGGCGACGGCGCCTTTTTCCATGACCAGCCCGAAGGGAAGCTGGGCCTCCTCGATGACGGCTTCGGCGGCGTCCAATATGGCGGTCACGTCGGCGGCCGAGCGCGGGAAGGTCAGGCAGCGGACGCGCAACAGCTCCATCAGGCTTTGCGTGATCTGGCTCATCAGCTCGTGCTGCGGCTCGTCTTTGAGCCCCGGCTGGCCGCGCCAGGTGGTGATTAGTAGCGTCGGAATGCGAAACGGAAAGTTGAGCGAGGTGATCGGATTGACGCAATTGCCGAGCCCGGAATTCTGGCACATGACGACGGTTTTGCGGCCCGCCAGCCAGGCGCCGGCAGCAATGGCGACGGCCTCGCCCTCAGAGGCGGCGCCCACATATTTGGTCAAATCCGAGGTGATCGCCCGGTTGATAAACGGCGTCAGGAAGGAGCAGGGAACACCGGTGTAGAAATTATAGCCGCGCGCGGCCGCCGGCTCGATAAATTCGTCGGCGGCGATCATAAGAACCTCTGCGCGTCTTCCAGGTCGGACACGTTGTCCACATCCATCCAGTGGCCGTTGATGTAAAGGACGCCTACCTCTTCGCCCAATGCCATGATGCCCTGCAAGATATCGATCATGGAGGCGCCGTCGAGCTTTTTGGATGCGCCCAGATCAGCCAGGATGTCTTTGATCTTGGCCGTCGCGCCGCCCGAGAATTTGGCCAGGCCAATCCACTCGCCGTTGATTTTATCGGCGTTCAGATCGGCGCCGATGCTTTGCAATATGATCGGCTCGTTCTGCAGATAGCCGGGCTGGAAATCGTGCGAACATTGGACCAGATCGCGGGCCCTCGGGATCGGGTCCGGGCCGCGCTCATTCCACATGGCATCGACCACGATGGTGATATCGCCGTCCGCCTCGGCCAGCATCTCCAAGATGTAATGGCGGAACAGAATGTCGCCGTAGGCGACGATGCAGTCGCCGTCCAGATGTTCCTCGGCGACCGCCAAAGTCGCCGCCTCGCCGGTCTCGGCAAAACGGTCATTGTCCATAAAATCGATGGACGGCAGGTTGACCTTGTCCTTCTTGTAGCCCCGGACGACGGTGATTTTGCGGATTTTCTCCTGGTTGAAGGTGGTCACCAGCCGGTGCAGGAGCGGCTGGCCGCGAATGTCGAGCATGCATTTGGGCAAATCTTCGGTCATGCCGCCGAGGGCTGCGCCCCGGGACGCGGCCAGGATGATCGCCCGTGTTTCCGATTGCGTGCTCGGCAGGTAGCGCTTTTCGGCTTCCGCCAGCTCGTCGTTCTGGGCGAGGTCGAAGATGTCCTTAACGCTGGCGATATTGTCTTCGACGCCGAGCAGGTTCTCATCGCGCATGATGCGCCTGGACGTTTCGCGCATGGCGGCGATGGAGGCGCGGAGATTGTGGTTGGCCCAGATCACCACCGAGGCGCCATGCTTACGGAAATCTTCGGTCGGCGTGGCGTAATAGGTGGTCGGCACAATGACCACCGGGCAGCGCCCCGCCCATTCATCGAGGAAGGCCAGGATCTCTTCGCCGTCCTGGCGCTTCGAATGGATCAAGATGCCGTCGGCGCCGGCCTGGTGGTAGGCTGCGGCCCTTTTAAGGGCTTCGTCCATGCCCCAGCCGGAAATCAATGCCTCGACGCGGGCGATGATGCAGAAATCTGGGTCGGTCTGGCTGTCCTTGCCGGCTTTGATCTTGCCGCAAAACTCGTCGATGTCGGCCAGCGGCTGGCCCTCGCCGATGAAGGAATTGGTTTTCGGGAACAGCTTGTCCTCGATACAGATGCCGCCGATATTGCGCTGGCAGAGCTTGTTCACGGCGCGCCGCAGATTGTTGAAGTTGCCGTAGCCGGTGTCGCCGTCGACCAGAATGGGGATCGATGTGGCGTCCGACATGAACTCCAATATCTCCAAGACCTGGGTCCAGGAGGCTTCGTTACTGTCGCGGACGCCGAGGGCCGCGGACATGGCCAGCCCCGATGCCCAGATGCCTTTGAAGCCGGCCTCTTCGGCGATGCGGGCCGACATGCCGTCATGGGCTTCCATCAGGAATTCCACGTCCGCCGAGGCCAGCAAATCCCGCATCTGGCGGAATTTCCCCCTATTGGAAGTTTCAGAATCTGTGGTGTTGTTCATGGCTGTGTTTTACTTTGGATATTGCGTCGTTAAGATATTTCGCATTCATTCAATTGAACTATTCTAGGCGTAGCGGCCGGTAACATAAAGGAATTGCAACGATGTTAAAAACACCGCACTTGAAAAAACCGGACATCGATCATTTTCAAGAAAGCGGGTACGTGGCCTTGAAGACCGCCTTTTCGCCAGCCGAGGCCAAGGCAATCCAAGACTGGACGGCGGAACTTGCGGCGCGCCCGGAGGCCGCCGGCGCGCACTGGGTGTATCACGAGGAAAGCCAGCTGGAAGCCGGCGTTCAGCTTATCAACCGGATCGAAAACATGACGCCGTATCATGATGGTCTGGCGGAGCTGGCGGACGCATTGATCCCGGGGGTCGCCCAGCTGCTCGGCGAAGACGCGGTTCTGTTCAAGGACAAGATCAATTTCAAGATGCCGGGCGGTGACGGGTTCGAGCCGCATCAGGATTCCCAAGCCGGGTGGGAGGCTTACGCCGATTATTTCATCAATGTCATGGTCTGCATTGATGCCGCGACGGTGCAAAACGGCTGTCTGCAATTGGCAAAGCGCGAAGCAACGGAGCTGGTTGGCAGGGAATGGGAGCCGTTGAGCGAAGCGCAAACCGCCGCCATGACGTTCGAGCCTTATCCGACCGAGCCGGGCGACGTGATTTATTTCGACAGCTATGCGCCGCACATGTCGGCGCCCAACGTCTCGCCCAACATGCGCCGGCTGTATTTCGCCACCTACAACAAAAAGTCCGAGGGCGATCATTTGGCGCGCTATTACGCGGACAAGCGGCAAAGCTATCCCCCCGATATCGAGCGCCAGGCAGGCAAGAGCTACGTCTATCGGGTTTAGGATTTAGACGCCGCTGAAATTTTCGATGGCCGGCAAAATCACGTCCTTGGCCCGGCGCAGGTCCTCATCGAAATCGATCTCGATCCAGGGGATGCCGGAAATTTCGGCGATTGCGAAGGTGCCCGGCGCGGCCTCCAGCAATAGATCGCGGATGGCTTCTTCGTAGGGCTCGGCGGTGCGCCCGGCCTCCATATAGCGGTCCAGCCGCGCCGCCAGTTTCGCCGCCCATTCGGCCGATAGCTTCAAGAAGCCCGGCCATTCGCCAACGCGGTCAAATTGGCCGGAAATTTTTTTGCGAAACTCGACCGGATGGCCGCCCCGGATACATAGCTTCACCGGCTCGTCGTCATCGTCAACCTGGGCATCGAAGGTAAAGCAGTTTTCGGCCGCCGCGTCCATCAGGCGGCGCAGTATCTCGCGGTGGTAAAGAACGTCGGCATCCATGAAAAGCACGTCCTCGCCGCTGACCAGCACTTCGCGGGCGCACCAAAGCGAGACAATGCTGCCTTGGCGGAAATCGTCGTTCTCGATAATTGTTACCCGCCCGGCGGCCCCCAACGCGTCGATCTCAGCGATGATCTGGCCGGAAGAATAACCAACCACCAGGGCCAATTCGGGGATGCCCAGTTCCGATAAATGGTCCAGGTGTCTGGCCAGCAGGCTTTGGCCGCCGAATTTTAGGAGCGCTTTGGGCGGGTGGCCATCGCCGCCGCCGGACAATCGGCTGCCGGTTCCGGCCGCAAGCATGAGCGCTTTCATGAGGCCAAATAGCCGTTTTCTTCGAACCAGCGGATGGCGTCGCTGATCGATTGCTCCGCCGGACGGGGGGCGTAGCCAAGTTCATCGCGGGCTTTGGAGGATTTGAAGTACATATATTTTTTCGACATTTTGACGCCGTCCACTGTAACAAACGGCTCCGAATTTCCCATCAGTTTCGCGCCCCATTCTGCGATATGGGCGATGGGCAGCACAATCCCGTGGGGCAAACGCCATTTCGGCGGCGGACGGCCGGTGACGCCGGCCACTACACCCAGAATATCTTTGAGGCTCAGATTGCGCCCGCCGAGAATATAGCGCTCGCCGATCCGGCCCTTTTCGAAGGCCGCCAAATGCCCATCGGCCACATCATCCACATGGACGATATTGAGGCCGGTGTCCACATAGCCCGGCATGTTCCCCTTTGCCGCCTCGACAATCATGCGGCCCGTCGGCGTCGGTTTTATGTCGCGGGGGCCGATGGGCGTCGATGGGTTGACGATCACGGCCGGCAGATCTCGTTCCCGAATCAGCGCACTTACCGCTTCTTCGGCGAGGAACTTGGATTTTTTGTAAGGCCCGACCATATCTTCCAGCCGGGACGGAGTGCTTTCATCGCCGCCTTCAGGATCGGGCGAGCCGCCAAGCGTTGCGACGCTGCTGGTATAGACAATGCGGCCGACCCCGGCCTCCAAGGCGGCCAGCATCAAATTGCGGGTGGCGTCCAGATTGGTGCGCATCATGGCCGCCTCATCGGGGACCCAGATACGGTAATCGGCGGCGACGTGGAACACGCCTTCGGCGCCTTTAACGGCGTTTTTCAGGGCGTTTTGATCGTTCAGATCGCCATGCAGTATTTCCACCGGAAGGCCGCTGATATTGGCTGTATTGCTGGCTTCGCGAACCAGCACGCGCACCTGATCGCCTTGCGCCAATAATTTGCGCAATACCGCCGATCCGACGAAGCCGGATGCACCCGTGAGCAGAATTTTCAAAGCCCTGAGCCGAATGGTTGCCAATACCCTATGGGTAGGCAATGGCCCGAATGTTGTAAACGCATAATATAAATTTGACAGAAGCACCGGGGCCGGACATTTTGGTGCCGAGCGGGACCATTTAGGGTCCCCAAAAATTGGGTAAAACAATTTGACCGAGAATACCGAGATGCTTCCGCTGGACGTGTTGCTGGTACGGCCGCGCGGCTTTTGCGCCGGCGTCGAGCGCGCCATCGAAATTGTCGAGCGCGCCTTGCAGATCTATGGCCCGCCGGTCTATGTCCGCCATGAAATTGTTCACAACAAGCGCGTGGTCGAAACCCTGCGCGGCAAGGGCGCCATTTTTGTCGAGGAAGTCAGCGACATTCCGGACGGCAGTGTCACCATTTTCAGCGCCCATGGCATCTCCGAACGCGTCGAGAACGAAGCGCGGGTCAGGGAACTGCCGGTGATCGATGCCACCTGCCCGCTGGTCTCCAAGGTCCACCGGGAAGGCCGGGCGCACACCATCAACGGCAACGACGTTATCTTGATCGGCCATGCCGGCCACCCGGAGGTGGAGGGCACCATGGGGCGCATTCCAGGCGGCGTCCATCTGGTCACCAGCCTCGAAGATGTTAGCAATTTGACCGTGTCCGATCCGCAAAAAGTCGCCTATGTCACGCAGACAACGCTCAGCGTCGATGATACCAAGGACATCATCCAGGCCTTGAAGTCCCGTTTTCCCGGCATCGTCGGCCCTGATGTGCGCGATATTTGTTACGCAACGCAAAACCGCCAGCAGGCGGTCCGCGCCATTTCGCCGCAGGTGGATCTGCTTTTGGTGGTCGGCGCGCAAAACAGCTCCAACTCCAACCGTTTGCGGGAAATCGGCGAAGAATTGACAGTGCGCAGCTATCTTATCGACGACGCCCAGGGCCTGGATCCAAGCTGGCTGGATGGGGTCAAGACGGTGGGCATAACCGCCGGCGCCTCGGCACCGGAGGAATTGGTCGAGGAATTGATTGAAAAGTTGAAATCCTTGCGCCAAGTGCGATTAGAGACCATTGATGGTGTCGAAGAAAATATTCAATTCAAGCTGCCGGCGGAACTGACTGATCTGGATGCCGATAACGCATCCAGGCACCGGAGGACCGTGTAGGGTGGCGGTTCCAAACATTCAGAAACTTCGGGTTGGCGCTTATATCATCGGGCAAAAGCTGCGCGGCGTTTCGCGCTATCCATTGGTGCTCATGCTGGAGCCGTTGTTCCGGTGCAATCTGGCCTGCCCCGGCTGCGGCAAAATCGATTATGAAGACGCGATCCTCAATCGGCGCCTGAGCGTTAAGGAATGCCTGGACGCGGTCGACGAATGCGGCGCGCCGGTGGTCTCCATTCCCGGCGGCGAGCCGCTGCTGCATAAAGAGATCGTTCCAATCGTCGAAGGCATCGTCGCCCGCAAGAAATTCGTCTATCTCTGCACCAACGCGCTTTTGTTGGAAAAACGGCTGGAGCGGTTCCGCCCAAGCCCCTATCTCACATTCTCGGTTCACCTGGACGGGCTGGATGCGGTGCATGACGAGGCGGTCAATCAATCGGGCGTGTTCGTTCAAGCGGTGGCGGCGATCAAGGCGGCCCGGGATCGCGGCTTTCGCGTCAACGTCAATTGCACGCTTTTCAACCAGATGACAGCAGAGCAACTGGCCGGCTATTTCGATTTCGTGACCCAAGAATTGGGCGTCGAGGGGATCACTATTTCACCGGGCTTCGCCTATGAGCGGGCGCCGGATCAGGATCACTTCCTGACACGGCAAAAAACCAAGCAGCTGTTTCGCGATGTCTTCAAATTGAATACGGGCAAAAAATGGCGGTTCAGCCAGTCGAGCCTGTTTCTCGATTATCTGGCCGGCAATCAGAGTTACTCCTGCACTCCGTGGGGCAACCCGACCCGTAATATTTTCGGCTGGCAAAGGCCATGCTATTTGCTGGGCGAAGGATATGCCGCTTCGTTCCAAGAGCTCATGGACGAAACCGAGTGGCAGAAATACGGAACCGGCAATTATGAAAAATGCGCCGATTGCATGGTTCATTGCGGCTACGAGCCGACCGCCGTCGATGACACCGTTGCGCATCCTCTGAAGGCGATGATGGTATCGCTCCGGGGGCCTCGCACCGAAGGCGCCATGGCTGAAGAAATATCGCTAGCCGCGCAGCGCCCGGCCGAGTTTACATACGAAGAAACCGTGGCCGAATTTTCAAGCGCTCAAAACACGGCCGAGAAGCGGAGCGACGCGGCGTAAACTCCGGTGCGCGGTGCGGCTTAAAATCGCAAGGCTGGCCAGTTTCGGAATATTCCATGGCTTTAAGACCGCGCCGGCCAATACCTTGGCATAATCGGGCTTGCCTTCGGGCGTGACCCAGCTGTTCACGAAACCAGGCAGCTCGGTGGCAACGTCATCCAACACCGCGCGCACCGCGATCAGCGGCAATCCGTGGGCTGCGGCGGCCATGGCGATGCGGTGCGATTCCATATCGGCGGCGGCGGCGGCGTATTCCTCGCCGGCCGATAATTTTTCCGTCTCCGCTCCGATCAGCGTGTCCGACCCCAACAAGACATCATCGAATACGGCCAAATCCGACAACGCGGCCCGGGCCGCTTGCAGCAACCCGGCGCGAATGTGGTTGTCGGTTGCATGGCTGCCGCCGCCCTTTTGTTTGATCGTCGCCGGTACCAGCAGATCACCGGTCTTGATGCCCGGGCGAAGGGCACCGGCGATACCAAAGCTTACCAACAGATCGCACCGGCTTTCGCCCAATTGCCGGGCAAGCGCCTCGGCCCGTATCGGCGATACACCGGAGACCAAAATTTTCAGATTTAATTCGGTGGCAATATTGCGCAGGCAGTCGGCTTCGCTTTGTAATCCGGTGATGACGCCAACGGTTGGCAACTAGAGCGGTTCCGGACAGATATGAGACGCTCTATATCCCATAGCCGACGCGCAGTTCGTTCCGTGTTGCCATGTCCTTATAGCGGGCCAGGGCAAGAAGCGGGAAATACCATCGATAGCCATGATATTTGAGGTAAAACACGCGCGGAAACCCAACCGCGTTGTAATGTTCCTCGGACCAGCCATCGTCGTCGTCGAAGGAATCGGTCAGGAAATTAATGCCGCGCTCGACGGCACTTGAATCGACGCGGCCCGCCGCCATCAATCCCAATATCGCCCAGGCGGTTTGCGAGGGAAGCGAGAGATCGAAATCTTCGCCCTTGCCGTCCCAGTAGCTGGCGCAGTCTTCGCCCCAACCGCCATCATCGTTCTGTTTGGCTTGCAGCCAGTCCGCGGCTTTGCCGACAAGTTCGCCGTCCAAGTCTTCGCCAACGGCGTTGAGCGCCGACAATACCGACCAGGTGCCGTAGATATAATTGGTGCCCCACCGCCCATACCACGACCCATCTGTCTCTCGCGCGGATTTCAAAAAATTCAGGCCCCGCTCGATTGCCGGGTGCGAGCGGTCATACCCCAATTGGGCGAGCATGCTGATACATCTGGCGGTGACGTCCGATGTGGGCGGATCCAGCAGCGCACCGTGATCGGCAAATGGAATATGTTCCAGGAAATAATAGGTGTTGTCGGCATCGAACGCCGCCCAGCCGCCGTTATTGGATTGCATGCCGAGCACCCATTCGGCGGCCCGGTTAAGCGCCGGCTCGTATTCCTTGCGGTTCATCCGGTCCATGGCCATGACAACGACCGCGGTATCATCCACATCCGGGTAATGATCGTTGCGGTATTGGAAGGCCCATCCGCCGGGCCTGAGATCGGGGCGCTTGCCCGCCCAGTCGCCCTTGATGTCCAGAATCTGGCGCTGCAACAGCCAATCGCCTGTTTTGGCCAGCTCCGCCTTGGCCTTGCCGTTGACCGATTCCATCATCGCGTGGGCGGCGAGGCCGGTATCCCAAACCGGCGAAAGGCACGGTTGGCAATAGGCTTCTTCGTCGGACACGATTAGCAATCGGTCGATGGCTTTGCGCGCGGTCTCTACCTTGGGATCATCGGCGGCCACGCCGAGCGCGTGGTAAACCATCAAGGCGTTGGCCATCGCCGGGAATATGCCGCCGAGGCCGTCTTCCTCGTTGGCGCGTACTTCCATGAATTCGAGTGCCCGGTCGATAGCCATTTGGGTCAGCTTGTTCGGGATCAGCGGTTCCATGGGCCGCACAATCTTGTCGAACGCGACCAAAAGTGATCCCATCCAATGGCCGGTCGGGTTCTTCTGCTTATACTTGGTGCCGTTGCGCGAAGGGCTGTTGAGCTCATTCAAATTTACGGCGCGCGGATTAACCGCCTTGGCGCGTAGCGCCGTCAATACCAGCAGCGGAACGGTGACGGTTCGGGTCCAGTAAGAGACCTTTTCCACATGGATTGGAAACCATCTGGGCGCCAGCAGAATCTCGACGCGGGAGACCGGAACCGCCCGCCACGATATGATGCCGAACATGGCCAGCGTGAAGCGGGTGAACACGTTACATTCGGGAAACCCGCCCCGGTCCAAAAACGCCTGTCTGGCGCGCACCATATGGGGCGCCTCGATATCATCGCCGGCAAGTTTGAGCGCGAAATAGGCCTTTACGGTCGCGCTGATATTTGATTCGCCGCCAAAATATAATGGCCAGCCGCCATCGCTGCCTTGGGTGCGCCGGATATAGGCGGCGATTTTCCGCTCCATGGCATCGTCCGGCGTGCCCAGGAAATGGTTGAGCATGATATATTCGGACGGAATCGTTACGTCGGCCTCCAACGCAAACGACCAGTGGCCATCGCCCGCGTGCATGGCCAAAAGCTGGTCCGACGCCGCGTCGATCACCGAATCCAGCCGGCCGCCGCCCGAGAGCAGCTGCGCGCCGGACTGAAAATTGCTGCTATGTGGATCAATATTCTGCATGGAGCACTAGAAACGCCAATTATTTCAACCTTATAAGGGTATCCGCGAGGATGCGAATAATACTTTTTTTCGCGTTTATGCGGCTATTTTGTCAAGAATTTTCCGATTTGTAAATCTTAGGCTTGGAGGCCGGCACCGCCGGCTCCGGGTGATTCAATTAGTGGCTGAATAGGGTGGATTTCAATATCAGCGCCGATTTTTCGAATTTGGAAAGTGCCACCCGCTCGTGAGGCCGGCCCCAGCCCCGGTCCAGAATGCGCAGGAACAGCCTCTGGTACACATTTTTCATGATCAACGCCGGCCGCACCCGGGATCGATCGCAGGAATTTATTAGCCGTTCCGCGTCTTGGAACTGCAACGCCGCCATTTCGGCGATGTGATCGCACACCGCCGCCAATCCGGCATTGAATTGGGGGTTCAAAAGATCGCCCAAATCGACGCCCTCGGCGCGCAGCAAGTCGGCGGGCAGATAGATATGATCGCGCTCCCAATCTTCACCCACGTCTCTTAGGATATTGGTCAATTGCAGAGCGAGGCCGAGGGCCTTGGCCAGCTCGGCGCCGATGCCGTGCTCGATTTCAAATACAGCCACCGACATGCGCCCAACCGAGCAGGCAACCCGGTCGCAGTATAGGACAAGCTCATCCATGTCCCGGATTTGGAGGGCCGGAACCGCGTCCATGAGCATGCCGTCGATCACCGCATCGAAATCCTTTTGCTGCAGCCCAAATTTATCGATGTGGATATGGAGCGCTTCGGAAATCGGCTCAACCGGCGTGCCGTTGAATAGCTTTTCGATATTCTGTTTCCAGAGCCTGAGGCCTAAATTTTTGGCTTCGATGTCATCGTCGCCATCGGCGATATCGTCGACCAGACGGCAAAACGCATAGATCGCATACATGGCCGAACGCTTGTGCCGCGGCAACAGGCGCATGGCCCAATAGAACGACGATCCGGATTTCCGCGTGATGTCGGCGACCACCTGATCCGATGCGGGCTGTGGCGATTGATCCATGGTCATCGGTCCGGCTCCCGGGCGGGCGGGGCCGCTATTTGCCGGTTGCGCCACACGGGCGGTTTGCCGGTCAGGTATTTGCGTGCCGAATCAATAGTCATGAGGGTATATAATAAAGCAGCGACCGGCATAAAAACAGAGGCCCAGGCGGGCTGGCGGTATAGCGCTAACGCGGGCAGATAACTGGCCGCCATCAAGACCCAGGACGCGGCGCCCAAGCCCAATAGCGCCGGGGCTCCGAAGACCGCTCCCGCCAGAACCGATGCCGGCGGAGCGAGGTATATGATGATCATGGCGGCAATCGTTCCGATCAGCGCCGGGACCGAATGGGACAGTTGCACGAAGGCGGTGCGGGTTACCATAGACCAGATATCCGACAACCGGTCATAGGCGCGCAAACTTAAAGATTCTCGGGCGAGGCCGAGCCAAACGGGGCCATGGGGTTTTAGCAATTGGGCCACGGCGCAATCATCGATGATGCGGTTCCCGATTTCCTCGATACCGCCGGCCTTGTCCAATATATCGCGCCTGACCAGCATGCAGCCACCGGCGCCGGCGGCGATTTTGCGCCTCGGGTCATTGACCCAGCGGAACGGGTACAGCATTTGAAAATAAAATACGAAGGCCGGGATGAGCAATTGCTCCCAGATCGATTGGCATCGCAACATCACCATTTGCGATACCAGAACCAGATTTTCCGCCTCCGCCTTGGCGACCAGATCGGTTACGGTATTTGCCGAATGGCGGATGTCGGCATCGGTGAAGAGCACATATTTGGCTTGCCGGTATTGATCTTCGATCGCCTCCAGACCTTGGTTCACTGCCCACAGTTTGCCGGTCCAGTTTTCCGGCAACGGGCTGCCTTCGATAATTTGCAAGGCCGGATCGCCCGCCGCAGCTGCCACCGCCAGGGCCTGCGTGGCGTCGCTGCTTTGATCGTTCACCAGATATATCCGGTAGCCGCCCGCATAGTCCTGGGCCAGATGCGCGGCGACGGCTTCGGCGATATTATCGGCCTCGTTGCGGGCGGGAATGACGGCGGTCACATCGGGCCAGGGATGCGCGCTACCGGCGGCCGCGGCAGGCAGAAATTGATCGGATCGCCAGAAGGCGCCGCGAAAGACAATCAGATAGACCCAGGCGGCCAAGGCCAGGCTGGCGGCGGCTAACCCTAAGGTTTCGATCATGACCTTAACGCCACCGGCTAAGAACAGCCTTGCCCGCGCCCGTGCTACAGGCGCGAAGATATTGCAATTTGTTCAGCGCAACCCGGCCCGCGAGGGGATCGCTGCGCGCCAGCTTGGCGCTCAACAATTGGGCGATGCTTAAAATGGAGCCAGCCTCCATGGCGAGGCGGACGCTGGCCAGCGTGGCCGGCAGCGCACCGGCCCCGTCCAACAGCGCGCCGGTGGACTTGAGCATGCGCGCATACACGCGCCGCAGCTCCGGCGTGATCCGATCTTGGCTCAAATCTTCAACGTCCGCGCCGGCTTCCGCCATCCAGTCGGCCGGCAGATAGACCCGGTCCAGTTCCAGATAATCGGCTTTCGCGTCTTGGAGATGGTTGAGCACCTGCAAGGCGTTGCAAAGCGCATCGGACGAGGCGTAGCCGTCATCGGCGCCGCCGTGCAGGTCCAAAAGATAGCGCCCGACCGGCGCCGCCGAGCGCAGGCAATAATCGATCAATTCGGCCCAGTTATCGTAGCGGGATTTTACCGCGTCCTGTTTGAACGCCGATATCAGATCGAGGCAATGATCCGTGGCCACGCCTGTAGCGATCAGGCTGGCGCGCATCCGGTGGCCGGTCTGGTACAGGGCATCGTCCGCGTTGGTTCCCAAAATCGTCCGCGCAAAACCTTCGAGGCGGGCGACTTTTACACCCGCGTCCAGATCGGGCGCATCGGCGATATCATCGATGGTTCGCGCGAAGCCATAAAAATCGGCGATGTGCGGGCGCAATTTTGCCGGCAGCAACCACGAGCCAACGGGAAAATTTTCGTAAGCAGCATCCTTGCCGGACGGTGTTTCGACTTGGGGGCTTGATGGCTGCATTCGGGTTCCCGAGATTGTGTATTGCGGGGGCCGTGGGCCGACAATACAGCAAACCGCCTGATATTGAAGCTGGTAAGGGGCACCTTCATTGTTATAGTACTCGGCAATCTCATGACTGACCACGATAAGAAAATTTCCCGGCGCCGATGCGTAGGTGTCAATATTGCCGGTATCACCGTTGGTGCCGGGCATCCGATTGTCGTGCAGTCGATGACCAACACCGATACCGCCGACGCCGAGGCAACCGCAAATCAGGTGGCCCAGCTGGCGGCGGCGGGCTCGGAACTGGTCCGCATCACCGTCAATACCGAAGACGCCGCCAAACAGGTCCCGGTGATCCGCGACCGCCTGATTGCCATGGGCTGCGACGTGCCGCTGGTTGGCGATTTCCATTACAATGGCCATACGCTGCTGACCAAATATCCTGACTGCGCGGCGGCCCTGGGCAAATACCGCATCAATCCCGGCAATGTGGGCTTTAAGGAAAAGCGCGATGTCCAGTTCGGGGCCATGATTGACGCGGCGCTGCGCTTTGATAAGCCGGTTCGCATCGGCGTCAATTGGGGCAGCCTCGATGGCGAGCTGCTGGCCCGGATGATGGACGAGAACGCCAAAAAACCCGCGCCCGATGATGCCCGTATTGTCATGCACGATGCGCTGGTAACCTCGGCCATGGAAAGCGCCGCCGAAGCCGAAAGGCTGGGTCTCGGGCGCAATAAAATCGTGCTGTCGTGCAAGGTCAGCCAGGTGCAGGACCTGATCGCCGTTTACCGGAAATTGGCCGCGGCGGGGGATTATGCCCTGCATCTCGGACTTACCGAGGCGGGGCTGGGATCGAAAGGCATCGTCGCCTCCACGGCCGCCCTGTCGGTGCTCCTGCAAGAAGGCATCGGCGATACCATCCGTATTTCGCTGACCCCGGAGCCGGGCGGCGACCGCAGCCGCGAAGTGATCGTAGCCCAGGAAATTTTGCAATCCATGGGGCTCCGCGCGTTCGTTCCGGAGATTATCGCCTGCCCCGGATGCGGGCGGACAACGAGCACCGTGTTCCAGCATCTGGCCGACAAAATCCAAAGTTATGTGCGCGCCAAAATGCCGGAATGGGCGACGCAATATGACGGCGTCGAGACCATGCAGGTGGCGGTCATGGGATGCATCGTCAACGGCCCCGGCGAAAGCAAGCACGCCAATATCGGCATCAGCCTGCCGGGAACCGGCGAGCAGCCGGCGGCGCCGGTCTTCATTGATGGCAAAAAGTCGATGACCTTGCGCGGGCCCGGCATTGCCGAAGAATTCCAAGATATCGTCGATGCGTACGTCGCCGATCATTATGCGGCGAAGGGGTAAATTTCCGGCGAATTGGGAAACCCGTCCTTGAGGGTTGCTGGACAGCGCCCGGGACTTTATCTATAAGCGGCGTCCGGTCTTAATGGCTGGACTTGGATGGTTTTCCATTAGCCCAGGTAGCTCAGTTGGTAGAGCACGTGACTGAAAATCACGGTGTCGGTGGTTCGATTCCGCCCCTGGGCACCACCTTTGCTACACTTCGATGATATGCCGCCTCTTCATTAGGACTATTCGCGGCCGCGAGAATATCCGCGAGACTTCCAAACACTTCGATCTCCGTTATCCCTCGACCGGGACCGGGGTAGACGACAATTTTGTCGACGAATGAGCGGAGAATTTGCTTGGCGGCATCGTTGGTTGCCGACGGAATTCTAATCTTGGATTCGAGTTGGGCAATCTGCTGATGATAAATTTCGGGCAAGTTCGTCGGCAGTTTTATTATCTCTGGCCTATCAGTGATTGACTGCAATTCGGATTCAGTTTCGACCTTTAAATTTTCAAGCTCCGTGAGTTTGGTTGTAAGTGAATTGCTTGCGGTCCCCTCCGTAATCGCCTCGACAATTCGACCGATCTTGATCGAGACTTCCGACAATCTTTTCTCCAAGGCCATTCCTGAATCAGCGTTAGTCGAATTTACCCGCTCAAGTTCAGCATGAAATTCTTTGACAAACTCATCATACAATTCCGATGTAAGCATTCTGTCTTTGAGGCCCGACAATACCCTCTGTTCCAAGTCCGCTAGTTTTACGGTTCGGCGATTGGCGCATGTGGATTTCTCTCGATGGGCAACACACCCGAGCCGATCGGTTGAGCGCATCGTGTACGCTCCTTCGCACATGCCACAGCGGATTAACCCACTGAAGAGATGGCGTGGACGCCTGGCTTGGTGAGGGCGATGTAGGGGAGATTTCATCCTTTGACGTTGTGCAGCTTCCCAGGTCTCAATAGGTACGATTTGCCATTCCGGCATTGGGATTCGCACCCAATTTTCAGAAGGAACCAGGTGGAGTTCGCGAACTCCACTTTCCGGATGTTTTCTGTATGTAAGCCGGCCGTAAATCATTTGGCCGGAATAGAGCGGATTCAAAAGAATTCCGTGCAGCCGCTTTCTGTTGCCGTTTATAGTGCTTGCGTTCCATTGACCTCCTCGAGGACTCGGAATGTTATCCTCGTTGAGTCCTGCAGCTATTGCACGCGGGCTTCGTCCTGAAACGTACTCATCGAATATTCGGCGAATGACATCAGCTTGATCTTGGTCTATCTCGCGTCGGCCTCGCTCAATTTCTCCATCGGCTCCAATTTCACGAACCATGCGATAACCATAGGAAAGGCCACCTGCTGCTCGGCGAGCTTCAGCGCGCCCCCTTTGACCGCGACGCACCTTCGCCGCCAGATCCTTGATAAAGAGAGCATTCATGGTGCCTTTGAGGCCGATATGGAGTTCGCTGACCTCTCCCTCAGACAAAGTCACGATCCTTACGTCTACATGTGAAAGACGTTTGAAGATGGCGGCAATGTCTTCCTGGTCACGGCTGATGCGGTCGAGGGCTTCGGCGATGACAACATCAAAGCCTTGCTGTTTGGCTCGATCGAGGAGGGACAGCATTCCTGGGCGGTTGCTCAAGGTGCCGCCGCTGATGGCGTAATCGGTGAACACCTCGACGACAGTCATGCCATCCCGGTCGGCGCGCTCACGGCAAATGCGCACTTGATCATCAATGGATGTCTCGGATTGAAGGTCCGAAGAATACCGGGCGTAGATTGCAGCGCGCATTAGGCCACCTCATTTATGTCAAATTCAGACAGGCTGTCTCGGATGCTTTGAA
>Ga0114993_10002814_pt1 | contig 18664 bp, 19 predicted proteins | sample ArcticOcean_MG_C_FD_87042 | JGI IMG/M metagenome (GOLD analysis project Ga0114993, IMG submission 87042) | Marine microbial communities from western Arctic Ocean - ArcticOcean_MG_CB2_150 | ecosystem: Environmental > Aquatic > Marine > Oceanic | place: Arctic Ocean: Canada Basin | collected...
ACTACCGATCTTGTCACGGGGCCGGACATTATTTTCTTTTGGGTCGCGCGCATGATTATGGCGGGATACGAATACAAAGGCGATTTGCCGTTCCGCAATGTTTATTTCACTGGAATTATTCGTGACAAAAAAGGCCGCAAAATGTCCAAGAGCCTCGGCAACTCGCCCGAGCCGCTGAAACTCATCGCGCAATACGGCGCCGATGCATTGCGATTTGGCACGATGCGCAGCGCGCCTTTGGGGGCGGATGTGCTCTTCGACGAAAAGGACGTCGAGCTGGGCCGCAATTTTTGCAACAAACTGTGGAACGCCTGCCGCTTCCGCCAAATGCAGGGCGGCGAAAGGGAGGGCGAAATCGATCCCGTACTGCTCACCAGTGATGACCGTTGGATTCTGCTTCGGCTCGACCAAGCCATCACCGAGGTCACTGCGGCCTTTGCGGCGTATCGCTTCACCGACGCCACGGCCACGCTTTACCGTTTTTTCTGGAGCGAGTTTTGCGATTGGTACGTGGAATCCTGCAAGGCGACTTTCTTTGGCGAAGACGCCGCGCGCAAAGCCAACGTGCTGGCGGTGTTTGATTTTGTGACCGGCCACACGTTGCGGTTGTTCCATCCGTTCATGCCGTTCATTACCGAGGAGCTTTGGCACGGCCTCGGTTTTTCCGCCGAGATGCCCACCGATCAAGGCGGCCAAACAATAATGACCGCCCATTGGCCGAAAGCCTTTAAGGAAGATTTCAAAGAGCATTACGCGCTGGACGAAACCATCGACGACCTCGTCACCGCCAAGCACGAGCTCGTCACCGCCGGCCGAAACCTGCGCGGCATCGGCAACATTCCGTTTGCCAAAAAGGTGGATTATATCATCAAACCCGCCGCCAAGCTAGATGCGTACGAAGTGGAAGTCATCCAAAGTTTGCTGAACGCCGAGAGCTTGAAAGTCGATGCCGATTACGCGCCGCGCAAGGGCACTCCTTCAGCGCGTTCACCCATGGGTGAACTTTTTTTGCCGCTTGATGGATTGGTGGATGTCGAGTCTGAGAAAACGCGTCTGCAAAAACAGCTTGAAAAGATCCAAGGAGAAATCTCAAGGTTCAAGGCAAAACTAAACAACCCGGATTATGTTTCTAAAGTCCCAGCGCATGTCCTTGAGGAAACTAAGTCTCGTCTTGCCGATCGTCAGGAAAAGCAAAACCATACTCAGGGAGCGCTTGATTATCTCGTTGGGGCCTGATAGCCGGGCAGGGAAATGGCTCATTTCGTAAAACAATTGCTTCAACCAGTGGCGATGGTGTGGCTTGTGTTGATTCTCATGATGGCATGGAATTTGTATCGCCGGAAATTTTGGTGGGCGGCCATTCACGGACTGATGGTGTTTGGGCTTTCACTGTTTGGATCGACTCCCTTGCCCGGCTGGCTTTTGGCCGGACTGGAAAAGCCCTATGTGAACGCATGCTGGGCCGATGCCCGGGAGGCGGATGCGATTATAGTTTTAGGTGGATATCTGACGGACGGCCAAAAAAAAGAACCGGCGGGTTTCGATGTCAGTCAGCATTTTGATCGGTTGTTGGCGGGCATCGAAATCGTCAGGCGAAGCAAAGCCAAATGTCTTGTGCTTGGTGGCGGCAGCATTCCGCAGGAAGGGAAATTTGTTTCTGAGTATGATCTGATTAAGCCATGGCTTGATCAGGCGGGACTTGGAGATACTGCCATCAAACACTTGGGGATTTGTGCCAATACCAATGAGGAAGCACGTCGGGTTAAAGTTTTAATGAACAACAACAATTGGGAAACTGTGTGCCTTGTCACCTCTGCCTGGCATATGCGCCGGGCCAGAGGCGCCTTTGAATCTGCGGGCGTACAAGTAATCCCAGTAGCTTGTGATTTTACTGGATTTTACCGGGCTCCAGATTCCGGGTTGCTGGAACATTTCACATTGCTGCCACAGTCCGGCCGATTAAACATGATGCGCATCTACTTGCATGAACAGGTTGGGTGGTTGTACTACCGGTCCCGCGGGTGGATCAAACCCGGGAAATGATGAATCGATCGGAACTCAAGCGCGCCTTCGAGATTAGCCAGACCACCGTCCGGAGGGTGGGCGCGTTTTTAAAGAAGCAGTTGCACGTTCGCAAGCATATCAATCACCAGTCCGCTCACGACATCAAGCTGGAACTCGACGAACGCAGCCAACGAAAAATTGAGCGAGCGCTGCGGAGGGCGTTTCCAAGCATCGCTATTCTTGGCGAGGAGGGCATCGTCGGAGATCCCACATCAGAATGGCGGTGGGTTGTTGATCCTATTGATGGTACGGTTAACTTCAGTCGCGGCCTTCCGCACGCCTGCATCGCCCTTGCCCTGCAACAACGCCGTTCACGCGCCAACGGCCACTGGGATCAATACGATACTGTGCTTGGCGTGGTTTATGATCCTTTTCTGGATGAAATGTGGACTGCTCGGCGGGATCAAAAAGCCCGCCTAAATGGCCGGGTTATTTCCGTCAGCGAAACCTCGACTTTGGGCGACGCAATTGTTTCCATAGGTTTTGCCAAAACTCGCGCCACCATGAAGCGCAACCTGCCGGTGTTTAACAGACTTTACAAGCGCGTGCTCAAGGTTCGTCTGCTTGGCAGTGCCGCGTTGGCCATGACATGGACCGCTGCCGGCCGCTTGGATGCTTATCGCGAAAACGGCATACATATATGGGATGTTGCTGCTGGGGGCCTGATTCTTGAGTGTGCAGGCGGTGAATTTTGGCGACGTCCGTTGGAGAAAAAATACACCTACGAACTGATCGCTGACAACGGTCGGCTGCGAAAAAAAATAGAGCGGCACATAAACAGCAACTGCGGATTATAGCCCGAGCCTGCAAGCTCTCGTGAACGCCTTGAAAATTTTCAAGTGCTCCGTGTGCTTTTCATAAAGTCGCTCGGGATGAAACTGCACCCCCAACAGAAACGGCACTTGGCCTGATTCTACATCCTTCAACTCAAGCGCTTCCACAATCCCATCCTTTGTCCAGGCCGTCGCGCGGAGCATCGGTGCCAATTTCCCCACCGCTTGATGATGCGCGCTGTTGATTCGCAAAGTAGGCTTGCCAAAAATTTTCCTGATCAATGATCCCTCCGACAACTTGACAGTGTGCAAAAGTTTGTGAGCTTCCTTCTTGCGGTGGTGATTCATTGCCTTGGGTTTTTCGCTTGGGATATCGGTGATCAAGCCACCACCCAACGCCACATTCAAAACCTGGGGACCCCGGCACACCGCCAACAATGGTTTACGCTGGCGCAGCGTCTCCTCGATCAATAGTAACTCGTTTAGATCACGATGAGGGTCGACCCTGATCGCTTTATTCTTGATGCGTTTCGACAATTTGGGGTCGTACAAATCCGGCTGCAAATCGTCTCCGCCAGTCAGCAATACTCCATCGACGCGGCGAACCATCTCGGCCACCACTTTTTTATCAACGAACGTCGGAGCCAGCCAAGGCAGCCCGCCCCCATCAATCACTGCGCGATTGTAATAATGTGAAAGACTCGTCGACCAGTCGTGGAACTCCGCGCCCTTTTGCTCGTTGCTGGTGGAAACCAGAATGATTGGCAACTTCTTCAAAGCGCCTCCTCCGGATATTTTTCACGAATGATTTTAATCACGTGCTCCTCTTCGATCTCAGGGATGAGATTTCGCTGGATGCGTCGGCGAACTGCGTCGAGCAATTCCAGCCAATCCTCCATTGGTGGGGTTCGGTGTTCACGCCAATCGTCAAAGCGCCTGCTGCGAACGTGGAAAAGCCAGCGGTCGCCGATTTTCTTGGCCTTCACCTCCACGCGCTCGCCATTCTCGTCGCGCCGTTTCCAGCCGATGTCACCCTTGCTCGCCACGTCAATCCGGAAATTCCACGCTGGCCACCGCATGCGCCGCCATTCCCTCGCCGCGCCCCACGAAGCCCATCGTCTCATTCGTCGTGGCCTTGATGCCCACCACGTTTTTATCCAGACCAAGTGCATCGGCAATGTTCTTTTTCATTGCATCAATATGCGGCGCAATTTTTGGAGCCTCGGCGATGAGCATCGCGTCCACGTTCACCAAACGCCCATTGCGAACGGCCACTTGACGCGCGGCTTCTTCCAGAAAAATCCTGCTGGGGGAGTTTTCCCACTGTGGATCTGTGTCCGGAAAAAACGATCCAATGTCACCTTCGCCGATCGCCCCCAGCACCGCATCGCAAATGGCGTGCATTAAAACATCGGCGTCCGAATGCCCATCAAGCCCGGTCTTGTGCGGGATCTCTACACCGCCTAGGATGAGCGGCCGGCCCTCCTTTAAACGATGCACATCATAGCCAATGCCCACGCGATTCATGCGGCGAGTGTAGTGGAGTGTGAAGGGCGGGGCAAGTTGATGTCGCGCAGATGGAAGTATTGAGGTTTCAATACTTCCCATCTCGCACCTCAAAATGCGTCGGTTTGCCGAGGCTGCGCCCGCCGGTTTTCACCCAGTGGGCGGTCCAGCGCAGTGTCGTATCGAGAGGGGTGGGGGGCTTGCCCAGTTCGGCAAATGTCCGCGAGGCATCATTCAGCCACGCGTTGCCGGATTCCGTGCCCGTGAATTTGGGGTCGCATTCGAGCAATCCACCGAGCCGAGTCGCTATCTCGCGAACGCTTAAAATTTCGTCGCCCGTGAGGTTCACTGCGCGCGCGGGACTTTTACAGAGCGACAGCGCGCGGATGATCATGTCATTAGCGTCGCCTTGCCAGATGCAATTAAAATGTCCCATTTGCAAGTCCACCGGCTCACCTGAATACACCTTGCTGGCGATGTCAAAAAATACTCCATAGCGCAAGTCGATGGCGTAGTTGAGGCGGACGATTGATATTTTGGTTCCGTGTTGGCTCGAGAAAAAATTGTAAATACGCTCGCGCGCCAGACAGGCATTGACGTATTCGCCGACTGCATCCGGCGCAGTGTCTTCCGTAGCACCTCCGCTCGCGACTGGCATCATTGGGTAAACGCAACCCGTCGAAAGCGCCACAATCCGTGACTTGGCGTAACGGTTGCAGGTTGCGGCAGGTATCAGCGTGTTGATCACCCACGTGCGACCGGGATCGTTGCTAGTGCCAAATTTTTGGCCAACGAGGTTGATGACATTATCCGAGTCCGGCAAACTGGCCCAAGATGCGTTGTCCAGCAAATCAGCGCTGAGCGTCTGCACTCCATTTTGCTCCAGCCAATCTTTCGACGCTTCGTCCGAGAAGCGGCTTACGGCCACGACTTCCAGAGGATGCCCCGCCAAGTCCGCCGCATGCTTCGCGAGCACTGCCAAAGTCGGCCCCATTTTCCCCCCGGCCCCCAAGACCACCAAAGGGCTGGCTATTTGCGTTATAAATTCGCGAAGTGCAACCAAAGGCTCGGTGAGCATCTTATCGAGTTGCACCTCATCGGCAATGATGTCGGGGAGAGATCGTTCCACGCGGGAAAACTACAGGGACTTGGGGGTGGGGAAAACCTTTTGTTCTTGGACGCCGCTCGTTTTTATTACTTCGAGTGTGACAGCATCCACTTGATGATTCGTTCCCGGGCTTCTTTTACGGGCGGGGTGACATGGCCGCCGCCAGTCACCTGCCAAAGCTCGGTGGTGATGCTGCCGTCCTTGTTTGTGAAGCGGGTCACCTTTGTTTCTTTTCCAAAAACCCGTCGGGTCAAGTTAATTTTCTCCTTGCTGGTGTCCACTTTCTTTTCGCATTGGTTAAACTTTCTCCAGTTTTCAAAATTTTCCACTGCCGAAGGATAAGCCCGGCCCAAAATCTCCCCGCCTTTCCAGTCTATGGAGGAATCTTCCGTCCCGTGAATGTGAAGCACGCTAACGGGATTTGTTGGATTGCCCGGCCATTTTTTAAAGCCAACACCGGCGAAAGGAACAATCGCTGTAATCAGATCCGGATGATCACGTGCCATCCGGTAACTCATGAAGCCGCCATTGGAAAGCCCCGTCACATAAATTTTTTTCTTGTCGATGTTGTATTTTTTTTGCGCCCAAAGAATCAAGCCGCGCAGATAGGCAGAGTCATCGTGCTTATTGGCCCAGTCGCAGCAGGCGTTGGTGGCGTTCCAACTCCTAGGAAAACCCAATCCCGTCGGAAAGCAATATAAAAACCCGTGCTTCTCAGCCAAGTCAGCCAATGGGAAAAACCTTTTTTGCCCGGAACCATTGTCCGTAAATCCGTGCAGCGAAAGAATGAAGGGATATATTTTTTTGGGGTCGTAATTATTGGGCGTGACGATTTTATACTTGCGAGTGTTTTCCCACTTAGCGGCGTTGGGCTTTTTATCGTCCGCGGCAAGCTGAGCGAGAGCGAAACTAAATGAGATAAGGATTGCAAGGGGGTGTTTCATTTTTCAGAAATACGTATGTGCTTCCGGGAAGGTTACAGGGAGTTTTAGGCAAGTCAATCCATGTGCAGCACCGCTTTGATGACTCCGGTCTCGGGCTTGAGCCAGTTGGGGAATTCGCCGATGAAATCGTCATAGCTGGCATAGTGCGTGAGCCACGGATCGGTGTCGATGATTCCCTCCTCGATGAGGCGGATGATGCGCTGGAAGTCGGATGGCACGGCGTTGCGCGAGGCCTTGATGGTAATTTCGGGACGGTGAATGGCCACGTGGCGGAAACGGACCTCCTCAGTAGTGATACCCACATACACCACCTGCCCCGTGAACGCGCAGAACTGAAACGCGTTGGACATCGACACATGACTGCCCGTCGCGTCTATGACCGTCGTCGGCAGTTCGCCGCCGTTCACCTCGCGCAGCCGATCCGCCTCCGTGCCGTCGTTTTTGAAAACCACCGTGTGATCCACGCCCATCGGTGAATCACAAAACGCCAACCGCGTTTCGTTCATGTCCATCACCGTAATCTCCGCGCCGGCCACTTTCAGAAATTCGACCACCGAAAGCCCAATCGGACCCGCGCCGATGACCAGCACTTTATCGCCTTTTGCCGGTGCCGCGCGGTCTACGCAATGGCAGCCGATGCCCAGCGTTTCCACCAACGCCAACTGCTCCATCGACAGCTTCGCCGATGCGTGCAATTTCCGCGCCGGCAACACAAACCGCTCCCGCATCCCGCCATCCTTGTGCACGCCAATGACCTCCAAAAACTCACAGCAATTCGTGGCCCCCTTGCGGCAAGAAAAACATTCGCCGCAGTTCATGTAAGGTTCAACCGAGCACCGATCGCCCGCCTTCACATCCTCAACGCCTTTACCCACCTCCAGCACCGTCACCCCCAGCTCATGCCCGGGAATCACCGGATAGGTATAAAACGGCATCTTTCCCAAATACCCCGCCACATCCGTCCCGCAAATCCCTACCCGATGCACCTCCACCAACGCCTCCCTCGTGCCGGGGCGCGATGGCTCATCAATATTCACAGTGGTAAATTGCTTCGGCTTTTCGAGGACTATTGCTTTCATGAAAACAGAAAAGGAGGTGTTGGCCTTAAAGAATAAATTCCTCGCAACACCGGTTTTGCTTCCGACGCTCCTCGCCTTCAAACGCGGATCGGGTTTGCCGCAACCACTCTGTGCCCCGCATAAACATTTCCGACAAGCTGACGACGGGGGGGGGGAGGGCAAAATCGCGGGCTACTGGGAAGCCTAGTTCCTCATACGTTTCCGCCAACACCAAGGCGAGCGCATCATCCTCCACAGGCTTTTCGAATTTGCTCATACTGTTCGGGGTTCCCGTGTTTCTGAAAAACATCCTGCAATGCTTTCGATTCAATGTCGATTCTGTTTTGTCGGAGTACATGATGATGTCGTGCAAATCTCCCATCTCCCGATGCGCGGACCGTGGTTAACTGCGTGTAGCTTCATCGCCACCAAATGAGGAATGCTGGGAAGCCGCACCTACACTTCCTCCACCATGTCCGTTACAGCCTCGGCCAACATCCCGTCAAAAGTTGATGTTTCCACCAGCATAAAATCCACCGGCCACTCCCCACTTGTCGGCGGGCTAAATTGCAAAAATTTCCGCCATCGTGAAATATCGAGTAGTCGAGCGCTTCCATCACGCCGCACCAAGCATCCCGGTTCGTTTTGCAAACAAGCAAATCCAAATCCTCAGTCCGCCTTGAAAAGCGATGGGCATTCACCGCATGACCCCCAATCACCATGAACATTCATGCGCCTCGGCCTCGCGTCGGATGACTCCCAGAATGTTCATGCTGAATCCGTCAGTTATTTTCTGGCAAGCCTTCTATGTGGCCGATGTCTTTGACCGGTTTAATGATCTCTAGTACTTCGGCGAGGAGTTCTTCATCGATCGGGGTCGCAGCCCATTTGGCCCAGTTTCGGACGTTTCCAGGATTGGCACTGCCGGCGATGGTGGTGGCGATATCGCCATTAGCTACACAGAATTGGATGGCGAGCTGCGCGATGTCCACGCCTTTGCTGGCGCAGTGGTCGGCAGCTTGCTTGCAGGCGGCGCGCACTTCCTCGGGTTCCTGATGCCAATCGGGCAAGGTTGAGTTGGTGAGCAACCGCGCACAGAAGGGGCCGGCGTTTATAATGCCGACGTTCTTTTCCTTGAGATAATCGAAGTGCTCGGCGAAGCGGGTGTTTTGCAAATGATAATTGTTGTATGAGAGGACGACGTCCACATCAATTTGATCGATGATGACCGGGAAAATTTTTGTCGGATAACCGGAGAAGCCAATGTAGCGCACCTTACCGGCATCGCGGATATTTTGAATCGCCGGAAGCGTCTCATCAACAATCTGCTGCATGTCCACAAATTCGATGTCGTGGCAGAGAATGATGTCGAGATGGTCAACGCCAATCCGGTGCAAGCTCACATCAATACTCTCCGCCACGCGCTTGGCGGAGAAATCGAAGTGCGCCAAATCGTATCGCCCGAGTTTGGTGCCGAGGATAAATTCCTCACGCGGCAAATCGCGCAGCACCTGACCAAGCAACACCTCGCTCATGCCGCGCCCGTAAAAAGGTGAGGTATCGATAAAATTCATCCCCAGTTCCAAAGCCACTCGCACGGATTGCAGTGCCTCATCAATCGTCACTCGCCGGAATTCCTGCCCCAGCGATGAGGCTCCATAAGAAATGACCGGCAATTCGAGATCTGTGTTGCCCAGCTTTCGGCGTTCCATTTTAAACGAGGTGCTTTTTGAATGCGTCGAGTGTCACCCTCGCCGCCGTGTCTGAGTCCGGCCATGGAAAAGCCTCTGCAGAGGCGTATTTGTCGTAACCTATTTTCTTGAGCGCGACAGCGATGGGCGCGTAATCCATATGGCCGCAACCAGCTGGACGTCGGTTGCTGTCCACAAAATGCACGTGCCCGATGTGCTGGCCGTAGGTACGGAGGGCATCGGCGATGCTGACCTCCTCAATGTTCATGTGAAACAGGTCGGCGAGGATCACCACATTTTTGGTGTCGAGCGTGCCGAGAAAATCCACTGCATCTTCCGCGCGATTGAGGAGATTGCTTTCGTAGCGGTTGAGCGGTTCATAAATCAACGTCACACCCGCGGCTTTGGCGTGTTCGCCGAGTTCGTTCAATGCATCGCGTAGAAAATCGTGCGCTTGTTCTTTACTCACCTCGCCTTCTAAACGGCCTTGCATGGAGCCAATAATGGCGGGCGCACCGAGTTGCGCGCCGGCGTCAATGATGGCGCGGATAAATTTTTTGGCGTTGTCGCGCGAAGCGGCGTCCGGTTGGCAGAGGTGCCATTTGTGGATGACCCAACCGCCGCCCGTACCCACGGCGGCGACTTTAAGATTGTGCTGCGCGGTGAGCGCGCGAAGTTCGTCAACGGGAATTGCATTGGCATTGGGCGCAAACACCTCGACGGCATCAAAACCCAACTCGGCAGCTTTGGCGCATCCGGCGGCAAGGTCGTGCCAGAAAATGAAGGGACCGCCTTCGGCTTCCTTGACGAGTGAAATGGTGACGGCGGATTTTATCATCCGACGAACAACCGCTTGAAGTGGCGGTCATAAAGATTCTCAGTAACGTTTTTACCGACGACTTCGGCGTTGGCTTTCAGTAAATCGGTGTAGCGCGCCCCTTCCTTGGCCGCGAGTTTGAAGGCGATGTGCAGCAATTGGCGAAAGTGTTGATTGAATTCCGGATGCTCCTGCACGTGCCGCAGCGCGTTTCCGTATTGGTCGCCGTTCCAATCGTTGACCGCTTCGGCGGTCGGCAACTTGTCGGAATCAATGTCGATGACTGAAGCGTACGGCGCGCACAACGCGTCCACGTTTTCCAACGACTTGGCGTAAATCTCTTTCGCCAGCGCGAGCCCCTCCCCACCGGCCTCGGCGAGACCGATGAGTTCTTCCAGCCACGTGGTGCCGGCGGTTTTCACGTGCACGCCCGCGCCTGTCCGACGGAGGGCGTTGCCGATAATGGGGTAAATCGAAAACTTATCGCTGCCGCTGTGCACACTGAGTTTGAGGTTTTCCGGTAAACCGTACTTCGAAATCGCATGCGCAATCACGGCAAGATCGTCGTTGTATTCCTTCTCAAACTGCGCGAGGTCTCCCACGTAATCGACGCCTTTATTAAAGCGGCCCGTGAACTTCGGCGCGATGGTTTGCAGCCGCACGTCTTCGTCGGCCAGCGCGGCAAGAATGATGAGCAATTCCGGCGGTGTTTGCGGCGCGTCAGTTTCGTCCATTGAAACTTCCGCAATGAATTCGTCCTTCTTCGATTCAATGTGGCGATGGATTTTTGCTGCCTCGGCTGCGGCGCAAAGATATTTGCCAGCAACTTCCTCAACGTACTCGCGCGTGATTTCAAACGGTGCATCTATGCCCTCGATGGTCACGCTCCCAATTAGCTCGGGGTGTTTCCCGATGAACACCGCCACCGCATCGCCCTCGGGCGCTTGGCCGATGGAATCCGCCACGTCGATGGTGAAAAAATCCGAGCAGTCGAGATACTTGTCGACTGTGTCCATATTGATGTGGTCAGCATCCACATGCCAACCTTTGTCCCAGTTCAATGCCGCCACGGCAGCCTGCGCCGCGTCAAAAACGCTTTGCGGCTCAGAGCCGATGAAGTTGTGTTCGCGATTGGATTTATTCCAAACCGGAATCACGTCGATTCCCTTTTCCGCAAGTTTTACACAAGCCTGCAATTGGGCTTCTGCCTGATGTGCGAAACGGTCGCCTACACCGATGCTGTATTTTTCGAGAGTCAACATATCGAAGAGCGGCCAAGCTAGCGGAAAGTACTGTGGGGCACAATTATTTTATCACGCGGAGAGGCAGTGATGTTTAACTCCGCGTCTTTCGTGAGCAACTTGGGCTCGACTGGGTTGGATGTTTTTATACCCTTAAGACAGGGAGGGGCGGCTCGACATGGGGAGGTGCTGATGGCATGGTTTTTCAGGTTTGGATAAGCTCGATAAATTACGGTTGGTAATGCGCGGGTATGACTCGTGCTTGGTGGCATATTCGGGTGGAGTGGACTCGGTGTTACTGGCGGTGGTGGCGCGTGAGGTTTTTGGGGATCGAATGCTGACGGCGATTGCGGATTCGCCGAGCTTGCCCCGCGCGGAGTTGGCTGAGGCTCGAGAGTTGGCGCGGCGGTTTAAATTTCCGCTGGAAATTTTGCGAACCGGGGAATTCGGCAATGAGGATTACACGAGCAATCCTTCCAACCGATGTTATTTTTGCAAGCATGAACTTTTTACGCACTTAGAGCAGTTGGCGCGTGAGCGCGGTCTGGCGGTGATTGCTTATGGCGAGAATGCGAGCGACTTATCGGACTTCCGTCCGGGCGCGCAGGCGGCCGCTGAGTTTTCCGTGCGTGCGCCGTTAAAGGAGGCGGGGTTGTCTAAAGATGACATCCGCAGGATTTCGCGGAGGTTGGGATTGCCGACGGCGGACAAGCCGCAGATGCCGTGCTTGAGTTCACGTATTCCGCATGGCGAGGTGGTGAGCCCGGAAAAGACTCTGATGATCGAGCAGGCGGAGGTGATATTGCGCGAGCTGGGATTTTCCGAAGTGCGCGTGCGGCATCACGAGGCGGGGCCGGTAGCGCTCATTGAGGTGCCGGCCGAGGTGATCGGAAAGCTGAATGGAACGGAAACATTTGACTCTGTTGAGGCGTCCTTAATGGCAATCGGCTACGCGCGGGTGATGGTGGATGAGCGCGGTTATCGGCGCGGCAGCCTGAATATTGTCGCCCACGCGAGCAGCAGCTAATGGCACAGTTTACTTACAAAGCCCGGCGTCCTTCCGGGGAATTGGTGGAAGGCGCGCTGGAGTCGGCCGACAAAGCGTCGGCGCTGGGGCAGCTAGATCGGCTGGGGCTGTTCCCGGTCAGCGTGCAGCAGTCCAGCGGAACCAAGGCTGAGCCTCGGAAAGACGTAAAGCGCGCGCCAGTCGGCCAACCCGCGCCACGCCCGCGCAAAATGAAAAAGCCAAAACTCCAGGAGTTGGCGGGCTTTTCGCGTCAGTTGGCAAACCTGCTCAACTCTGGCATGACGGTCACGGTGGCGCTCAATAGCATGACCAGCCTGGAGATTAAAGGCATCCCTCCGGAGTTGATTGAGCGGCTGCGACAGGACGTTACCGAGGGCAAAAACCTCTCCGTGGCCATGGCGGCGCACCCGCACATTTTCACGGAGATGTACGTCAACCTCGTGCGCGCTGGTGAACAAAGCGGCGGGCTCGTGGAGGTGCTGAGGCGGTTAGCCGATCATTATGAAAAATTTGCTGAGCTTCGCCACAAGGTTACCTCGGCGCTGGTTTATCCCGCCTTCGTGCTCATTGTGGGCATCGCGATGGGGCTCTTTTTCATGCTCTTCATGATGCCGCGTTTCCAGCAGATTTTTGAGGGCATGACGGGCCCCGGCGGTAAGAAAGTGGATCTGCCTGCGGCGACCAAGTTGCTGCTGTTTATCAGCCAGACACTGACCAATGTCTGGGTGCTTATTGCGATTGGAGTGGTGTCGCTGGTCACCTTTGTCTTGATTCGCCGGTACTTGGCCGGGCCCAGCGGCCGGCGCGCATTTGATGCTGGGCTGCTGCGCGCGCCGCTCATCCACCGCATCATCCAGCCAAATCTCTTCGGGCAATTTGCCGGCACCTTGGGCGCACTGCTGCAGAACGGCGTGCCGGTGCTCACGGCATTGCGCATCACCGAGCAAGTCATCAGCAATACCGTAATCCGTGACGCCATCGCGGCCACTCGAGAGGGGGTGACCGATGGCAAAACCATCGCGGAACCATTGGCGCGCAGCAAGGTGTTCCCGCAACTGATGGTGGACATGATCCACATTGGCGAACAAACTGGCGACGTGCCTGGGGCCCTGCACAATGTTGCGGAAACCTATGAGAGCGAGCTGAATGTCTCGTTGCGGGCTGTCACCACGCTGGTGGAGCCCGTGCTCATTGTGACCATAGCGCTGTTCGTGGGTTTCCTGCTTTTTGCGGTGCTCTCGGCGATGTTCAAGATTACCTCCACCATCGGGCGATGATGAAATGATGTTTAACAAATCACAAACAGGACACGGTCGGCGGGGGTTCACCCTGCTGGAGGTGATGATCGTGGTGGGCATCATGGCCATGATCATGGCCATCACGCTGCCGGCGTTGCGGTTCGCTGGAGAGCGTGAGCCCTTGGATGAGGTGGTGGAAATGATTTCCGACCTGACCGCTAAGGCGCGCACCAATGCTATTCTTGAACGTCGCAAACAGTTGGTTATCATCAACTTACAAACTGCTGAGAAGGGGCTGGCCATCTACGGGTTGCCGGAGGTGCGTCACGAATTTGCCGGTGATGGACAGGTGGTGGAGTTTCAATTGAATCCACAAATGCTCGCCACCAATCAGTTCCCACGGTCAGTGAGTTTTGCGCCCGCGGAGATTTTTGAGATTTGGTTCCGCTCTGACGGCACCTGTGACGGCGCGGAAATGACGATGAGCGAAGGTGGCCAAGTGTACCGGCTGTTTTTGGATCCATCAACCAGCCTGACGGAGGTATCCGAGGAATGAACTTTCGAAGCTATACCAAGTCTCGTCGTTGTTCCTTTTCGCTGCTGGAAGTGATCATCGCGGTGGCGATTTTCTTCACCGCCATTTTCGCGATCATGCAGTTGGTGTCATCGAACCTGAGCTTGGTTAGATCCCTTCAGGCCAAGCGGCCGGACTTGGGAACGCTGGCCGGCAAATGCCTGATGGACACCAACTGGGCGGGGGGGGGTGAGTCGCCGTATGACCCGGACTTCGGTTTTAACGGCGGCGGCGGCATTGGTTCACTGTACCCCGAGGCCGGTTGGGAACGCGACTTGATGCTGGTGGCCACTAATGTCTCCCTCACCAACGGACTTTACCGCGTGGACATTAAATTGGCGGAGACCCTCGCGCAGCAGGAGGCCATCACCAGGATGAGTCTGCTGATGTATCGTCCCAGCGGCTTGGAAACCCCGCCCCCTTGATTATGAAAATTAAAACACACAAGAAATCAGCGGCCTTCACCCTGATTGAAACAATGATGGCCGTGCTCATTCTCAGCATGGCGATCGCCGCGATGCACTCGACGTGGATGGCCATTCTCGGTGCTACCCGCAGTGGCGCGCGAGCCACTGCCCAAATCCAGCGCGAGCGCGTGGCTCTGGGCACCATGGAGCTGGCGCTTAACTGCTCGGTGATTTACTTCAATGAAAACCGCCAAAACCAGGGGCTGACAAATGTCTACTCGTTCATGGTGGAGGACATTGATGGTTTTAAAAACATAAGCTTCGTGGCTCGGCTGCCGGAGGATTTCCTGGGCAGTTCGCATTTTCCACATCAACCCATTCGCCGGGTGACCCTCCAAGTGGAGCCCACGCGCGGCGGGCGCAACGACTTGGTGATGCGCCAATGGCAAATGACCAAGACGGTGCGTGCGATGGAGGATGGCGATGATGGATTGGCGATTACGCTGGCCCGCGACGTGGATTTGTTTGAGGTAAAATTCTGGAGCTCGATTGCTGAGGATTATGTGGAATATTGGGATGAACCCGAGGTGTTGCCCAAGCGTATTCGGATTTATCTGGCGCTGCGCGATGAGGCAAGCGAGGAGGCTGTGGCGGAGGCCTTGAGCATGCGTGAGTTTGCGCTGGTGTCGGATGTGATTTCCGAGGAAATGATCAGTCCCGACCCCCCGCCCCCGGCTGCTCGGGGTGGTGGTAGTGGCGGCGGACGTGGCGGGTTTGATCCCAGCAAAATCCCCGGGCCACTGCGCGACCGATTCGATGCCAATAAGAATGGCAAGCTGGATCCTGCGGAATTGCGGGCGCTCGGCGAGTGGGCTAAGAAAAGAGGATTTGGTCGCGGTCAGGGCGGAAGAGGTGGGCCCATCCGAGCTGTACGTCCTTCGCCTGGCGGTGGGGAGGGGCTTTCCGCGGCAAAATTGTGCCCGGCCCTGGATCAGGAGGCGGCGGTGGTGGTGGTGGTAAAAAGAAATAAACCGTCATGAGACTGAAACCCAGACCACGCAAACGACCGCCAGGTTGGAACCGCCGGCGGCAGGGTATTGCGCTCATTCTCGTGATGCTCGTCATCATGGTGCTGGCGGTCATGGCTAGCAGCTTTGCCACCAACATGGGTGTGGAGGCTTCCCTCGCGCGCAATGCCGCGAATGACCGCAGGATCGAATGGCTCTGCCGTTCCGGAGTGGAACTGGCGCGCTACATGGTGGGGCAACAATTTGCCGAGCAACGCGAACCCTACGACGCCCTCAACCAGCGCTGGGCCGGCGGCCCTGGCACCCTTGAGGACTGCGTGCTCAACGCGGTTAACCTCAAGGAAAGCGGCTTGGCCGAAGGATCGCCCCTGTGGTTTTTGCTGAACGGCGATGAAGACTGGGAGAACTATTTAAGCGAAGCCACCCTCAAGGTGAAGATCGTGGACTTGGAAAGAAAGATGAACATCAACTGGGTGGCCCAAGGACACCACGATCGCGAATCCATCAAACCAGTGATGCAGGAAATTTTAAAAATTGAGAACACGGTGCAGGACACCATCATCGACTCACTGGTGGACTGGGTGGATAATGATGGAGGCGACGGCCGGAAGGACAAAATTGGATTGAACGGTGCGGAGTGGCAGCATTATGAGGCGCTGGGGTACTCGCCAAAAAACGGCTTGATCGATGACATGTCCGAACTGCTCCTGATCAAAGGCATTCACGGAGAACGCGAATGGCTCATCACCCGGCAAGTTCCGGATGACTTGGATGAGGACTTTCGGCCGCGGATGTTCATTCCGGATTTATTCACCGTGGTGTCGCGCGGCAAGATCAACGTCAACACCGCGCCCATCGAGGTGCTTCAAATGGTATCCCCGAGCATGATGGATTACACCAACCAAATCATGCTGGCACGCCAAGGTGAGGACGGCATTGAAGGCACCGAGTTCGACACGCCATTTCAGCAAATAGGCGAGCTGGCCGATCCCCGCATTGGCATGGACGCCAATACCGTTAGTGCTGTTTCGAGATTTCTGGACGTACGCAGCATGACTTTCGAGGTGACCGTGACCGCCGTTGTGGAAAACCAAGCCAAAACATTAGTGGCAGTCGTGCGTCGCGAGAACGGGCGTGAAGAGGAAATCAAGGTGCTCTACAGCTACTGGAAGGATAGCGGCCGATGAGCAGAGTGGTGCTTGTCACCGGCACCAACACCGGGTCGGGCAAAACCATCCTCACCGCCCTGTTGCTTACGCATTTGCGAGCCAAGGGCGTGCGGGCGCTGGCCATGAAACCAGTGGAAACCGGCGGACGCCGAGATGCCCGTCTTCTGCACGCGCTACAGAATGATGAGGCCACGCTGGATGAAACGAACCCGTTCTGGTTTCGGGAAGCCTTGGCCCCCTCCATCGCGGCCCGGCGCGCCGGTCAGGCTTTGTTAAAAACTACCGTGTTAAAACACATGCGCGCGATGCGTGACCGATGCGACATTCTTTTGGTTGAAGGAGCTGGCGGACTGCTCTCGCCGATAGGGAAAAACTGGTCTGCCCTCGATCTGGCCAAATCATTAAAAGCTGAGGTGATAGTTGCGGCTCGCAACGAGTTGGGGGTTATAAACCACGCTCGACTCACCTTGGATCGGCTGCGTTCAGAAAATATTTTTACCAAATCATTAGTGTTAATGGGCGGCGGAAAAACCCGAGTGCAAAGGGAAAACAATGGGGAAATTGGAAAATATGCGGGCAAAACGCGGGTTTTTGAAATCCTGAAAATGAATCTTTCTGGTGAATGGAAGCGCTCAATTTCGAGGTGTGAAAAAAAAATCACAAAAACGCTTGCACTGATAATGCCTCCCCGGTAGGCTGCGCCCAGATTTTACGCAGTGAGGGCCAACGCCCAAGCGCGTGGGCCCGCCGGAAAGGTTTTCTTTTCCGACACTCACCCAAGGTCGAATAAAAGACATGAATCGACCCGTGGGTGCTTTTGTCGTTTTGCGACGGGAGCATTCGGTTGAGAGAGCCCTGAACGTTCTTTGAAAATTGAATTGTGCGATTGTGCGAGCCCTTGAGCCGTACTCCAGTTGGTGGGGCGCGGCTCGAGATAATAGTTAAAGTAAGTACTCAATAGTGAAAGCTATTGGATCAAACCAACGTTTTTATACGGAGAGTTTGATTCTGGCTCAGAACGAACGCTGGCGGCGTGGATAAGACATGCAAGTCGAGCGAAACAAGCTAGATGGTAACTGAAGGCGAGTTTAGCGGCGAACGGGTGAGTAACACGTAAGAATCTGCCCGGAAGACGGAGATAGCCCGAGGAAACTCGGATTAATACCCGATGTGGAGGTAACTCTAAATGATGAATAATCGCTTCCGGATGAGCTTGCGATCCATCAGTTAGTTGGCGGGGTAATGGCCCACCAAGGCAACGACGGATAGCTGGTCTGAGAGGACGGTCAGCCACACTGGAACTGAGACACGGTCCAGACACCTACGGGTGGCAGCAGTCGAGAATCATTCACAATGGGCGAAAGCCTGATGATGCGACGCCGCGTGGGGGATGAAGGCCTTAGGGTCGTAAACCCCTGTCAGCTGTGAGTAAGGCCCGACTTCGGTCGGGATTGATATCAGCAGCAAAGGAAGGGGCGGCTAACTCCGTGCCAGCAGCCGCGGTAATACGGAGGCCCCAAGCGTTGTTCGGATTCACTGGGCGTAAAGCGTGAGTAGGCGGCAAGGCAAGTTTGGCGTGAAAGACCTGGGCCCAACCCAGGAAAGCCGTTGAAAACTGCCTAGCTAGAGGTGTGGAGGGGAGTCTGGAATTCCCGGTGTAGCAGTGAAATGCGTAGATATCGGGAGGAACATCAGTGGCGAAGGCGAGACTCTGGACACATTCTGACGCTGACGACACGAAGGCCAGGGGAGCGAACGGGATTAGATACCCCGGTAGTCCTGGCAGTAAACGGTGTGCACTTGCTGTGGGAGGATTCGACCCCTTCCGTGGCGGAGCTAACGCGTTAAGTGCACCGCCTGGGGAGTACGGCCGCAAGGCTAAAACTCAAAGAAATTGACGGGGGCCCGCACAAGCGGTGGAGCATGTGGCTTAATTCGATGCAACGCGAAGAACCTTACCTGGGCTTGACATGTTTGTCATAGTCCCGTGAAAGCGGGACGTCAGTTCGGCTGGACAAT
>Ga0114993_10002816_pt1 | contig 18641 bp, 16 predicted proteins | sample ArcticOcean_MG_C_FD_87042 | JGI IMG/M metagenome (GOLD analysis project Ga0114993, IMG submission 87042) | Marine microbial communities from western Arctic Ocean - ArcticOcean_MG_CB2_150 | ecosystem: Environmental > Aquatic > Marine > Oceanic | place: Arctic Ocean: Canada Basin | collected...
GGCTGTTGCTGGTTGTTGCTCGCACCAGACTACGAATCTGGGGGTCGCAAGTTCGAATCTTGCCGGGCGCACTCTGTTTCCCCTCTTATCGGCGCAAATATCCCCACATGGGGGGGTTCTGGCCATAGACAAGGGGTCCGCCCGGGTAGTAGGGTCGCGGGTCTTTAAATCCGGAATCTTAGAAAGGGGAATCACCATGTCTATCAAGTCTTTTATGTCAATCGTTTTCACCTGTACGGCTGCAGCTACGTTTGTCGCCGGAACCGCGCTGGCTGCCGACCCGGCGGTCAAGTGCGAGTCGGGCAAGCTCAAGGAATCAAGCAAGTATTCGGCATGCCGTCTGAAGGCGGATGCGAAAGCGGTGACGAAGGGCATCACAGCGGACTACGCGAAGTGCGAAGCGAAGTTTGCCGACAAGTGGACAAAGGCCGAAAACAAGGCGGGTGCCGGTAACTGCCCGAGCGAAGGCGACCAGGTGAGCATGGACGCTCGGATCACCACCGATGTGGCCGAAGTTGCGACACTGCTTGCAGGCGGATCAGTGACAGACTGTTCGGCCGAGCTTAGCACATGCACTGGCAGCCTTAGCACCTGTAACGGTGCCCTTACGAACTGCGTCGGTGTCGATGTGCCAGCTGCGTTGGAAGCAGGCTGCGTGGCCGGTGGCGGCACGTGGGCCGCGGGGACGAGTACCTGCACCGCCGCTTCAAGCTACAACTGTTTCATCGGGGGCTTCTGCGCGAAGGCGGCTATTGATTATCCCACGGCTACGTATGGCTGGATCAACTTGTATGAAGGACACACCGAGGGAACCGAGCCCGCATTGGGTGCCGGTTGCAACAACCCACCTACTAACGGCTTCCCCAGTGCGTGGGCGTCTGGCCATTCTGCCTTCGCCGAGGCATCGTACGTGTCCTGCTTTTCCACTGAATTTTGCGATACCTTTAATAATTTCTTGGGTCCATGTGCCAGTAACTAGACGCACCGATCCCGTTCCGCTTTCGCGGCGCGTTTGCGTCTGACTCCTCTCGCAAGGGACACCGTGCGGGGCGCGCTCGGAGAGCCGCCCACCCACGGTGCGTTCATCCTGGCGGATGCTTCCCTGCGAGATGCGTACAGACGTGATGCCAGGTGCGTTCAACGCCTCCTTTACAGCGAACCATTCCGTCGAGGCCGCCAAGGTGCCAACGCCACCAACGCAACACTTACTGCCGAAGGCGTAGCCAGTCGCCCTCTCGCTCATAAAGCCGGCGAGCACGTTCCCGTAGGCGGGGTAGGCTCGGCGGTTGTCTACCAACCAACCTCACGCGCCCGTAGCTCAGCTGGATAGAGCAGCAGACTACGAATCTGGGGCGTTACTTGCCTCTCGGGTTCCTTTCCAGTTCGGAACCCTCACTTGCCGGGCGCACTCTGTCTCCCCCCTGCTTATCGTCGTAAATATCCCCACATGGGGGGGGTCTGGCCATAGACAAGGGGGCCGCCCGGGTAGTAGGGTCGCGGGTCTTTAAAGTCGCGTGTTTTTAAATTCGGGATCTTAGAAAGGGGGATCACCATGTCTATCAAGTCTTTCGTATCGTTTGTTTTCACCTGTACGGCTGCAGCTACGTTTGTCGTCGGAACCGCGCTGGCTCTATCCTTTTCTGCCCCGGCGCAGGCCTCGGCGGGCGCGGACGGGTTGCAGCAGTTCACCTCTGGTGGCCACGTGATGGGTTTTGACGACGGGGGATATTTCACGTCCAACGGTACCTACGCGTTGCGCGTGCGTTTTGAAGGCGCGACGCCCGCCGGCCCAGTGACTGATAACCCAGCGGCCGCGCCTGCGGGCACGAGCGAGACGGCGGCTCCGGCCCTGGAGCGGGTATCGTACAGGGGAGTGTGGCCCGGGGTCGATGTTCAATACGACGCTCCCGCAGGCGCGCTTGCGCGCAGCACCTGGACGGTGGCACCGGGAGCGGACGTGGGCGCGATCCGGCTGCGCTACAACCGCCCGGTGGAGTTGACCGAAGGCGGCGAGCTGCAAATTGGTTTCGAGACGGGCACGCTGACCGAAAGCGCACCGATCGCGTGGCAGGACGTGGACGGCGTCCGCCGGCCGGTGGAGGTTGCGTTCGCCGGGCTGGAGAGTGACCTGCTGGGCTTCGCGGTGGGCGACTACCGCGCGGACCTGCCGCTGGTGATCGACCCCACGCTCGAATGGAACACCTTCCTGGGCGGCAGCGGAACCGACGGGGGCCAGGCCATCGCGGTGGACGCAAGCGGCAATGTCTACGTGGGCGGGCTAAGCACCGCCACCTGGGGCAGCCCGTTGCAGGCGCATTCGGCCGGCTTTGATGCGTTTGCGGCGAAGCTCGATGCATCGGGCGCTCTTGTCTGGAACACCTTCCTGGGCGGCAGCGACCAAGACTTCGGCTATGCCATCGCGGTGGACGCAAGCGGCAATGTATACGTGGGCGGGGTAAGCGACGCCACCTGGGGCAGCCCGCTGCAGGCGCATTCGGGCATCGGCTATGATGCGTTTGCGGCGAAGCTGGATGCATCGGGCGCGCTTGCCTGGCACACCTTCCTGGGCGGCAGCCAGGACGATCTTGGCCGCTCCATCGCGGTGGACGCAAGCGGCAATGTATACGTGGGTGGGAGCAGCTGGGCCACCTGGGGCAGCCCGCTGCAGTCGCATAATGGCTTCGGCTATGATGCGTTTGCGGCGAAGCTGGGTGCATCGGGCGCGCTTGTTTGGCACACCTTCCTGGGTGGCAGCGGTTTCGAGCACTGCCTCTCCATCGCGGTGGACGCAAGCGGCAATGTCTACATGGGCGGGTCGAGCACCGCCACCTGGGGCAGCCCGGTGGTGGCGCATTCGGGCATCAAGGATGCGTTTGCAGCGAAGCTTGATGCATCGGGCGCGCTTGCCTGGAACACCTTCCTGGGCGGCAGCGAGGACGACTACGGCCGCTCCATCGCGGTGGACGCAAGCGGCAATGTATACGTGGGTGGGAGCAGTGTAGGCACCTGGGGCAGCCCGCTGCAGGCGCATTCGGGCATCGGCGATGAAGCGTTTGCGGCGAAGCTGGATGCATCGGGCGCGCTTGTCTGGCACACCTTCCTGGGCGGCAGCGGCAGCGCGCCTGCCCCGGATGCTTTTGAGGGGGCTTACGGAATCGCGGTGGACGCAAGCGGCTATGTCTACGTGGGCGGGGCATGTGGGGCCACCTGGGGCAGCCCGGTGCAGGCGCATTCGGGTGGTGAGGATGCGTTTGCGGCGATGCTCGATGCATCGGGCGCGCTTACCTGGAACACCTTCCTGGGCGGTAGCGGATACGACTACGGCTACGGCATCGCGGTGGACGCGAGCGGCAATGTCTACGTGGTCGGGAGCAGCTTAGGCAGTTGGGGCAGCCCGCTGCAGCCGTATTCGGGCGGGAGCACGGATGCGTTTGCGGCGAAGCGCTCGCCCTTTTGCGCCGGCGGGACCGACATATGGGTGGGGGGGACGTGCGTCCAGACCAAGGACCAGGCCAAGTGTATAAATTCACTCAACAAGGCTGGCGCCAAGGTTGCCGCCGCCCAGGGCAAGGCAAACACCTCCTGCATCAAGAACGCGGGCAAGGGTAAAGAAGCGAACCCCACCGCCTGCCTGACCGCCGATGCTAAGGGAAAAGTCGCCAAGGCTGAGGCAAAAACGATCGCAGCCGAAACCAAGGCCTGCGGTGTGGTACCCGACTTCGGCTATACGTCTGGAGCAGGTGTGAACCTGGCGGCGCTCAGCAACGAAGTGGCACTGGTCGGCCAGGTATTCGGCAGCGACCTGGAGTCTACCATCATCGACTCCAAGACCGACAAGAACGGAGCCAAGTGCCAGGCAGCGGTCTCAAAGGACTACGAAAAGATCGTGGGCACAGCCTTCAAGCTATTCATTGCCTGCAAGAAAGCAGGGCTGAAAGCTGAGACCGTCGTCAGCCTGGACAGCCTCGGCAGCTGCTTGAACGACCTTATAACCGACGTCAAAGGCAAAATTGCCAAGGGTGTTGCCAAGTTAACGGCTGACGTCAACAAGTCGTGCGCGCCCGAACAGCTCGACACTATCTTCCCCGGCCAGTGCGTGGGAGAGGGTGACTTTACGGGTTGTGTTTCCCGCCTGGCCCAATGCCGTGTCTGCCTGATGGTAAACGCGATGGACGGAACAAGCGTGGACTGCGACGTCTTTGACGACGCCACGTCGAACTCCAGCTGCGTGCCGTAGTTGGGAGCCCCCCCCGGGGGCGGGGGCTCTTATCCGCGCGCTGTTTGCCGGCCACGCGCTGGTGTACGTGCGCCTTGTATAAACATCGCCTCGGTGGCCAGCACGGCTGCCGGGGCGTTTGTCTTCGGGGCAACGCCCCCCCATCTGCTCGAATACTTGAGGGCCACGCCACTTCTACCCACCTGGGGGACAGACACGGCACAAGAAATTTCGTATAAATTAAGCAGTTAGCACGATCGCCTGCGTTAACGCGTAGTGCCATCGCGCGCGCTGGGGGTCGCCGGCATCAGCCGGGAAATTAGAGAGGTTCCCTGATATGGTGATTGCCAGCGTTTCCCCCCTCGTTCGATACCTTGTCGCGTGTACCGTTGCGGTCGCCTGTCTCGCGTTCGTGCCCACGCGCGCGGCAGCCTTGTATCACCTGGCCGTCATAGACGAAGTTATGACCAGCTACGACTCGGACGCGAACGTCCAGTTCGTTGAAATCAAGATGTTGGTCGGCGGCCAGAATATCGTGGCCAACAGCGTCCTGGGAGCCTTCGATACTGGTGGTAACTATATAGGCGATGTATTGACGGTTCCCACCAACGTTGCCAGCGGCGGTGCAAACGTGCGCTGGATAATGGCGACCTCTCAATGGCAGACACTGACCGGGCTCGTGCCGGATTTCATAATGCCGGCGCTTCTGCCCACGGGGGGCGGGATGGTCTGCTGGGGCAAGCCGGTTTCATCGTCGGTTCCTTCTAATTACATCGACTGCCTCGCTTACGGGACCTACGCCGGACCAACTAACGTGCATATCGGCACTCCCACCGCACTCGATGCCGACGGCCACAGCCTGGTGCGTACAGGTCATGCCAACAGCAGCCTGTTGGACTTCCAGTGCGGAGACCCGGCGGATCCAACCAACAACGCGGGTGGCTCGGTAAGCATGAACGCGACCACTGCCTGCCCGGTAGTTACCACTACCACCACGACTACCACCACGACCACTACGACTACTACGCTCCCGCCGCCGCCGGTATGCGGCGCGGTACCGGCCGGTGGATGCCTGTCGGGAGGCAAGTTCGTGGTTCTGCAGAAGGACAACACGGTGGACACCAAGGACCTGCTCAAGTGGATGATCGTGAAGGGTGACGCGTTTGTAAACGGGGATATCAGTGATCCTGTCAACACCGCCACCTACGCCTTGTGCGTCTACGACGAGAGCGCAGATGTTCCGACCCTGGTGGGCGAACTCGCGGTACGGCCGAACGATCGCTGGCTCGACAAGGATCCAAAGGGCTTCATCTACAAGGACAAGGCGGGTACGGAAGACGGCGTTCTCAAAGTGCAGCTGAAGTCCGGGATACAGGGTAAGACAAAGGTCCAGGTCAAGGCCAAGGGTTCTACCGCGGGTTGGCCACAACCGCTGGACGGCAGTGCGTTCCATGACCAGGACTCCCTGGTGACCGTTCAGTTTGTCAACGACACGACGGCGATGTGCTGGACATCTGACTTCGGAGCTGGCGGTACCAAGAAAAATACCGGCACCTTGTTCAAGGCCGTCGGCCCGTAGTAAACTCTGAACGCGGGCCGTTTCTTGCCGGGGACTCTGTATACTTCCGCCTTAACGGGTTACAATACTGGCATGCGCTTTCCTGACTGCCTCACCGGGCTGCGGATTACATCTTACGTGTTGTCCGGCGTGTTGTTTGCGCTGACGGCTGCCTCGTCCCCTGTCCTCGCTGCAGGTGGGTTTGCCTCGACGGTACTGTCCATGCAGGCCATTGACTGCCAGAGCTGTGGGATGGCCGCGGTCGCCAAACTCAAGGGTTCCGAGGGGGTCGAGGAGGTTTCCTTTGACCGCGGCAAGGCCGAGTTGGCCGTGAGTTATGATCCGTCGGCGACCGATCCGGCAACGCTCGCCTCGTCGGTGGGAGAACTGGGCTTCGCCGTGGTCGTTGGAAAGGGCAAGGGCGGGTACCTGCCCGACGTCGAATTCTCTTCTGAACTGGACGTGTCCTGGGCATCACGCGACGGCGAGGCGGTAGACATCGAGAAACACCTGGCCGAAGGCAAGGTGACGGTGATCGATTTTTACGCCAAGTGGTGTGGTCCGTGTCGCCTGGTCGACCGCGAAATGTTCTCCCTCCTGCGCTCTCGCGACGACGTGGCCCTGCGCAAGATAAACGTCAACGACTGGGATTCACCCGTGGCCCGGCAGTACCTCCGCAAGGTTTCGGAGCTTCCGTACGTGATCGTGTACTCGAAGACGGGCCGTAAGGTCGAAGCTATAACTGGCCTCGACCTTCAAGGATTGCGCGCGGCGATAGACCGCGGGGCTTCTGATGGGTAAGCCGGGACACGTAGCGGCGGCTGTCTTGCCGGCACTACTGCTGCTGGCGGTGCCTGCCTGGGGTCAATGAGCCGGTTGAATAAACCCTATGCTCTCCGGTGGAGACGCACCCACTACTGCCGAGTACCAGGCCCCTCTTTCGCGGGGGGGGTTGCGCCTGGGCCTGTCAACCGAATACCACGCATTTACCAGGCCGGTTCACGGAGATGACTACGTTACCTACGAGGAACTGGTAGCGAACTGGCCGGCGACCGAGTCTCATCACAACAGCAAGCTGTACAGCTGGCAGGCCGATTTCTCGCTTCGCTACGCGCTACGGGACCGGACCGAGCTGTTTGCTATTCTGCCGCTTCGGCGACTGCGCGTCGAGGTAGCCGAGGAGACCAATCACCACCGCAACGAAACGATCGAGGGGCTCGGTGACATGCAGCTGGGCGTGCGCAGGTTCGTGCGGGCCGAACAGTATTTGCGGGTCGGGGCGATACTGGGAATGAGTTTGCCCACCGGGGAAAAGAAGTCACTGCCCACCGAGGCTTATCTCGGTTCGCACGTGGCCGCCGACCTTGGTATCGACGTTCCATCGCACAGCCACCTGCGCCTGGGCAGCGGTACCGTCAATCCCTTTGTCGCCGTCGACGGGGTCTACTCGCCGGAGGGCGATTGGATATACATGGGTTCGATGAGCGTGACCGTACCGTTCTACGACGCGACCGACGGTTATCGGACCGCGACCAGTGCTTCGGCCACCTTCGGGCTTGGCCGCCGCATGAAAGACGAAGATTTGACGATCAACATGTTTACCAGCGTGTCGTACTCAGGCCGCGACGAGTTTCACGGCGACCCGGTCACAGGCACGCTCGGTACCCACGATGGCAACCTCGATGTCACCAACACCGGTCGCTTCGAGGTGACACTCAGGCCCACTCTCGGCTATCGGTTTTCCGACAGTCTTTCGCTCGATATCCAACTCACGGTGCCCGTTTATACACGTATACACGAGGACGTTGACCAGCGTGATGTACAGCTTTCCGAGAGGGTAGGCGTGGTGTTGTCGCTCAGTTACCAGCTCTGACGCGGTGTCCTCCCGGGTTGTCCGGGGCGACGCGTTCGACTCAAGGCGGCAGTCAATTCAACAATGCCGCTGCCGACGACGAAGGGAACATCACTTCCCAGGTCTCGGGCTATTCCAGTAACCGTTTTGGATGGCGGCCGTTCACGAAACCGATGAACGGAAACAGCATGCTGTAGCCGAGCATCGACTGGATGTCGGGGCTGCACAGCCGTGCTCTTTCCCGCGAGATCGCGAGGCAGTAGTTCTCCTGTTGCCGCGCCCATGGCTCGCAGTACTGCGCCGTGGCAGCCATCCTCGGCTGGCCGCTGTCGTTTGAGCCGGCGCCGTGCCACAGCGTGCCCAGAAAAAACACGACCGAGCCCGCGGGCATGACGGCGGGGGTAAGCTTGGTCGAATCGGTATCTGGCTGCCCGTCTCCCCACTTGTGGCTACCCGGTAGGACCAGGGTAGCGCCGTTTTCTTCCGTGAAGTCATCGACGGCCCAGATCGTCGCCGCGCTTATGGGCGCCCTCGGGCGGGGCAGTGGATAAAATCCGTCGTCGTGGTGAAGCGGCTGCCTTATCTCACCCGGGTAGACGTTGATGGCCTGCAGTTGCGAGAGCAGGTAGTTGTTCATCAGCAGGGTGTCGAGCAGCGCCAGTATCAAGGGGTGATCAACCAACGGGTTGCAAGCCAGGGTTTTTTCGATGACCGAGTATATGCGGCGGGTCTTGAAGCCTTCGAACTCGTTGCGGCCGTCGTGGGTGAGCAGCGGCAACACCTCGGCCTTGAGCTCGGTCATGGCCTGCCTGGGCAGTAACTCGGGGATGATGACGTAACCGTTCTGCTGCACTTCGGCCAGCAGCCGTTCGACCAGCTGGGCGTCTACGCCGCGCCCTTGTGCCGCTGCGGCCGCGTTGGCCGAATGCTCGGCTACGGGTTCGTTCTTCAAACTGCCGTCGTCTTTGGTATACAGGCGGTTGGCCATGAGGGGCTCCGTCGCGGATGACCCGCGAGACAACCATTAGACAAGATACCTGTCATTGCCGCCAGCCCGGGGCGGCTTGCAGCGGGTGTGGTTGGCTGCCAGCCTCAGTCGATGTTTGAGTTTCCTGCCGCCTGGTCACGTCGAATCGCGCTCGCCGTTGTGTCGGCTTTTTTCACCTTCGCCGGTGTCACCCACTTCACCAACACCGGGTTTTTTGTGGCCATCGTGCCGCCGTGGTTGCCGGCTCACCTCGAGCTGGTCTACATAAGCGGCGTGTTCGAAATCCTCGGCGGGCTGGGTGTGCTCCTGGCGGCGACCCGACAGAAAGCCGGCTACGGGCTGATCGCGCTGCTGGTGGCCGTGTACCCGGCCAACATACACATGGCGTTGAATCCCGAGCTGTTTCCCGACATGACGGCCACGGCCTTGTACCTGAGGCTGCCGATGCAGTTCGTGGCGGCCTGGCTGGTGTGGTGGGCCACCTGCGATGACAACGCTCGCGGGTAGGCTTGGCCGACTGCAGACCAACCGTGTGAACGATTCTTACGAGTACCTGCCCAAGAACGTTGATGAGATCGTCGTTCGCCCGTTCGCCTTCGAGTTTCCCGAGGATCTCGATCCGCTGTGGGTTCCGGCCAACCCGGTGCGCTCGCACTTTTTCAACGGCGTGTCGTTGACCATGCCCTACCTCGAGCCCTACCTGGTGCAGACGAGTCGTGAGGCCGCCGAGCTCATAGATGACCCCCTCCTGCTCGAGGACATGAAAGCATTCGATGGCCAGGAGTCCCGCCACTTCGAGTGCCACCGGCGCTTGAACAAGCTGTTGAGAGACAACGGCTATCCCGAGTTTGCCCAGGTCGAGCAGCGGCTGAAGGCGTCTTACGCCAGGCTTTCAAAGCGCAGCTTGAGAACGCGGCTGGCCTACAGCGCCGGCTTTGAAACCATGACCAACGGGTTTACCACCTGGATTATAGGCAAGCGGCGCTCCTTGTGGCGCGGGGCCGAGCGTCACGTGACCTCGTTCTGGCTCATGCACATGCTCGAAGAGGCCGAGCACAAGACCGTGGCCTTCGATGCCTACATGGCTTACTCGGGCAAGTACCTGCCGCGGGCCTTCGGCGTGCTGCACGGGTCTTTGCACGTGCTGGGCTACGGGCTCATTGGTATGTTCACGGCGCTTAAAAAAGACGGCAGGCTGCACCGGCCTGGCGACCTGGCCCGCTTGGTCCGTGAAATGTGCGTGCTGGCCTGGAACGTGGCCCCTTTCCTGTTACACGGCTTGTCGCCCTGGCATAATCCGAGGGACTTCAAGGACACCGACTGGATGCTCGAGTGGATAGCCGCTTACAAGAAGCTGCCCGAGGGGGAGTTGATACCGCTTGTAGATACCAGCGATCCGGAGATGCCGGTTCCTTTCTGACACGATAGCATTGCACAATAACACGGCGCAGCACCGGCGGCTGTGCCACTAACAGGGGGTTCGGATGGACAGGCTTCAAAGAATAGCGATAGCAAACGGCTTGCTCGTGGTACTGGCTGGGATGCTTGCCGGTTTCATGTTGATTTTTTCTCTCATAGGCGGGTGGGAACTGTGGCCAGGTAACATCGTGTCCTTCTCGGTTTACGGGACCAGTGAAGGCTGGGTAAGAGCCCACAGCGGTGGTGCCATGAACGGTATCCTGCTGGTGGTCATCGGCCTGGCCCTGCCCAAGATGGGCCTGTCCGAGAAGCGGCAGCGGCTGATGGTTTACGGCTTCATGGCCGTGGCGTGGGGTTTTACTGCCTTTTACTGGCTCGGCAACGCGGCGGGTAACAGGGGGCTGAGCTTCGGGACAAACCAGCTCGGCAACAGCGACATCTTCGGGATACTGGGTTTTCTTTTTGGTGCGCTGCCGGTGTTCCTGGTCATGTACCTGCTGGTGATAGCGGCCAAGGGCTTGTTGAAAGACAGTAACTGAAGATCGATGGGCGCGGTCAGAACTGGAAGTAGTAAAACGGCTGCCCGCTGCCCGCGAACAACATCAGCACCCAGAGAAACCCGCCGAGGTATACTGCGCGTGCGGGCCACGCCAGGCGCGACAGGTGGGGGCCGGGCCACGCTTTCTTGTTGCCCCAATGCCAGGCGTAGAGCAGAGCCAGGCCGGCGGCCCACGCCAGGTGCACGGCGTTGTCGCCCGGCGCCCAGGTGGTGATCCTGGTAAGCATGAGGAGCGCACTGTCGATGCTTTGTGCGCGAAAAAATACGTTGGCGAAGGCTACGAAAAACGGCATCGAGAGGTAGCCGATCGCGGTGGCCAGGCGGCTCCTGTCGGGCAGCAGGTCGCCTGACTTGAGAAGGCGGTAGGCCGCCAGCAGCAAGCCGTTGTACATACCCCAGACGACGAAATTCCAGCTCGCGCCGTGCCACAGTCCAAAGGCCATCCACGTGACCACGGTGTTGAAGACTACGCGCGCCCGCGTTCCGCGGTCGCCACCGAGCGGGCGGTACAGGTAGTCGCGAAACCAGTTGCCCATGGTCATGTGCCAGCCGCGTCGATAGTCGATCGGATTGCCGGCCAGCAAGGGGAAAAAGAAGTTTTCGGGCAGTTCGAACCCCAGCAGCTTGGCCATGCCCCTGGCCATGGTGGTGTAGCCCGAGAAGTCGCAGTAGATCTGGGCCGAGAACGCGAAGATCGCGATCAGCAGGGCTTCGCCGCTGTACAACTCGGGCGCGCCGAAACACCTGTCGACCACCAGCGCAAAGCTGTCGGCGATAACGATTTTTTTGAACAAGCCCACCAGGCACAACTCGACCCCGTCGAGCACCTGCGCTCGGCCCGGCAGGCGATGCCTGCGCAGCTGCGGTAGAAATTCAGCGGCGCGCAGTATCGGACCGGCGATCAACTGGGGAAAGAAGGACACGAACAGGGCAAAATCCATGGGGTCTTCGCAGGCCTCTATCTTGCGACGGTATACGTCGATCGAGTAAGAGATCGTCTGGAAGGTGTAGAAGGATATGCCGAGCGGGATGGCGGTGTGCACGCGAAGAGGGTCAGCCCATCCAGGGCTGAGAGTGCCCAGCGCGACGAGGTTGTCGAGGAAAAAGTTGACGTACTTGAAGTAACCGAGCACGCCCAGGTTGCCCAGCAGGCTGAGCAACAGCCAGGCTCGCCGCCGCGTCGGGTCGCTGGTGCGCTGCAGGCGCCGGCCCACCGAGTAGTCCAGCGCCGTCGATGCCAGCAACAGCAGCAGGAACGGCGGGTTCCACGAAGAGTAGAACGCGTAGCTGGCGCCGATGAGCAGCGCGCGTCGCGTGGGCACTATCCAGTGCAGGGCGAGCACCGCGCCGAGGAAGAACAGAAATTCTGCGCTGTCGAATCTCACCCTTCAGCGATTTCCTGCCGGCAGTACGCCGCTGGCCAGTAAGACTTCGGCCAGAGCGGCGCTGAAACGCGGCCGGGCCTCGGGCGTGAGGTGAACACGATCATAAAAATCGTCGGCGCCGAAACCCGGCAGCATGGTTTTATCGATGAAGGTAAAGCCCGAGCGCTCGGCTGCCTCGCCCAGGCAGCGCTTGTATTGGCCTTGCACCCGTTGGGAGTCGGCCCAGCGCAGCTGCGTGGGCGATTGCACCACGGCCACGCGGGTGCCCACCGCGGCCAGTCGCCTGGCGAGCAGTTCCAGAGCGTCGACGTGAACGCTGGGGCAGGCAAACTCACTGGTCCTGGCCTGCCGCCGCGCTCTTGCCCTCGCGGCGGTTGCGCCGTGCAACAGCGTCCAGGCCTCCTTGCGACCGAGGCTGCTGCTGTCACCCAGGCGCGAGAACAGTACCTGCCTGAAGGCCCGGCGGTTGCGTGTTACCGCGTGGGATGAAGACAGCGCAAAATCGGCGTGCAGCGCGTGCCCGGCCAGCAGGCCACGCCAGCCCAGCAGCTCGCTCGCCACCGAGAAATCGTAGTGACGAAGGCTCTGCCAGGGCTCGTCTTCTCGTAGCGACCACACGCTGTCGAGGATTACGACGATGTCGGGTTGCTTCTCGACTAACCGGGGCGCAAACATTGCCAGCTCAAGCTGGGTGGCACCCGGAAACCACAGCAGTCCCAGGTGGTCACTGTCCCAGGGGCTGGCGTCGGCCAGGACGTGCAGGTCGATGTTGCGGTTTACCGTGCTGCTGCCCACGAACAGCATGCGTGCGCGGCGGGCAGGGCGCAGGCGGATGTTGGCCTCGGCGCGGGCCACCATGGAGCCATAGCCGTCGGCCCTGCTGCGGGCGAAGCTCCAGAATCCCGGCCAGTTGCCGAGCACTACGTTGCTCAACGCGTAGGCCGCCACCAGTATGGCGACCACCGCCAGCAGGGTTGGGCCACCGGGCCCGTCGGCCCGTTTGTCGGGCAAACCGCTCTCGTTAACCCGGGAAGATTCCTCCTCCTCTGTAAACACTGCCAGTCGGTCCCCCTTCGTGTTTCCGCCGCTGGTGCTCTTCGCTTGACTGGATGTGAACCAACCCGCCGGTAACCTCGTTTCTAGGCCGCTTTGCACGCGCAGTCTAATTATCGCGGGGCCATGCGGGGAATGGCCATGGCCGCCTATGTGCTAGCCGCGCCAGTTATTACTTGGGCACCAGGAACTTGAAGCGGTCGGTGTCCTTCAGGCCAAGGGCCTCCGAGTGGGCCTTGGCGGTGAGGCGTCGGCTCGCGGGCGTGTCGATGTCGAGCTTACGTGCACAGCCACGCGTCTGTGGCTTGGCTGACTCCCGTCGCGTTGTTCTCCCCGGGTCGTCGCTCAGACTCGTCCGCCACGGGCTATCCCTCCAGCGTCACGCCGTAGTAGTCGGTGTACGGCAGCATTTTTTTTCTGATCCTGGCGGGATCAAAACCCCACTGCTCGGCCGAGTACTTGTGTTGCCCGAACTTGCCCTTGGGCTTGGCCTTCATGTAGGCGCGTATGGCGTCGGCGTGCGGGCCTGCAAACGGGCGGTCGAGTTGCGAGTAAAGCTCTTCTACCGCTACGGCGGGGTCGGCCATGAGCTGCGAGAAGTGCAGGTCGACAATGCTGTCGGCGAATTCTCCCTCCGAGCGACGCCGTGCGAGGTCTACCATCATGTCGCCCAGCCCCACGCCGTCGGGGTCGGGCATTCCAACCTCGTCGCTGCGCTGCCAGCGCACGGTGGCCAGGGTGCTGAAGGCCGAGGGTTCGGTCTTCAAGGGGTCTCGGTGGGTGTGTACGACTCGCGCGTCGGGGTAAGCGTCGAGCAACATGTCGATAAACGCCAGGTAAAGGGGCGTCTTCAAGACCCAGTTGCGAGGCGGGCCGCCATGCTGCAGGGCCTGCAGCAGTGCCCGGTGGTAGTGCATGGTGGCGGGGTAGTCGGCGTCCCAGTTTGGCACGTCGGCTATCATCGACCAGTGGCCGCCCGAGAAGCCCGGCAAGGTGAGCGTGACGCATTCCACGGGCAGGTCGGCGCGCAACTCGTGGATGGCCGCGAACTCCGGTTGCACGTCGGCCCAGAATTCCTGCTCGCACTCGGCCATGGCCACTCGGGCTTGCTCGTTGGCGCGGTCAAACGCCAGCGGGTGGATGACCTCCCAGGCCAGTGGCGCGCGCGCGGTGGGGTCCAGCGCAAGCAGCTCGAACAGGATGGACGTGCCCGATCTTGGTGGGCCGGTGATGACCAGCGGCGCGTTGATATTTTCGTCGGCCATGGCCGGGGTCTCGCTGCGCGCACGGGTCAGAAACAGTCGGGTACGCAGGCCCCGCAGCACTTCCTGCCGCGTCATGAGGCGTCCCACCGTGTTGAGCGCCCCGGTGGATTCGAGCTCTTCGAGCAGCGACGTGAAGCGGGCCTGCCAGTCACCGTCGTAGCTGCCGAAGTCGCTGAGTCCGCCCGTCGATTCGACAGCGTCGTTCATCAGCGCGGCGGCGTCGAGCGGGATCAGCCTGCGCGCACCGGCCACCGAATCGCCCATGGCGTTTATGCGCCGTACCCAGTCGGGGCGGGTGTAGTGCTCGGCCAGTGTTTTACTTGTCGACGACATCGGCTGTTGCTTGCCCCGGGGTTAGGACTCCGAGCCCGTGGGTGGGCGCTGGACCTCAGCCTACGGCTATCTCGATGCCTTTGCCCGATGGGTCGTCGTAGCGTTGGTGCAGTATGGGCAGAACGAGTTCGGGAGCCACGGGGCCCAGCACCTTGCCGTTGCTCTGCGTGGTGCCTTCCTCGTACTCAAAGCGCGTGAGCTTGACCACCTCGATATCGGCCACGGGGTCGAGCGGCGATTCGCCCAGGGTGATGCCGGCGCCTTCGAGCTCCCACGAGTTGCTGTGGTCCTGGTGCCAGTCGAGGCGTACGAGCAAGGGGTCGTTGTCAAAAGACTTGCCCGCCTCGCAGGAGGGAAACATCTTCAGGCAGAAGCCGTGCTGGGTAAACTTGCGCGGGCCGAGCTCTTTGCCAAGCGTGCCCTCGGCCGTCACGTAGGTAAAACCCATGCGGCTCACGCTCGTTGAAAAATGATCGCCCTCCCTCGTGAAATCTATCTGGGCAATTTTCTTGGCCTCGCCGTATGTCTCGCGGCCGGGCACGACCGCCTGCTCGGTGGTCATGGGCATGGTGATGAGGTTTATGCCCTCTACGCCCTCGTGGGTGACCTGCACGCCGAAGACCATCGCGCCGATTGTCATGCTGTACTCGGGCGAGACCTCGATGGTGATGTCGGTAAACGTCACGCAGACCAGCGGACGATCAACGGGGTCAAAGGGTTTGAGGACAAGTGCGCGGTAGATCTCGGGGTGGGTCTCGTACTCCACGCGGATCTGCCGCATCGAGCTCTGCATGAATTCCGGGTTTTCCCGCTGGGCTTTCTGTACCTGTTCGAGGGTTCTGACGTAGCGTAATTGTGCCATTGACGGTCTCCTTTAAGGTCGCCAGACTGTCACACCGCCTCGGCGTTGACCAGCCTGTCGAGGGATCTCAGTTGCCGTTGATTTTCTCCCAGCAGTCGTCGTCCAGGATGCGATCCATGTCCGAGGTAAACTCGAAAAAATTGTCGGCCGGCATTTCGGGTTGCCGCGTTAACTTGGCATAGCTCGAGAGTATGTCGATAATCGGGCGGACATGGACGGCTCTAAACCAAAACGGGTGAATGCAACTACCAGGGGTGGCCTCGTTGCGGCCATTGTTGCCTACGGTGTAGCCCGCGGAATATCGGAGGAAAAATTCGAGGCAGCTACCAAGCTAAAGGCTAAGGACCTTTTGAATGCTGAGTCCCGAGTGCCGGAGGATACTATCGGGCTGTGCTGGAATGTCTTGGGCGAAGCTTTCCCTGGGCGTCCTATCGCCTTGGAAATGGCTGAATCCGCGCCATTTTCATACATCGGACCATTGGCATACATGGTCCAGTTCTCATCGTCGATTGGCGAGATAATGGAAACATTCATGCGCTATTCTCAGCTGATGTCCGATGGGCTTGATATTCGCTGGGGGCCCGACACCGATCCTCGGGCCCTGGTTTGCCGACATGATCAGGACGCGGTGGACGGGGGATACGGGATGGAAGCCTCGCTAGCGATAGCTTGGCGCCTCAACAAGGAAATCCTCTGTATAGATCATAGCGTGGTCGGATTTGAGTTTGCCGGGGAACCGCATGGCCCCATTGAACTATATGAGGAATGGTTTGGACGACCGGTGCGGTTTTCTGCCGGGCGGTCAGCCTTACTGATCGATCCCTCCACGTTGGATGACCGGCCCAACGCTGCGAACGCTGGCTTATATGATTTCTTCGACAAACAGATGCATTCACTGTCCGAGGCACTCGATAAAGCAGATCCTCTTTTTGAGTTGCGCTCCGCGATATTAGATAATGCGAAGCGCGGAAAATATTCCCTCGATGATCTTGCAGAAACTATGGGTATCGGGGTGCGAACCCTGCAACGTTCTGCCGAGGGGCTGCGCATCACTCTTCGGGTCCTGGTAGACGATGTGCGACTCGAATTTTCCCAGCGGTATCTTGCAAATAAACAATTCTCGAATGAGGACGTTGCATTTCTTGTCGGTTACTCCGACGCGCGCGCATTTAACAGGGCGTTCAAGCGCTGGACAGGTCTAACGCCGGGCGAATACCGAAAATCTTTGAATTAGTTAGGCCCGGTCCCCGGACCTCGTCGGCAGCCGCTACCGGCGTGAGCTTGTCGGGCCGGTTGAGCCTGATCAGTGCTACCTGGTCGCGTAGCTCGTAGGTGATCTGCTCGTAGTCCTTGGTGACTTTCTCCTAACCGCGGCCGCTACAGGACCTGCCGTTCCTCGGCCAGGAATATCGGCGAGCGCGACAGGTCTGCAAATCGATGCTCGTCTTCGTTCAACTCTGCAACGGCAGCCTGCGCCTCTTCTGTGCCGAGGACCTCGGCGTGGCGCTCTAACAGCGGCGCGTGGTTCGCGTGCCAGTAGTCCTGGAACTGCTCGCGGGTGAGGGTCGGCAGTCGGTGCCCGCAGAAACAGAGTTTTATCATTCTTCTATCCCCCAGTTGGGCGCAGTTGTCCGGGCCCGGCCCATCCAGCCCGGTAGACGGCGGCACATCCACCTCGGCCGGTGCTAAGCCAGGCAGGCGGCCCGGGCCTCCTACGGCTAACCCTGGTTTGCATCAGGCCTCGGCGGGAGCCCTGATTTTCCTTAATTTCCTGTTGGTACACGAGTTGCAGTATTTGTATATCGAGCTCGCGCTGTTGCAGGTTTCGGGTCTGGATCCGACCGACATCAGCATCGGGTCGTTCAAGAAGACAGTGGGGAGCAAGTTATGACAAGGACCAGCACTGCCAACGAGCCGGCCGGTAACGACGCGGCACTGTATCCGGGGTCCGCTTTGGCCGCGGCGGCGGTCACGCGGGAAGGGCCGGTATCCCAGGAGACAGTACACCGGTCGCGGGACGGCTATTTCGCCCGCCTGTATGCCGATCCTTACGGGCTGGAAAACGAGGCCTATGACTGGAGGGGCGAGGACCGATTCGTGGCCGTCCTTGGTCCGTTTTACCTGGCTATAGCGGCCACGCTCGGGGTGTTGGGGGCTCTCGGCGTATTCCCGGCACTTAACACGGCGGCAATGGCTTTTTTTGGTATCTCGATCGTATTCGAAGTCGCGGGTAAACTCTTCGCATCATGGCTCGTGATGCGACACCGAGTTCGGATCAATTACGTCCGCAAACTGATTCTTCGCCCAGTAAAGAAGCTCTCGGCGTTCGTGATCCCGCTTCTCATAGTAAGCGGCGACAAGGTGATTATCGACATAGCGTTCCTGTTCTGCCTGGGCCAGTTGAAAACCATAGGGCTCGAGTATCATCGCGTTCGGCGCCGGGTCGCGTTGTTACGGTACGCGTTCGTTTCGTGGGATCGGCTGGAGGACAGGCCGTATTCCCTGCGTTACGATATGCTCGAGGACGTGTTTCGTTTCGCCGTATATCTGCCTTTCATGGCGCTGGTGGCCAATCCCTTCATCGTTCTCGTGCCGCAACTGATAAATGAATTTGGTGATGGCCTCGCCGAACCAGTGGGTATCCGTTTCGGCAAGCACAAGTACCGCACCAGGGCCCTGTGGCACAACGGGCGTATCTGGGCCGGGCAGTTCGTACGATCCCTGGAGGGTAGTGCGACGGTGTTTATCGTTTCGGGCGTGGTGCTGTGTGGTTACCAGTTCCTGTCGGCCGTCCCGGTGTTTACGCCCGAACAATTCCTGGTGGCCATGGCCGTTATTCCCCTTGGGCTGACGTTTGCCGAAGCCGTGAGCCCGCATACCTGCGATGGCCCCCTGATGGCTCTCACCGGTTGTGGCCTGCTACTGGGTATTTTCTCGCTCTAGAGACCGGCGTCGCATCCGGGTGCTCCGCTGCAAACCCGCCCACACGGTAGCGACCTTCGAGCGCTAACTTACGTTAGCAGCACAACCCCGGTTATAGCCCGTGTTTACTGGGTTTCCGTGCCGTTACCGTTTGGCACAGCAGTTGCTTTGACAGGGGCATGCCGGCGCGGGCTCAACCCGCGGCGCAAACGGAGGATACGACATGAAC
>Ga0114993_10002827_pt1 | contig 18598 bp, 16 predicted proteins | sample ArcticOcean_MG_C_FD_87042 | JGI IMG/M metagenome (GOLD analysis project Ga0114993, IMG submission 87042) | Marine microbial communities from western Arctic Ocean - ArcticOcean_MG_CB2_150 | ecosystem: Environmental > Aquatic > Marine > Oceanic | place: Arctic Ocean: Canada Basin | collected...
AAGACATTCGATCTCCGTATTCGTACCGTGGATTTCGACCAGACATCCTCTCGACGTGCCGGCTTTGGTGTGAAGACCATCAACATTCTGCGTCACGATGGCGACAACCTTGCCTTGTTGTTCGAGGGTCACGCAGGCCTCGTGGACGGCGTTCGGCTCGGCATTACAGAAGGCATCATACGCCTCGAGTTTCTGCTCCCAATATTCGACACGGGCTTCCACTGATGTTTGAAAATCCTGGAAATAGACCGGTTTCCGTCGCTTCCACACACCCTGTGGTCCCCTGAAATCAGGAATCCCACTCGGAGTCGAAACGCCCGCACCCGTAAAAATCAGGATCCGCTCGGACTGGCTGATCAAGTCAGCGAATTCCGTGGTCAATGCTGAGTCCGTATTGTCTACCATTTTTGTTCCTCCCAGCAAAAGCTTCTACTCTGGGTTCACATTCTCTTTCGAAGAGCTGCTACCTTCGATGTATTGCTGCGACACCCTTTCGTGAATGGAGCCTGCCCTGAGCGAAGTCGAAGGGCGCTTTTCGTAGTCAGTCTTTCCTGATCAGGGCAAACGCTATCGCTGACACCTATAAATCTAACCATTCGTAGCCATTCTCTCAAACCTGTTGCTTACTCCATCTTGATACGCCAGCCATTGTCTTCGCGAATCGCCGTCATCTGATCGGATTGCCCGGTCAGTGTTTGCGGATCCTTGAGGAATGCCATGAATTTGTCCACCAGAACGTGCTCACCCGCTCTTTCCTTGTATTTAGCAGGAAGACAGCGCTTGAAAAACATGAACACCTTACCCTTCTGGGCTCGGTGGATCAACTCCCGGGTGTCCTCCCAGGTATTGAGCCGATAGACCGACAGGTCCGGACGTTTCACATAGAGAGACGGTTCATCAGTCACCCGTCTGAAGACAAAGGTCGAAGGATGGTCATAGCGAGACCAGTTCAGATCCGTTTCATCCGTCTCCCATTCGATCCCGAACAAATCCGGTCGCCCCGGGAACGAGGCTGCCAGCTCAAATCCGAGTTCGCCCGCAAAAAGGCGATCATAGAAATCCCCGGCCGCTGATCGGACGCGCTTGAGTGCGTACCTTTCGTCACTAAAAGCGAAATAGTCGACCTGGGACAGGAACTCTGCCTCGATAACAGCGGTAAAATGACCTTGCTCCGCGAGCTGCTCACCTCGTGCGTTTGCGAACTCGTGCTCCAGATCTGCCATCAGAAGGGAAACTTGCCAACGGCTTACCAACGATGCGAGGCTGTTGTGGCCGCGCTCCAGCATCAGGGTGCCGGCGGTTGGGATGTGAATCTGAATCCACTCTGCTGCCGCGACACGGCTGTCTTTTTGCAAGTAGACCGAGGCGACAGCCATAGACCTCCCAACGGGTTCCACAAGGAGACAGATCCCAACGATACCCACCACCCGGAAGGACATCCTATTGAGAAAGTGAACGACAGGGTAGGCTGTCAGCACACTAATGAAGGCAGCCATCGGTACGAAGAAGCGGATCGGTTTGTCGGGCAGGCGAGCGATCAGCAAATAGTAGACAATGAACGACAGTGCCACGACCAGAACAGAGGGAGATCGTTTCACCACCGCAAGGATGACACCGCCGACAAGAAGCAATTGAACCACCCATCCCAGACCAGGAGGAAAGACATTGAGAGGGTGGTAGAAATAGGTCGAAACACCCTCAAGATGCAACCATCCGCGGTGCGAAGATGCCAATTCAGACGCCTTCCGCAGACTGAATTGGATTTGATAGGGTGTTGCGAGCTTGGGAGAGAAATACTCCCAAAACTCGAAGATGGCCGCAGGCGTGAGTACCATCCACGTGCCAAGGGCAACCAGCGTCGAAAAGTAAATCTCGCGAGATGAGACAGCGCTGAAAAACGAATCAACCGAAAACCTGTTCGACTGACGCAACAGGTGACTCAGCCCGAGAGGCAACAACAAGAAGAGACCATTTATTTTTGTCGCTGTGGCAAGCCCGATAAACAGACCGGCCAGCAGGTAGTCACTTGTGCGTGCATCGGATAGCACACGAAGCGATGACCAGAGCGCTGCCCCAAACCAGAGACCAAGTAAACAATCGACTGTCGCCAGGTGAGCGGCCTGCGTGGACATAGGCAGAAACGCGGAAACGAGAGCAGTAGCGACCGCGCCCTTCGGCCCGAGCAAAGAGTGACCGATCAGCCAGGTCACCCATACGAGCACCACACTTGCGATCGCAGAAACCCAACGACCACTCATCCGGGTTTGGTTGCTGTCACTGGCGCTTTCGCCGAAAGGTTCGAAACCCTGAACAGCTCCCGCCACGTAGGCGAATGCTCTGTTCAGGTAGAGAAAAACGGTCCCATAACTGTTGAACAAATGAAGACCACCCGCATACTCGACCTTGGGGACATAGCTATCATCGAGGCTTGCCGCAGCATTGTAGAGTGCTTCAGCGTCAGCATTGAATCCAGCTCGATTGACCGAGAGAGCCTTCCCCTCATGGGTGAAGTCTTCAAGTGACCGAATCCCCCAATCCAGTCCGATGAACCTTAGAGAGATGCTGGCCAGTAGGATCAGCCCAAGTGCGACACGCTGGAACCTGATGCTCAAACGAGCTCCTTCAGCCGCTTGAGAGATCTCGCGTAGCCCGCCGAACCTTCACCCCCTTCATACTCGATACACCAGACACCATCACAGTCCACAGCCTTCAACGCACGTATTGCTGCCGGTATGTCAATCTCACCTTCTCCGATCACGTGCCCCCTGTATTCCTTGAGCGATCCCGTCCCATCCTTGGTATGGACGTGCCTGACACACGGTGCGATCGTCGAGTAGAATCGACCCACCGTATCCAGATCGTGTCCTGCCCACCGGTAGTTCATCGTATCCATCGTAGCCTGGACGAATGGAGAGTCGACCTCATTCAGCAAGCGAACCTGCAGATCGGCGTCATTCGTCACAAGTCCGTGATTGTCGACAGCAAGGACGACATCATCGCGTTCGACAAACGAAAGACATCGCTTCAAACATCCCGACATCGCCTCGACGTATCGATCCTGTGGAACGGAATCCTTCGGCTGGCCGCCCTCCGTCCGCAGAACGCGCGTCCCCGGGATGTTGGCGAGCGCACATACACGCTCCATACGCGCCACTTCGCGCGATACATCGGCTTCGTCCAAATACACAAAGTCATTCATCGCCGTAATCGCACAAACGCTCAAGCCCGAATTATCGATCTGTCGTCTGACCGCTTCCGCGTGACGCTCCGGACTTGCGTCACCTTCCACCAGTAATCCTTCAAAAACAGCTCGACCGCATCAAACCCGGCTTCCGCCGCAAACTCCAGAAACGCCTGAAACGTCTCCAGATCCGACTGATTGTAATGAATCAATCCAAACTTCATCCTGTCTCCTGTCCAAACGAGCGAGAACTTGCGCCTCTGCCCCTCTGCAGTCTCACGCTATCGCTGCCCGAATCAACAGATCTCGCGTATCCAGATGCGGAATCGACGCCTTCAAGAACGCCTCCAGCAAACCGTCAGCACTCAACTCGGAAGTATCGATCGTCAGCTTCCGCATAATCCAGCTCTTCCGATACTCTTGATTAAAGGCCTCTTGCATCTCCTCGATATCCGATTCCGGCACAACCTGATACGCGTGCGGATTTTGCTTCATCCGATCAGCGATCACCTCTTTCTTCGCCCTCAGATAAACAAGCACAGTATCGTCAGGCATCCCGGCCTCCCACGCTCTCGGCGTCTCGACAAGCCTCCCGATCGACGGGTAGTAGTACTTCGGACCGTAAACGGCCTCCTCAATGTGAAATCCGCCCAGCAGAATGTGCTCGTACTTATTGATCAAGCGGACGTGGTAGGCAATCTGGAATCGCTGAAAGCGTTCCTTCAGCACATCCGGAAGCCCGGTCATAATCTTCTGGTCTTCCTCCGACTTCAACATCTGGCAATCCGGAATCGAGAAATGATCGTCCAGATGATGATGGATCCCGTTCTCGTGCCCCCAATCCATCAACCCCTGACACAAAGTCGTCTTCCCCGTGTATTCCGTCCCAATCAGTATCAATCTCATATCAACCACTCTCTCCCAAGCTGATTCTTCCCTCTCCTGTTTACGGGAGAGGGCGGCCGCTTCACGCGGCCGGGTGAGGGCCGCCGCTATTGTCACTTGCCCATCTTCGAAATAATCTCTGGCCTGATGTTTTCAAGCTGCTCGATCGTGAACTTTATGAAGCCTATCGCCTCTCTGGAACCTGGAACGCCTTTCGATTCTTTGGAACGCCCCATCGTTTTTAGTAGAACTCTTCCGCATTATGCACCGGATCATACCCGATTTCCTGCCTTGGTGTCTCGATGTCGAAAATGGAGTACGTATTATCCGAAATCACAAAATAATGTGCCCCACTCCTGAGGTCCCCCGCCTTGTGCGTCTTAAAACAGCGGTCCACAAATCGCGCAGAATCCTCCTGATGGCACCAGACGGTAAAATACGCCACTTCAGATCGCATCTTGTTCACCGCATTGATCCCGCCCCACCGGGCTGCCACTGCGTGATGACCGATCGCACCAAATCGTTGAGCCCAGGCTTCGACGTATGCCTTCGTCAGCCCATAGTCACCAATCGGGCACGGGTCGAGCGTCGCGGGCAGCGGATCGGGCCAGGGATTGACATCGGAAAACTTCCTCTGCGCAATCGTTGCATAGGGCTCCTTCGCGAACGGAGAGTATGCGCCGCCCGTTGCGTGAACAGAACTGGACCCGATGATCAACCCGTCCGGGCAAACATCCATCATCGCCCTGAACACGCTATCGGTCATCGCATTCATCTCGCCCAGATCACGTTTCCTGGCCAGATAAACAACCAGGTCACGCCCGGCCAGAACCTTCCTGAATCTCTCGTCGTCCGCGCACACATCCAGATCAACGAAGTTCTGTTGCGCATCCGGATCCGTCGCTTTGTCTTCGGCCCCCGGCAAATCAACCGAAGTGACTTTGTATTCCGGATCCAACTTCGGCAAATAGGTCCTCAACCCCGACCCGATATTCCCTTTCCCTCCGATCAAAAGCGTATCAATCACTTCCGCTCCTTACCTTTGAATTTTGAACTTTGCATTTTGCACTCGTCTTTCGCCTTCCCGCTATGCCCTTTGCGGAGCCTCTACCTGTCTACCAGTAACGGCCCAAAATTCTCCCTCTGCATTCTGAACTCGCCTTTCACTTTCCCGCCGTACCCTGTGCCCTCTGCCCTGTGCGATGGGCCTCTACAGGTTTTGCATTAAAGGCCCAAGATTCTCCATCACCGCATCCAGTTCCCGATGGTCTCCTTCATCCATCTGCACCGCTCCAGGCATCCGCATGATATTGTTCTCAAACACCCCTCTTCTTACAAGAACCTCCTTACAAACCTGAAGCCCAACCAGAGTCAGCTGATTGATCAGCGGAAGATGCGCATCATACAGCCGCCTTGCCTCCTTCTTGTCTCCCGCCTGGAATGCATCCCACGTCTTCACGTAGATATCGAGTGTCTGAACCGCCGGCATAAATCCTGACGAGCCTCGCTCCATTTCGGACATCATCCACTTGCCATGAGAGCCTCCAAAAATCCCCAAGCACTCTTCACCGACATCCTTCATCACTTGAGAAAGATTGTGAGCACTGGGCTCTCGCTCCTCCTTTATATACTTCACCTCATCGATTTCCGTCAGCAGCCGAACGAGAAATGCGGGAGGCAGGGGAACGAGCCTTGCGTGTTGAACCATAATCGGCAAACCGCTCGCGTCAGCAATCGCTCGATAGTAATCCATCACTTGATTGAGTGACGCGGGCGCGAGATACGGCGGGAGCGCTATCAGCGCGTCGGCCCCTGCGTCAGACGCTGTCTTCGCCATTCCGGCCGCAACTGCCCGGCTGGGTGCGGCAACACCCGCAACTACGGGGACTCTCTTTTCAGTCGATTCGCACACGACCCTGAGCGCGTCATTCCGTTCGGTCTCCGTCAGATACTGAAACTCACCTCCCAACACCGGATACACAAGTCCAGTGGACCCACACGCAATGCTGAATTCCACTTGCCGGGCCATCACTCCCATATCGATCGTGTCCGCACCTGTCAGGGGCGTCTGAAGAACTGCAAAAATCCCTTGCCACCCGGTCTGGTCACTCATACCCTATCCTCTTCGTTGAACAACAAGCCGCTCTGGATTATCCGTCTACACAGGCCGAGCCGACCTCTGGTCGACCCTTGTTTCCCACCGCACACTCCTTGCCCTCAGCCTCTGGCTGAGGGCACATATGTCTAATCGATGACCTCCCGCCTCTAAGATCATCCGTCCCTGCTCAATCCCGTTCCCGTTAGGACCACCAGAGCCAGGACACCTTCTTCTCATCCGTGTTCATCTGTGTTCATCTGTGTTCATCTGTGTCCATCTGTGTCCATCTGTGTCCATCTGTGTCCATCTGTGTCCATCTGTGGCGCTTGTCCATATAGCTCTATAAATCTCTCCGGAAATCTCACCACGTGATCCACCCAGTCCTTCACATCCTCCCCGCGCCCATCCTCAAACACAAAATACCCATTATAGTTAATCCCATACAGTCCCTCGAACAGATCAACCCACCGAATGAGTCCATCCTTGTGCATTGGCGGACGATGATCCGGCTTCGCAGCAAGATCAAACGAGTCGTGCAGATGCGTATGCCCGACGTGCTTGCAAGTCGAGCGAATCGTCACAGCCGACTCGGATTTCACAAAGGGGTTAACCTTGTCCTCATCTCGGGCGTGACCAATGTCGAGTGTCCAGCTTGCACGATCGTGACCGATCGCTTTCACGAAGTTATCATACGGCTTCAACGGCTGACCGGTCTGGTTCTCGGTCGTCAACACAACCGACATCTGAGCAGTTCTCTCGAGCAGCGCATCCAGAATACGTCGCGCGCGCTGTCCGTGCCCAAAATGCCCAACATAGTGTCGCGCTCCTGCTTCCTCGGCAAAAGCAATGGGCTCGACCGACCCTTCGATAACCTCTTCCTCGGACACCGCAGACGTTTCTCGATACGGAAGGTCAAACGGGCCGTGGACGGAAACGACATCGATCTCATTCGCCCCGAAAGCCTCGAGAACCTCCGCAACCTGACCCGAATCCCGATCATCAGAACTGCGCCGGACAATAGAAATTTCGACACAATCGATCCCTGCATCCTTCACCTGCGCGATCTCCCCCTCCCCCAACCGGGCATTCTGAAACACCGCTGTCGAGATCGCCAACCGCCCCCGTATCTCCGCCGCCGTCCACATCGTCTTCGCCTTCTTTCTTGCCGTTTTCCGCCGCAGGCGTGAAGCCTGCGACTACTATCTGACTACCTCACTATTTCACTACCTCACTGCCTTTCCACCCAATCACCTGCAACACGCCTCTCATCGGCGAACAGATGCTCTTGCCGACGCCCCGCCGCACTTTCGGCATTGTCCCGACAATCCCCGACTCAACACCTTCCTCCAGCACCTTCCTGAAACGCTCTTCACCCGTGAAGGAGTAGGCGGCCGCCACGCCTTTCAGGATCCGCATATCTGCGCCAGCACCGATGCTCGATTCCGGGCAGCAAGTGTAGCGAAAGGCTCTGGCTTCGGGTACCCACATCCGCTCGATACAGTAGTCGGCGGCGTTCACAATTGCCTTTTCGACCTTTCGGTCTCCTGTCGCTTCGTGAAATCGCTTCAGGCCAACCATCAGCACGCCAACCATAAATCCAGCGTTACCCATGTGTCTGGGAGGGTCACAATGGCAATGTCCGGGGACCATCAAGCGGTCCCAGCCCCCTGATGGACGCTGCCTTTCAAGCACCCGATCGATAATAATCTGTGCGGCGTTCAGGAAAACGCGTCGCCCCGTGGCTCGGTAGGCAGTCGAGAGATGAATCAGATGCCATCCGCTGTTTCGACAGTTCGTGAAATCGTAGTCATTCAGGATCTCACCTGCCAGCTTCTCGGACACACGAGTCGCGCTATCCAGGATTTGCCGGTCACCGGTCAGCATCGCGTGAAGAAACAGACCTTCGACCCAAGTATGCGAGACCTTCGTCCGCCCCGTAAAGATCGCGGACTCCCGAAACCCTTCTGGATAGTAACCACCAACGTGCCCGACACAGTGCGTCAACTGGCTGTCGACAAGCGAAGGATCGTCGCTTGCGTGGCAGGTATCCACATCTACCAGATGTCTCGCCGCCTCATCAGCCCATCGAAAGAAAGAAAGGTCGCCTCCCCGCACATACTCCTGCAGGAAACACCACGGCGTGTCATACTCCATGTTTCCCCAGTTATACGTCCGCTCACCAAACCAGTCGCCAAAGTTCAGCATCCCGTATGCACGTGAGGTGCGGCGATCTTCAGCGTAAACCTTGCCTGCTGCCTCTACCCAGGATTCGTAAGCGGGATTCGGCGACGGATCCTTCGACGGCAATCGCGTCCAGGCCTGACTGTTGTTGAACACAGAAAGGGGTATGCGGTAGATGGGTGGGTGATTCACGAGTTCGGAAAGGTGGTTGGCCGGGCAGTCATCCCCATAGGAAAGCCAGAACGTGTGTGTCCGTGAAACCCCTTGCTTGAGTTTATAGCGATCGTCCAGCAAATAGTAGAACAGACGATCTTCAAGTTCGCCCCCCCTGGGATACCGCTTGGAATCGAGCTCGGGACAGATTTCCAGATGAATGCCCTGACTGTCTACGGCCAGGCCCTTCGGATAGTTCTGCCAGAAGTCCTTCACCGCAACCGAAACACGACAACTGCTGCCAACGATCGATCCGGACCCCTCGGAGTGACTGCCCCCAGCGACACGCTGACGACCCGCATACAGATCGAACCGGTCGTCCTCGAGTTGCTCGACACGCATCTTCTTGCCGGACCGGGACGAATCGACCTCATACACAGATTGCTTCCCCGCGTTAACGGCGACATTCAGGTGCAACGACCGAATATTCGTGAATGGTTCGTCGACGTGATCGTTCAAAAATGTGTGATCGACACGAACCCGACCGCTTCCCCGAAAGAAGTGCAGCCGAAAGGTCGAGCGAAGAAGATGACGTTTCCCGCGTCCTCGGTGGGGCACCTCAATCCTGATGCAAGCCTTGACGGGTCCGTCCTCTTCCACCACAACAGCATCAGGTTTCCCCGACAGAAACGGTCGACCATTGGTATCCTGAACAACAACCGCTGGGGATCCGCCCCCGACGGCAGAGTAAGACCCATCGGGCTGTAAAACCTCGACCAGACCAGGCAATACCGTTCGATCCCGAGGGATCCGCACCCGAAGCGGACCCGTATCGACTCGAACGTCCGACCGCGTTGACCGCAGCACAAGACGGTTTTTCGGATCGGTCCGAACCGATTCCCCATAATCGACTGTATAGTTGGATTGTCCGTCGCTTTCGAAGTGCAGCAGCGCCCACTTGACCGACCCGTCTTCCCACCGAGCCTGCGCCCCAACCTGAGTCGGGAGAGGTTGGTCCTCAGAGTCGAGCAGTCCGATGTGATCCGTTTCGTGGACGATCCCTTTTGCGAACGGAACACCGACCGACACCGGCCAGCTTGAAGGATTGATTCTCAATCTTCCATCTTCTTTCATCAATCCTCGATTTCCAGAGGTCTGCACGAGGGGAAGCGTAAACCGGCCCTCTCCTGACTTTCCCCGTCGCCTGATCGGGCGTACACGAAAGGTCCCTTCTTCGTGTACCGTCAGCTTGTGGGTGCGGTCCTCAGACTCGATTCGATACTGGAAATCTCCCACCGATGGGTTTTCGATCACGACTTCGTGACTGCTTAGAGGAGTCGTTTGCCGCAGAACCTTCTGCTTGCCGCCTTTTGTTCCCCACACGAACCGGCCCCGAGTTGGACGGGACGTGACCCACGTGACATACACACGCGTGCCCGATGTATCCCTCCTGAAATCTGCTCGGGCAGAACCAATCGTTAGACCCCTTGCGGGTGCCGTGGGTCGCTTCTTCAAAAGCACGAGATGTTCAACTCGGCAAGCACCCGATGTCTTACCCGTCACAAGGCGAACCGGCTCGCCCCCTTTGAATGCGAACTTTGATTCCGCGAAAAACAGGTGAACACGGTTATCCGGATCCGCCAGTCGTGCACGGCCAACCATCTGATGACCGATCCACATCTCCACCGGTTCGTCGTGTCCCGCGTCCATATACATCGTGAATCCGAAGTGGTACTTCCCGGATTCACGGATCACATCCCGAATCTCGCTGACTAACTTTGCCTTACAGACGGATGGCGGCCTGAAAACCGAAGTATTCGCATACTCGGTCATCGTATCGTTCACAAAACCGTCCAGACGGCACGCAAACGCAGGAATCTTAACAGCATTCTTCAGAATCTGCGCGACACGGGAATCGCCGGATACCGAACACGCGTTCAGGAGGTTGCTACTTTTCACGAGATCTCTCCACGTTAAAAGATTCACCCGACTGTCACTGATGGGGCCAAAGGATGAACCGCAAGATAGGTGCTTCAGAGGCTTGCAAGCAATAGGCAGTCTCCTGCGGCCACGAGACGGTGCCACTCACGGGTCAACCGCACCGGTTCTTGCCTGTTTGATACGTCAAATGGAGAAGCTATCCACGATGCCACCTATCTTGACCCGTAGGGCACCCACACCTATCTTCCCCATGTCAATTAGACAAGACCTGAATCACGGAGCCGCCCTGGTGGGTCGAACTTGAAGACTGACACGGGAAAAGCCTTGAAATCCATCAACCTGACATATCTGCTGGTGCTTGTCCTTTTTGCAGGATGTGGACAGCGGGATCCTGTTGTAGAAATGCAGGAATCGTTGGCCTCTGCGCCTGATTACACGATCATCCTGGAAGACATGCAGGAAGAGGGAGCTTTCTTCACGAAGTACTACCATAAATACCACGTTCTCCAGGGCGAGCGACAGGTCAAGACAGACTGGGTAGAAGTATCGAAGGATATCTACAGAAAGTATGAGGCCTTCCTGGGAATGGCGCTCGTCTCCAAATCTGAGACAGACGGCGTCAATACAGCACCTCATCCACCCGGCTACGACCGCGTAGGGAACCAGAGGTATGGACATTGGGGTGGCGGCGGATTCTGGGTCTGGTATGGTCAGTATGCAATGATGAGTTCTCTGCTGGGTGGGGGCATGGGACGCAATATCTACCGCAATGACTACAATGACTACCGATCAACGCGGCAGCAGGGACGCCCATACTATGGGAAGGATAAGGCCTACGGAACCAACGGAAGCCTGACCAAACAGACGCGCCCTGGTTTCTACCAACGACGTAAAGCCACACAACAACGTAGACAGAGCAGCTTCGCACAAAAAGCACGTAGCCGCGTGGGCCGGAGCCGAACAGGCTTCGGAGGCCGCGGCGGAGGATTCGGAAAATGACGTTCGACGATCTGGCTCTTAGCGCGATATACCTTTTGGCTTCGTTTCTCCTCTTCTGGATCGGAAAGCTCGTTTACGACCTGACGACGCCGACATACCAGGTCAAGGAGGAACTGGTCGAGAAGGACAACACCGCGCTTGCCGTCGCCCTTGTCGGCTATTACTTCGGCCTGGTGCTTGCGATCGGGGGCGTTATGGCGGGCGATTCGAGGGGTCTCGAAGAAGACCTGATCGACATCGCCATATACGGCCCGCTCACAATCATCCTGCTCAACATCTCCCGACTCATCAACGACAGACTCGTTCTCCGCAAGTTCAACGTCCGCGACGAACTGATTCGCGACCAGAACGTTGGAACGGGTGCAGTCGTGTTCGCGAGCTACATTGCCACGGGCCTTGTGATCAATGGAGCTGTTTCGGGCGTCGCTTTGCTCGACACAACAGGAACCGTCATCAGTGTCGTCGTTTTCTGGGCGCTCAGTCAGCTTGGCCTTGTAATCGCAGACCTGATTTACGGTGCGATCACGTCTTACGACGTCCACGAACAGATCGAGAAAGACAACGTCGCTGCCGGAATCGCATTCGGAGGCGTCCTCATCGGGATTGGAAACATCCTGCGCCACGCAGCATCTGGCGACCTGATCTCGTGGACGCTGTCACTACAGGAGTTCGGACTGGAACTGATTGCCGGTCTGATCCTGCTTCCGATCATCCGATTCCTTTCGGACAAAGTGCTCTTGCCCGGTCGGAGCCTCACCGACGAAATCGTCAACCAGGAAAAACCAAACGTCGGCGCCGCCTTCATCGAAGCCTTCTCCTACATCGGTGCCTCCTTCCTGATCGTCTGGAGCCTTTAGGGTCGGCAATCCTCCTTGGAACTTGGAACGCTCTCTGTTCTTTGGCACGCCTTTGAAGTCCCCCCTGGAACTTGGAACGCCTCTCGGTTCTTTGGAACGCCTCTTGAAGTCCCCTGGAACTTGGAACGCCTTTCGCCTCTTTGGAACGCCTTTGAAGTCCCATAGTCAAAGTCGCCTCCTCAAATCCTGCCTCTTCGCCACGGGCTGCAGCGGCATCGTCGCTGAATTTACGTTATCGACCCTCGCCAGTTACATCCTCGGTAATACCACGCTGCAATGGACCCTCATCATGTCCCTCATGCTCTTCACTATGGGCGTGGGAAGCCGCATCAGCCGCTATATCGACCGTAACCTCCTGGACGTCTTCATATCGATAGAGTTTCTCCTGTCCGTATTGTGCGCCACCTGCGCGATCGCCGCATACTTCGGCCGGGCCCTGATCGGCGAATCGACGTTCGTGATCTACGGGTATGGCTGCGCGATCGGATTGTTGATCGGGATGGAGATACCGATTGTGGCCCGAATGAACGAGGCCTATGAAGGGCTCCGAACCAACATCGCGTCTGTGATGGAAAAAGATTACTACGGTGCATTGTTCGGGGGTCTCCTGTTCGCTTTTTTAGCCCTCCCTAAACTTGGCCTGACCTACACACCCATCGCCCTCGGCGCCGTTAACTTCGCAGTGGCTTCTGCTCTTTACTGGAAATACTGGAACCTGACGGTCCATCGCGGCCGACTCCACATCGCATTTTGGGGAGTCGGTATCGGTATCTGTGCATTGGCAGTATTCGCCAGGCCCCTCGTCATGTTCGGAGAGCAGAGCCAATATCGCGACCGGATCGTCTTCACGGCACAAACGCCCTATCAGAAGCTTGTCATCACCGAGTGGAAACAGAACCACTGGCTCTTTATCGATGGCCACATCCAGTTCAGCACCTACGACGAGGAACGATACCACGAACCCCTCGTACACCCCGGCATGGGCGTCGCAGCCTCACACGAGAACGTCCTGATACTTGGCGGCGGGGATGGACTGGCACTGCGGGAGGTCTTGAAGTATCCGGACGTCAACTCTGCGACACTCGTGGATCTTGACCCTGAGATGACTCGGTTGGGTCGCGAAAATCCGGTTCTCCTGGCAGTCAACGAAGGCGCATTCCAGGATGCCCGAGTAACCGTCGTCCACCAGGACGCTGGAACTTTCGTCGAACAGACGGATCGTGTCTACGATGTCATCATCATCGATCTGCCCGACCCCAGAGGCCCGAATCTCGCACGCCTTTATTCACGCGGTTTCTACCGAAACTGCAATAACATCCTCTCCAAAGCCGGCATACTGATCACTCAGGCCTCCAGCCCGCTACACGCCAACAAGGCCTTCCTCTGTGTCATCAAAACGATACAGAGTGCGGGCTTCGAAACGGTGCCCTATCAGAACGCGATTCCAACGATGGGAACGTGGGGCTGGGTGTTGGCCGGGAAGCAGGAATACATATCGGAACAGGAGTTGGCTTCAGCTCTGTCTGGGCTCGTGTATCCTGGGCTGGATACCGAGTACCTGAATCAGGAGGCGATGCTAGGGATGATGCAATTCTGGAAGGGTGCTCTAGTTGGAATGGATGCCATCGCAGTGAACACAGTGATGGAACCCGTCATAGATCAGTACTACCGCGAAGCCAAATGGGGATTCTGACCCTCGCCGCGCCCTTGAACTGTGTTCAAGGGCGCACAGCTGCTAAGCCTCACCAACATCTGGTTCCTACCCTCGAATTTCCTTCGCCTCTCTTCGCGTCTTAGTGTAAAAGCCTTTGACTTTCATGTTGGGGCGACCTCGCTAGGGCAAACCTGCACCCCCAGTGTTCCCTACCCTCGAATTTCCTTCGCCTCTCTTCGTGTCTTCGTGTGAAAGCCTTTGACTCTCCGGTTGAGGCAACTCCGCAACAAACTGATACTCTGGCTCTCGCTCCTGCCGCTCCTGGATCTCCACAATATGCCGCCACGTCTCCCACAGCCCATTCGGACAATGCGGCATTTCGTGTCGAACGCGTCTGTGTAATCGTCCCAGTTTATAGCAAGGAACGGCGGCATACATGTGATGCTCCGTATGGTAATTCATGTGCCAGTATAGAAATTGGACGATCGGGTTGAGGTAGATCGTCCTGCAGCACAGACGGAAATCCGGAACGTTGTCCTGGAGCCCGACGTGCTGAACCGAATTGCAGAGATGCTGGAGCCATCGGCCAAACATCTTGGGAAACGTGAACACAAACAAAACGATCCAGTAACCGGAGGCGATGGCAGTCCCTGCAATCGCCAGATGCCCGATCAGCAGGATTCGTTCCCAGTTGGTATAAGCGGCCCTGCGTTCAGGATCGGACTCCGGAAGAATGACCTGCGTCCACGGATCCTGAGGGATGTAGCCGCGGGAGGATCTGAACTTCCCCTTCAGAGTATCCCAGGGCAGGTTGAAGTTGATGATGTGTTTCTTCCAGACAAGCGACAGATCCACCTTCGTTGGCAGCAGCACCTCCTGATCATCCGGCGGATGTAGTGCATACTTATGGTGTTCGGTATGGCTTGCCCAGAAGTGATGGTGATTGTGCCATCCTAGAAAAGAGAAGACGCGAACAAACGCCCGGTTTACCCACTTCTTCTTGAAAACCGAATCGTGAATCAGCTCGTGGAAGGCATTGATCGTGAAAGCCCAGGTGTGTCCGTTCAGGAAAACAAGGAGTGCCGTGACATACCACGGCCAGTGGGATGACGAGTAAATCGAGACCCCTGCCCCCCCGAGCAGGATCGCCAGATAACCGACCGTCTGCACAAGCGCGACAAAGTCATTCTTCTTGTTAAAATATGCGAGTTCTTCACGCGTCAACTCCGGCCGATACCAGTCCACCTTCGTCTTCTTCTGCGGACTATTGTAAACGGGCCCCTCGGTAAGGACATCATCATCCCAAAGAGTATCCGAAGGTTCCACCTCTGCTGTCCTGATCGCTCCCGCCATCTTCCGACGTTCCTATCTGGCTATCTGGCTATCTGGCTATCTGGCTATCTGGCTATCTGGCTATCTGGCTATCTGGTCTTCGACTTAGTTAAGACAAAAGGCCCCTTCACGCAATGTGAACGAGCCTCCTGAGTCTTGAACTTCAATCGATCTTATCCTAGATCTTCACATCTTCACATCTCATCCCCCGCCCGGCAGAATGTTACTGAACTGAAACGGCTTGACAAACTCACCTGCCGAAGCTGCAAAGTCATTCTCACCCCACTGCTCAATCACCAGAACCTTCTTTTCCGAGTCATCGACGTACGTCCAGTTGACAAACTCTTTCCCTGACCCGCCTGTCGCCTTTTCCCCGCCGCGATGAAAGTGGCCCGCGTCGCTCGACTCCGCTTCATAGGCCACCCCATCGAACGTCACCGTGTTTGGCGGATCCTCATCCTCCATAATCGACGCTCGAACATCCTCTTTGATGTCTGGGAGTGAAATCTTCGCGTATACGGCCCAGGTTTCATCATCGTCAACTTCCCGTTCGAGGTAGAGAACCCCCTCGGTACACGTCAGCTCCCATTCGTCCGTCCAATCACCGTCATAGTCATACCGGTTGTGGGCGGTCACCTGCCACGTCTTCAGGTCGTAGTCGAGCACATAGCCCGGCTTTAGCAAGGGAAGAGAAAGATCGCTCAAAGGATCGAACGAATCTTCCTCTTCCTTCTTCTTAAATGGATTCCAGTTCATTGACATCTATAATTTTAAGATGTGGAGGCTTCTTTCTTCCATCCTCAATTTACTACATTCCCATCTTCGCCTTGAGCGCTGCAAGCTTCTCATCCGATGACCCACCACCACCCGCGAGTGCTCGATCGATCTCATCATCAGCTGACGTGGGCTGGCCGGCCAGATCGCCATACGCCTGCGCGAGCGATTCATCCTCGTCTACACGCTCTTTCATCCGTTCCAGCATAGCGACAGTCCCTGAAGAATCGACCTTCGCAAGCTGCCGGTTGATCTTCTTGGTTGCAGCTGCCGTCTTGGCACGAGCACGCAGCGTAATCAGATCGTTATCATAGCTCGCTATTGTGGATCTCAGCTTATCAACCTGACTCTGGAGGTTCGCGCCTGTTGTCTCCTGCTGCTGCGCATCGTGAGCCAGAGTCTGGGCTCGCGTGGCAGCGTCTTCCTTCCGACCAAGAGCTTCCCCAGCCAGACGATCTGCCTCGCCTGCATCCAGATCACCGCCCTGCGACTTTTGGAGCAAAAGCATCGCTTTGCGCTCGTAGTCTTCGGCGGCCAGACGGTTTTCCTCGGCTTGTTTCTTTAGCCGAATGGTCTGTCCTTTAACTTCGGCCAGACTGGTCATCGCGCTATTCAGGTCCTTCTTGAGATCCTTGATGCCCTGCTCAGTCATCTTGATCGGATCTTCGAACTTGTCCAGTGTGGAGTTGACCTCAGCCTTCCCCATCCGGAACATGCGTTGAAATATGCTCATTTGAACTCCTTACTGTAATGATCCTGTCGGATCACAGGTCTGATTTATTAACAAAAGAACCGTCTGGGAGGCTCAGGTTCAGAACGTTCGACTTCTCCGCTGCGGCTTTGAAATCGTAGTATCCTTATTCTCTTCATGCTCTCTGCGTCTCCGCGGTAAGCTTTCCGCTTTTGATCAACCAGTATGAGACAGTAACTCTTCGACGTTCTCAGCGAGCGCAAGGCCCAGCGCATTGATTGAGCCCTCGAGCTCTGCACGGTCCAGTGTGTCGAGCCGTAATGTATCTCGAAACAGGACGACACCGGCCTCCTCATCGATCGCAAAAGCGCCGTGAATTAAGGTTCGGTTGAGCTCGAGGAGCCGCTTGAAAAGATCGCCTGGTGAAGCGGGAAGCGGGATAATCGCTTGTTCGATGATAAGAATCGGATCTTCGCAATCGAGAATCAGGTTGCTGAGGCCTTTTTCATCATCTTGCACGATGACGATCTCTTCACCTTCATCTTCTGAAGCCACGTGTAATTCCAACTCCTGCAAATATGATTTGACCTTTTCGAATCCTTCTGACATCTAGAACTCCTGTGATTTATCGTTATGCCGAAACCCGGTATTCAAGCCCCGGGCATTCAATCGCGGGTTGGATCAGGTTCGACCAACCTTTGTTTCAATAAAGTATAGGTCCCATCTCCTGTGTCAAGCCGGGTATGGGGCCAGAACGAGCTGATTGAGAGGCTTTATGCCAGAATTGAAATGTGCCGTCGTTGGACTCGGCCTGGGCAAACACTTCGTTGAGGCTCTGGACCGGAACAAATCAGTTGGTGAAATCATCGTTTGTGACTCGGACACCGCACGAACGGCTGTGGCGCTCGAAAGTTCCGAGAAGGTTCAAACGTCGTATGAGACGCTTGACCAGATGCTGGAGACAGAATCGCTGGACCTCATCTGCGTGGTCACACCCGATCATATGCATCGACCGCACGCTGAAGCCTGCTTTGCTGCTGGATGCAATATCCTTCAAACCAAGCCTCTTGCTACAAACCTCAAAGACGCGCGCGCAATCGTTCACGCTTCAAAATCCGCAGGCAAGAAGCTGATGGTCGCCCACGAACGCCGTTTTCGACCCAGCATCGTCGCCATCAAGGCTGCTATCGATGCCGGAGCGATTGGTGACTTGATCCATCTCCGTGTCGATGCGATCTCAGACAAGAGAAACCAGTTCCAAAGGGCACCGTGGTATGCCGAATCCGAATCGGGTCGGAGCGCACTCAACGGAACGGGTATTCACGAAGTTGACCTGACCCGTCACCTCGTCCTTAGGGAAATCCAGACAGTCGCCGCCTTCGCAAACCGCCTGGGAGATCTCGATTTCCCTAAGGACAAGACGACATCCGCCCAGTTTCTTTTCGAAGGCGGAATCGTCGGGCAGGTAACGGTGACCTACGAGGGCAGATGGCCCGCCGGAAAGTTTATCGACGACCATCTCCGAATCCTGGGAACAAAAGGATCCATATTCGGGAACAAGATATACCGGGAGGGCCAAAGCGACTGGGAGGAAGTTACCATAGGCGACCACGAAATCGTGACCGGCATCAAAGGGTGCGTCGATGCCTTCGTAGGTTCAGTCGCCACAGACGCACCTATCGCCGTAACGGGAGAAGATGCCTTCACAACACTGGCCGCCGCCGTCGCAGCAGACGAATCCGCCGCCACCGGTCAAACCCAAACGCCACAGCTCTTGTAGTAATCCTCCCCTTCACGGGGAGGCGTTCGCTCCCCGAGCGACAAGGGTTCATCTACCCCAAAAACAACAAAC
>Ga0114993_10002828_pt1 | contig 18591 bp, 26 predicted proteins | sample ArcticOcean_MG_C_FD_87042 | JGI IMG/M metagenome (GOLD analysis project Ga0114993, IMG submission 87042) | Marine microbial communities from western Arctic Ocean - ArcticOcean_MG_CB2_150 | ecosystem: Environmental > Aquatic > Marine > Oceanic | place: Arctic Ocean: Canada Basin | collected...
GGAATGAGAAAGAAGACATCATCACTAAGCAATTAAAAGACTTATTAGGTGAGGAAGAATAACCGAAGGGTATAAATACTATAAGCCCCCTTTTATGTTCATGGGCGGAGAATTCTCACATGATGATATTACTACCTTGAACGAGGAATATGAGGATCAGTATGGGAATGTATGGATAAAAATCCGCTCTAAAATCTTCCCAGATACTATAAATCGTATCATGTTGACTCCATGGACATACAAATAGTTATATAGATGGTGATATTTATCTATGCTCATGGATAAGACCCGCACGGCATTGGTATATATGATGCTTCTTGCGTCCAGCTTAGCTGGATGTTTAGATGGAACATTTTTAGATGACGACGAATGTTGTGAACAAGGACAGCTACCGATCCGGATTTATAATGAAACCTGGGATGATAGCCATCAATTTAATTCGGTATTAGGATCTGGACATGGCTCTAATTATGACTACAATGCAAGCGTAAATGTTACGATTGAACTATATTGGAATATTACATATAGATTTGAAGAACCTCTGGTTGGTTCCCAAGGTTATGTAAATGTTAGTTTTGAACAGAATGGAGTTGCATTGGCTTCCGAAGAATATACTGGAGAGGGTTGGGAGGAAGCATTCAATTTTACTCTGACTTTAGATCAAAACTCTAGCGGCGATCAAGATGGATTTTCACTAGTAATTCAAGCTATGGGATCCGATCATGGACTTAATGGTGGCGGTCAAGATTACTACACAATTCAAACAGAAATTTACTATCATTGAGGAATTAAAGGGCGTGAATATTTATGGTAACACTATGTGGTCTTTGCAGTCACCCGCTACCTGAATTATGTCGCACTTCAGATAAGACGGGTCAGACGTATCCTGGGTATTGTAATCAATATTGCTTCACGGCTTTTCATATGGGAATAAGAGAAAAGGTTCCTCTTAGAAATTATAGTGATCATGCTCGACTCAATGGACACATGGTCTGGCCCTACATAAATATCCCTTGTGGGTGGTGCTCCGCTAACAAAATAGAAATCAAACACAATCATTTTGGTCGCTCGAACAGAGTCTTTTGTAGCAGAAGTTGTTATAAAGAAATGTGCACCAAGGGTGGTAGAAGGGCATTCGCAAGATTTCTTATTCTTAGGAATCTGGCCTTAAATCCAACTAAACTATTTACAGCACTTCAAATTAGTGAGTTCTTAGAACCATATGGATCCATTGGAGGATCTTTGAATGGTCGTTCCGTTGGATCTCTGCTAAGAGTTTATGTTGCGAGAGGAACTGTTAAGGCTATCGGAGGATCTACGACAATGAAGGAATATCAAATAGCATCTAGTGTCGTCAATTCTCCAACCCCACTAGGCAAATACGTTTAGGGTCTTGGAGACATTAAGCAGGGATTCCCGAGTGGCCAAAGGGGCCGGACTTAAGCTCCGGTGTATAGAACTTCGTAGGTTCGAATCCTACTCCCTGCACCAATAAATTACGCTGGTTTACGCGATAATCGGTGATAACAAGGCAAAGATATAAATAGAAGAAAATTCTATTACAAATTGCATCGAAGCAAAGGGCACAACACGAGAGTTCGAAGCGGCGCAGTTAATGAGTATTTTCCTTCAAATTTCATTCATCCACTCATTCTGTCTTTCAACCCGCTCTCACTTTTTTACTACTTTTGAAGCATAGCTTTCAAATAGTCGTTTATCTTATATTTGATCATGCCGAAGAAGCCGATCGAACACACTACCGTCATTGGTTTCGCGTTCATTGTATTCGGCGGAGCTTTATCTATCTATCATTTACGTCACCTCATGAAGTCCTCAACAGATAGAACCGAGTTGAGAATAGGTGCAGCTATCTTTGGTGGATTATTAATTTCTATGGGCTCTAATCTGTGTGCAGATGCGATCCATGATAAAGTTACTGGGTTTAATATCTAAGTATCGCTTATAGCCGGAAGCCTTATATACCTGGTATTCCGTGGTATGTTTGTAAGAGAAGTGGTGCGCCTCTTGACTCTACCCCCACTTGCACCGAACCCAGGATTAAAAATTCCCAATGAAGTGATAAATCGTGTCTGATTCAATCGTTATCACACTCTCAAATGATGAAATTCAGTGGTGTTGGGATCATGCTCGAGCCATAGTAGAGAAATACGATGGACACGGATCCAAAGGATCAGGAACGTATTCTCATAATAAAGTCGGCTCGAATGTTGTAGGAGTTAAAGGAGAACTAGCAACCGCTCTCTGGATGGAACAAGAACTTAATAAGGATGTAAATTATTCACCTCCAGTAATCTTGCGCCATTATGAAAATATAATTCCTTTTAATGGGTTACCTGGAGATGTTCAAATCGAATATACGGGAGGAACATTATCTTCACCAATAGAAATAAAAGGACTTCGAAGAAATCAATGGAATAAATGGAAAAGAATGATCCCTCCAAGACAACTCAAAAAATATTGCAAGGCTAATGCCGTAGTTGTATGGATAGTAGCTGATACGCAGGGAGTAGATCAAGAAAAAGTAATTCTCAAAGGATGGAATTTCGCTAGTGAAGTAGACGAATTTGGAATCGAGTATCGGACAATTTGTGATAATATATGGTTGCAAGAGGATGAGAAAATGCGTTCTATGGATTCACTTTTAGCATCCATCTAAACAATAATATAATATAGTCGGGTAACCTAGTTATTCAGTAGCTAGGTGAGTGCACTATGAGTAAAAAGAAAACTAATGCACTTTGGGCTACGCTAATACCCATATTCAGCGCCCAACAAAAATCTATGCCAGTGATAGCAAATATGAGTGGGGATCTTGACGAGAGATATCGATTACTTATTTATATGACAGCTGATAAAGAGATAGATTTTTCAGTTTCAGTATTAGCAGCTATGAACGCACAAGCCCCAGTAGAGAGTAATGACGGTGATGACGTATTAATGAATTCTCCCTGGAACGGCCCTGAGATTTTCACAGATTATATACTTGGAAATGTTCCGGTTTCCTCTATAAAACCTGAGCACATGAGCGCCGAGGAAATGCAAAATGAGTTCTTAGTAAGTTCAAATCTTTATATGAAGAATCTCCATAATATTATTCCTAATCCCGATTTTGAGCTGGCAACAGAAATGAAGGACTACTACGGGCAATTATTCACGATCGCGGACATAGATGCTTTCATAGAAATAACAGGAGAGAAATTTTACCAATTACTTAGACCCGATAATTATGGTTTTTCTACGACTTTAATATTTCCCAATCAAGCTCTTGTAGATGAAGATGTGCCAGACGATGACGAAGATGAAGAGGAAAAGAAGAAGAAACCAAATCCTTTTAACCCCACAACGAAAGCTCCTTGGGATCCTAAGAATCCTTACAGAGATATACCCACTCCACAGTCATATCCGAAAGAAAAATCTCCCTATGATTATTCTCATTCGGGGGCTTCTGCGGCAGACTATAGGAAATATAAAAAGAATATGATCAAGAAAGGTCATGAGGATGATAATTGGCCAGGCCATGATAAATATGGAGATTATAACAAATGAATTTTGATTATAATAACTTTCCTTTAGATCTAAACAGATCTAACTTAGTGCTAAATTGGCTGGATACATTATGCACAGGAGATGTGGACAACATAGTTTCTCTTTACGCTAGTAACGGCGTATTGCTGGGAACATTAGCAGAATCAATAGCCCAGGGTAAACATGAGATTAGAAAATATTTTGAGATGTTTACAAAATCTAAACCTTGTGGAAAAATAACTAGTATTATAGAACAAGATTTCGGAGCTATTAAAGTATTCGATGGGACTTATGATTTTTCACTAACTGATCCAGATACAGGATCGCAATCTAGTGTCTCTGCGCGCTACACATTTGTGTTTCAATATGTTGCGGGGACGTGGCTCATAGCCACTCATCATTCCAGCAAGAACCCATGATATTAAATAGTAGGTTTGCGTAATAGCTTATTGATGACCTTCGGACATGACTATTTTGGAACCGGTCCTATGGGTCTTGCAGCTGAAATTTTGCTTACTGAAACTTCCGGTGACCTGAGTGTGGGACTACCTGGGCAGACTTCTCAACTCACCGTAACAGGCCAATCAGTCATGGCCAACACCCACCCAGATTATGACTATGGACAGGATCTAGAAACCGGAGAACCTAACCCAGCACCTAGCGAAGAAAGTTCAACCACAGAAACTACTTCTACAGGATCCCCACTTCCAGAAGATGAACTTACCGATCCAGATTCATTTACTCCCGCAGAAGCCGGCTGTAATTGCGCACACTTAAATGAAACAAAATGTTTTGATCTAAACAAAAGGTGTTATGAAATTAAACAAGATGATGGAAGCTATCATTGCGAATGTTACACCTATTGGGAAAGATTTAAGTTGTATTTCCAATAAGTCACCAGAAAGAGTTAAATAGGTGGAGAACCTGTTGTTTAACTATGAGCCAACTTGATATGCTTACGCACCATTTTGCAACAACGAATTCGATCTCCGGTATTGAAGCTTCCGCGATCTATAAGATTAGGGCACTCCCACGAAGGATCTCTGACCTTGAGGAACGCGGTTGGGTTTTCAATCGTGTATGGAAAAAGGATCCAGCCGGACAAAGATATAAGAGATACACAGTTATCACTACCCCTTAGAGATAATGACTGAAGTTTATAAGAAGTCTTAAGTAGGTGTTTTACTACTACCAATAGTATGTCCTCGCACCCGCGCATAGATGAAACATTGGATATCATCCCTCGCTGGGGTCTAATAGCATTCACAGGATTTCTCGGTGAATACAATACAACCTATCTAATAGCTGAACAGGGAGCCAATCTAGCACTTATGAATGCGAATGTAATCTCAATAGGAATTATGGTAGCATCACTAATGGGATTCACAATTCAAGCCTTTAAGATTTACTTATCGGGTAAACAACCCACAACTTTAGAAGAGTTTACAAATTCTAGAATTAATGTGAGCGATAGCACCACATTGGTAGATCCAGACAATAAATCTTAAAACTTAAGGTGAGAGAATCATGTCTACACCTCCATCTGAAGATCCTAGGAATACCTGTGAAATTATTGTTCTCCGTCGTATGCGTGAAGCATTGGATGAAGCCTATCGGCAGCAACAAATCTACCATAAAGAGATAGATGAATTCACTTATTGGCAGGGCAATGTGCATGGATTAGAAGAAGCCATTCGAATTCTCCAACAGTATGCTCAATGTGGAGCTCGAGAGGGTAGCGGATCTCGTTCACTTGGGGGCTTCAGTTAATTATGGTTTCTTCAGTTGATTTCTGGCGACCCATTGTGGGCACCATAGCATTGCAGCCTCTAGCTTTAGCTTGGGCTGCGTGGACAGAAGTGCCTTACCTAGAAACCCTAGGAATCTTTACAGTGCTCTCTACGATCTATCTAATTCCAGTTTATGCCTTATATCAAGCCTACGTAGAATAGAACCCGCAGAGGGTCTTGAAGACAAAGGTATAAATAGGTAGTATCTCCATTTCAAATTAAGGAGATGAAGTGTAGATGCCTGAAGGTCCAGAAGTGAAAAGAATAGTTGACGGACTTAATGCAAATATTCAAGGAACTCGCATTATAAACATCATATCTCACGATCCCAGATATTCTCCATCTGGCGCACAACTCCGTGGATCTGCAGCAGAGTTCTTAAAGCAATCTAGAGCTGCTATATTAACCGTTGGCGAAATAAGGTGTCATGGGAAATTTATATATCTTAGGATCCGTGGAGAAAACCCAGTCCAAGATCAGTGGAGAATTTTTCATACATTAGGCATGGGTGGTGGCTGGATTATTTCTAGAAAGCCAAAGAAGAATCTTTGTCTAGAACTTGTTTTACAATATCCTAATTCAGATAAGCCCTTTTCAATATACTATTATGACTCTCGTCGATTTGGCACATTCAAATTCTTAGAAGGAGATGAAGGAATTTACGCTCTACAAAGCAAATTAACAAAGGAACTCGGCCCTGACTTATTGTCCCAAGAAAATCCAATTAGCTTTCCAGAATTCCAAGATCGATTGAAAGCTAGAAAGGGAACCTGGACTATTGCACAAGCATTGATGAATCAAACAGTGGTAGCAGGTATTGGAAATTATCTGAAAGCAGAAATAATACACGAGGCACGAATATCTCCACTTAGAACATTAGAATCATTAACTGACGAAGACATGGCGCGTCTTCATACAGCTTCCCTAGATCATATAAATAAAAGTTACCAATCTAAAATAGATACGGCAGCTCCAAGATATAAATTTACAGTTTATAATCAACTTTCTTGTGGAGACTGTGGCAAACCAGTTAAGAGAGAGAAAACTGCAGACAAGCGCACAACTCATTGGTGTCCAGCCTGTATCGCGCAAGCAGAGACTCTATATAGGGGTGAGTTACCTGCTGATTGGCACTGGGACTAAACTGAGGAAGTAAGGAGGGTCTTGAATACATGAACGTAGAAGAATTAATCGCAGGGCTGCTGATAGTCACTACTATGTATATAATAGCAAATCACATTCTCACTCTGAGAAGAAAAGAAAATTAGGTGTTGATTATGGCTAGTGATAAAATTTATTCTGTTCCGGAGCTTCGAAAGAATATTTATATTCTAAAAGCAAATGGTATGGGTATTCGAGCAATAGCAAAAGAATTATCATTGAGCACCATGGCTATCAAATATTTACTAGATGATCAGAGATAAGTGCGGAATTAAATTGACCCCTCTGAACACCCACTGCACCAAAAATTAATTAATTAATTAAGAACATTTATATTGTCTGAGTGACTGGTATAGCTCATGAGTAGTGAGACATATTCGACACGAATTGGGATCATAGGTTCTGAAGGTCATCTTGGATCCATTATTAAAGATAGACTGAGTTATGTTTATCCGAATGTGTGGGGTATCAATAGAACTAGGTGGAACACTATTTCAGAAGCCAAGCATTTTATTAGATCTATGGATATAATAATAGTTTGTGTCCGTCCTGCAGATATTGAAAAAGTTATGCACACGATACGCCAGATCGCACATTATAAACCCATAATATCTTTTGCAGCTGGAGTTCCATATGAAAAATATAATTATCCGTATCTTTATAGAGCTATGACTAATGTAGCAGCTAAACAAGGAAATGCAAATACTATGATTATGTATCCTCCAGAAGCTGATAATAAAATAATGGAAGATCGAGTATTACCTATAATTAAAGAACTAGGCACAGTAACTAAAATTTCTCATGAAAATGAAGATTGGCTAAATGTTCATACGATCCTCGCAGGATCCGGAATAGCCTTTGTTGCTTATTTAGAAAAAATATTTGTGACATGGGCTCTAGAACAAGGATTGGATCCTAATATAACAAACGAAATAATTAGTCAATTATTTTATTCCACGGCTAGCTTAACAGATCCTAGATTACTTCCAAAAGGAGAGGGTATGTCTGATACAGATATGATTCAACAGTTAATTGATAGTGTAGCTACCAGAGGGGGGACTACTTGGGCAGGTTTGGAAGTGCTCGAAGGAAATAATCCTCTAACTGAAACCTCCCCAGGATCCAATTTGGAAACACTATTACATGATGCCTTAAATATCGCACTTCAACGTTGCAGAAACCTATAAATAGGTGGTGGGACAATAGAACCCTATGAGCAACCGCAAATATGACCCTTGGGATAATCCTTGGAATCCTAAGAAGCCTTCATACCCAAATTCAATAAAGCAGTCCAGAGACTTTGATGCGTTTTTCGGTGGCGACATTAGCAAACTCGAAAACATTCTAAATTGGATTCTAGGTAATGATGAAGTAGGTGAGTCCATGTTTGAGATGAAGAAATCTCAATCACTCAAGGGCACAGTTAAGCGTAATGAAAGAGTTTACGATATTTTAATTAAGGATGTGACCCCAGACCCTGAAGAAGTTCCTGATGAAGTTTCTATTGAGTGGGTTTCAGATTTTGGTGAAGGTCACGAAGATTTGAAGGAATAAGTCCTTCAAAACACTTACCGCTAACGGCGGTTACTACTTCTCTTATATAGCAGTAGCTTGTTGGATCTAATAGATCTCAATGAGCGTTTATAATCAGAACAATAGTCATAGTGCTATGAAACACATGGAACGTCTACATATCATTATGCCAATTCATAATGTTCCCTTTCAAATTTTTCAGAGATCTGTTAATTCTGTATTGAGGCAATCTTTTAGAAAATGGAGATTGACTATAGTCGAATCTCAAGAAAGTTTGAAGCTGAGCAGAGCTTGTAAAGAGTTCGTGGAAGAATTAATGTTAGAAGATTCTAGAGTAGTTTACAAAACTCAAAGAGGTGTTGGAGTTTCCTCTGCAAGAAATCAAGCACTAGATGAAGAAAGAACTAGTCTAGTTGCATTCTTAGACGGAGATGATTGGTGGGAATCTACCTATCTTGAAGTAATGGCTGGTTACGCTGGAGCTATGCCTGAAAAAGATATTTTTTGGTGTAAAGCAATGTATCAAAATAATGTAGTTTCTCAATTTACAGGTGGACACGATGTTCAACACCTACCTTTCGAAGAATATGAAGATATAGAATATGTTCATGAAGATCTTTATCATTATTATTTTATGACTGTGCCCGTTTATCCTAGTGGAATGGTAGTGAGAAGAAAAGCGATCGAAGAAGTAGGTTTGTTTGATGAAACAATTAATAGAGTAGAAGATGTTGATCTACTGATGAAATTAACTGAGCCAAACATCGAAGGAGTTTCAAGGAAATGTTATTACGTTAATTTTCCATTAATGTATCGAGAAATGAGCAAAGAAGATACTAAGATGGCTTCCTGGATCACAGACAAAGAATCTCAAGAGTTATTAGCAATAAGATATCCATTGCCGAATTCATATAATCAGCCAGCACATATTCCTGATATGGATTGGAGTTTAATTTTAGATATTGTAGCGCCCCTAGAGCAGTAAGTATTAAATATGTCCTACCTACTAGGATCCATATAGTAGGTGGTATTGTGAGTAAAGATAATTGTGAACACGAATGGGTTCTACATTCACCACCATATCAATCTTATTTTATTTGTAAATTGTGTAAAAAAATTAACTACACACATTCTGGTGGATTAGGAAAAGGAATGGTAACCTAGAGAAACATATAAATAGGTGGAACTACTATCTGGAAGTATGGGAGAATCTCATCAATACTGTATGACCGAAGAATACCTTGATTGGTTAATGACTTTGAATGGAGATCAATTAATTCACATAGTTGCCCGATTAACGGATCGGACAATTTCCCTACTATCGGAGCTACATCCGGGTGGAGAGATACCTAAAGTAATTCTGGAGTTACTTCATATAGAGGAAACCGGAAATAAAACCCATATTCTTGGTAGCATTAAAGATATGGGAAATGGTGTAAAAGAAGGAATTTGTTCAGACAACTGTTGGTGCAAAGGTGCTATAGATATAGTGTAATCAAAGAAACTAAGGAGAGAATATACATGAGTTTAGATGATCCAAGAGTCCCACTAGGAATGGAATGCTCAGCTTGTAGAATCATTAAAACAGATTTGATAATTCATCCTATAACTCAACTCTTAACTTGTCGTCTGTGCGTGGCCAATGATGATTGCTTCGGTCCAACATTCACGGGGGCTTGAATACATGGAATCGGTTGCTTTTCAAAATTCATGGAGCGGAAAGGGTTATATTTTTCATTGTTGCATAGATGGTGGGAATCTGCCTATGTATATTCATAAAAGTGTGTCTGTATGCCCCGAATGTGGCATAAGTGTAGGTCCAGAGGAATATTCTGATAATACTGCATAGTTATATAGGTGATGACCAGTAAAATACACTATGGCTGGAAAGCTTAATGGACAAAGATGCTACTTAGCAGGGCCAATCGATCATGCTGAAGATGACGGGATCGGTTGGAGAATCATGATGACGGAATGGTTATCTGAACGCGGGGTCATGGCATTGGATCCGACTAATAAAAGGACATCAAACACTATTTTTAATGAAATTGGTGCTGAACAAAAGAATTTAGGTCAACTTAGGGAATTAGGCCGTTTTCACGAGTTAAGAGATGCTATGAAACCAATAGTTTTAGCAGATCTAAGAATGGTAGAAGTATCTGACTTTTTAATTGTTTATCTGGATCCTTCCGTGCAAATGTGTGGAACCTGGGAAGAACTCTTTGTTGGGCTACGCCAACATAAACCAGTTTTGGTTGTGGTGAAGGGCGGTAAACAAAAGTTAAATTTCTGGATGTTCGGTCGCATTAATCCTGATTTCGTCTTTGATTCTTTCGAAGATGTGAAGAAATACTTACAAGGAGTAGACGATGAAACAATTAGAGCAGATTCTTCTCGTTGGATCTTTTTCGATTACAACACAGATCCTGAAATCTATTTGAATTTCCCACAAACGTAATTACTAAATAGTAGAACAAGGAAGTAATTAATGGTAATTCCTATGATTATTGAAGAACTAACTAAACTCCCTGCTACTTCGTCTAGAGTGGCTTCGGATACAATTACTGTTCTCGCGGATGAAGCTAAACACCTCGATGATGTAATAGATCATGTTTTACATGACTTGGAGCACAAGAAAGTATTCGGAATACCTGAAGATATTTTTCTAGTTCTAGCTATTGATGCAATATTAATTTCATTAAGACTCTCAAATAAACTCAGAACTGGGCAGTTCATAGGAGCCAAAGCGGTGGGAACTGGATTATTGATTGGTTCTCATTTACTTGGAATACCTGGAGCTTGAACGAGATGCAATTAGATAAGGGCCTTTCTGAAGATGTTGTTAGATCAATCTCTGAATTTAAAAATGAACCTCAATGGATGACTGATATACGCATAAAAGCATACAATCATTTTGTATCTCGACCAATTCCTACTTGGGGTAATACTGAGAAATTAAATGCATTAGATTTTAATGATATTTGTTACTTCTATGTAGAAGGGGAAACAGCAACCGATTGGGATGAAGTTCCTGAAAAAATAAAAAATACTTTTGATAAATTGGGGATCCCTGAAGCAGAACAAAAATGGTTAGGTGGTGTTACTGCTCAATATGAGAGTGAGTCCATATATCATTCGATCAGAGAAGATTTAGAGGAACAAGGAGTAATTTTTATGGATATGGATACGGGCTTAAGAGAACACCCTGAGCTAGTTAAAAAATACTTTGGGAAAATAATTCCTTATTCTGATAATAAATTTTCTGCCCTCAATACTGCTGTCTGGTCGGGAGGCTCTTTTATCTATGTGCCTAAGAATACTAATGTGACTATGCCTGTTCAGGCGTATTTCTTTATTAATAGGGAAAACATGGGGCAATTTGAAAGAACTTTAATTATAGTAGATGAGGGGTCATCCCTTCATTACATAGAAGGTTGCACAGCACCAGCTTATTCTTCAAATAGCCTACATTCAGCTGTAGTGGAATTAATTGCCCACAAGGATGCTCACATAAGATATACTACTATTCAAAATTGGGCTGACAATGTTTATAATCTTGTTACTAAAAGAGCAGTGGCTCATGAAAATGCTACTGTTGAGTGGGTGGATGGTAATATTGGAAGTGCTCTAACAATGAAATATCCCGCCGTTATTCTTAAAGGTGAAAATTCTCATGCAGAAATAATATCTGTTGCTTATGCCCATAAAAACCAACACCAAGATACGGGTGCAAAGGTTCATCATTTGGCATCCAATACAACTTCCAATATTTTATCTAAAAGTATTTCAAAGGATGGAGGCAGAACTTCATATAGGGGCTTAGTGAATATCTCTAAAAAGGCAGAGAATTGCAAATCTAATGTAGTTTGTGATGCATTATTATTTGATGAATCTTCTCAAGCAGATACTTATCCTACAATGGAAATTAGTAATTCGTCCGCGATCACAGAACACGAAGCATTCACTTCTAAAGTGTCTGCTGCTCAATTATTCTATTTAATGACTCGAGGACATACTGAATCAGAAGCAAAAGCATTAATAGTAAATGGATTTTTCGAACCATTTAGCAAGGAACTTCCAATGGAATATGCTGTCGAATTGAATAAACTCTTAGAATTAGAAATGGAAGGCTCCATAGGTTGAATGGAGTGAGTAACATGGTAAGATCCAATTTAATAGAACATTTCAAAGGTCAAAAATTGGATGACGATATCTGGGTGTTGCCTTCAGACGAAGATACTAAAGAAAGTCGTCAGCTACAAGCTTTAGAATTTAAAAGTAAATTACTGTTAATCACCTTCGGAGCTATAATTGCATTATTCGGATTTATGGTGCTCACATACGGGGTATATTGGTGACTAATAGAGTAATGTTAGCGATCCTGGTTTGGGCGTTATTTACGATCGGATCCTTAGCGTTTTTCGTTAAGCTTGGTTGGGCTTAAAATATATAAGAAGTATTATGTAGTTCGCACCCACATAATTTACTATGGTAACGGAGTCTCCATCAAACCCTTATGCTACCAAAAAGGTAACTCCACCTAATCGTGTTGTATTAATTGATGCTGGTTATTTTATAGGCAGACAAACTAGGTGGTGGCGACCTAAAGCGGGCCCCAGGTATCGCTGGGCCAAATATAAGAATAATCCTACGGGAGCGACTTTAGCTTCATTCCGAAGAGCTTGTGCTAAAGAATTAAATAAAGATCTAGGATTTCTTAAATTTAGAATTAATCAAATGGGGTTCGGATCAAAGTCAGCAGCTCATGGAACAGAAATAATCGTTTGCTATGACGGAGTAAAAGGTAAAATCGGTCGTCTCGATGAATTCGTTGCCTACAAAGCGCACAGGAACGCGAACTCGGAATGGAAATCAGAAGATGGCTCAATACCTGACCTTCGCACTAGCTTCACAGAATATGGTTATAATCCCGATCAACTCATTGCTAACAAATCGGGAACTTGGGGCTGGAGCTCATGTTATTCAGAATACGAAGAAGCTGATGATTGTTTAGCAAAAGAAGTATCTAGAATTCTAGCTGACAAGACTAACTATCCAGATCCCAAAATTTTAATTATTACGAGTGATCAAGATATCTGGCAACTATGGGGTGGAATCAATTCTGGATCCAACTCTAAGTTTTCTGATCCTTTCGCCCATCCAGGAGTTTTACAAATTCATAACATGGGTCGCTTAATAGACTCTGCAGCAGAATTAAAAGCATTAGATATTCCTTCATGGAGTCTCTATCCAGATCACAAAGCAATTACTGGTGATCCTTCCGATAACATTCCAGGCTGTCCAGAAACAGGAGCCAAAAGAGCGTCTGCACTAATAAACACCTACGGGGGTCTTGAATCCATCCCCGAGGAGTATTTAACAATCGCTTTCGTAGCAGATGCAGATTATATTTCTGACAAGCTCGAAGCTTGGAGAAAGGAAAAAGATTATACTTACAAATATTGTATTGAAAATTATGGGAACTATTTCCATGGGTTGCTTAAAAAGAACATACTAAAAATTCATGGAGAAGATTACGAAACTATAAAAGATATTGTGGACAATAAGGGTTTTATAATTTCTAACTATAAAGAAGATTGTATAATCTATAAGAGAATAATTAAATTGCCCTTTGATAGTTTTAGTTAATTTGGAGATAGAAAATGAAAAGGTGGTTATTCTTTGGATATGAGGTGGAGGGTCGCCTTCATGATGAAATCTATGTGCAATTCATGGCGAACGTTTTTTCGGCGGTGACAACGGCGGTTCTCATTGGGGGCTACCATGTTATCTTCCATTTGTGATGACTGTTAAGAAGTATTAAGTAGCTAATTCCCTCTAGAGTATACTATATGGTGAACGAATTACGTTTTGATCGCAAACTATTGGAAGACGCAATAGAGTTTGCAGGTCCAGAGGGAGATGGAGCAAACCGATTAGTATATCACTTTTTGTGTATGCTGCGACAAGCGGGCTGGAATTGGAGAATGGAACATCTTGTTGTATTATATGATGGGGAATCTGAACCCGATTATGATGAAGAATACGCGAATTATTTAGATCGTATGGCAAGTGGATTACCGGCTACTTGGTCCCATTCATTAGATGATATTACGGAGGAAGAATAATGGCTATATTTACAGACCACGAAAGTGTGACTCAATTTACACTAGGATTAGTAATAATATCTTTAATCTTTTTAGGATACTTATTATTTAGAATTCGTGAGATCGGCGCAAATGTAGAATGTATGCATGAAGGTTTTCATGAATTGATATTAGATGTTGATGAAGATTCACAAATGGAATTCATTTCCCAGCTAGATCTGTCAGATTATGTTTTAGAATTTGCGGATCACTTAGGGCTTCCAACTTATAAACATAATTCTTCGGAGATCCCTAAAGAAAATAATTCAAGTGATATCTCAGATTGGGATTCCGGATCAAATAAGTGAACGCAGGGTTTAAATAGGTGATACGCCTATGGAAATATATGGTAGACTCAGTAGATGCTGAAGATAGGTGGTCTGGTTTTAGAGCAGAAGCACATGATGAATATCATGCTGCGGCGGATCCAGATCTAGACCAAATGGATGAGTGGGAGCTTATGCAAGACTTAGTTAGAGTAACGGTTACAGAATTAGAAGGAGAACCTAATCCCATATTAGAACAATCTCTAATACAGGAAATGTGGAATATTATTTATCCTGATGCGCACTGGGTTCATGTAACATACGATACCAATGCTTTCGGTTGGGGCAAACATCACATCATGCCATTTATGTTGTATGATGATTGGTTAGTGAATCAAGATAGAATAAATTTTGAGACCGGCAGAGTAGAGGATGGAGATTTGATGACAATTATAGGCAGCTATTCTCGAGTGAGACAAGAGAGAAAAACACGAGCCGCGTTTAATAAACAGTTAAGAAGCAAGTTTGACGATTGGAGGTGATTTATTGACTCAAGAAATTAATAAGAATTGGACAGTGGATATTCACGAAGATCCTTATTTTGCATTGCAACTTAATGGAGAGCACAAAGCATTGCCCTCTGGAGATTTTAAGCTGGCCATTCCTGACCGGGAGAACTGTGTTTTAATTGAAAGGAAAACTTGGACGGATGCTTATTCTTCTTTTCGAACTCGTAGGATCGAAGATCAATTAGCAAGAATGTTAATAGAAACTCCTAATGCTATTCTTTTGGTAGAAGGAAATCAGAAATCTCTTTACACTAATGATAAAAATCAATTAGAAAATCTAATTAGTTTTCTCAATAGAATGTCCGCAGAAATTTGTCCCGTAGTTTATACTACTGGGACTAGTGGAACAGCTCGTTATCTAAAAGCTCTAGAAATCAGAGTTGCGTCAGGAGAATATGGGAGACTAGTTAGAAAGCCTACGATAGTGTCCAGTTCGAGAAACAAACATCACGCATTATTAGAATCTATACCGGGGATCGGTCGAGCTTCTGCAAAGAAATTACATACTATGTTTGACTCATTAGCAGATTTCATATCACAGATGCATAACGCAGATCCTGAAACTTCACCACTAGTCTCACAAATAGGTCCTGCGAAATTTGAGAAACTTAAAAAATTCGTCGATACTCAGTGGCCTAATAAACCAGCAGACCGTAGGGTCTTGAAGACATATGCTGATAAGGAGTAATAATATGTTACCAAAATTAGAGTGTTTAAGTTGTAATGAAATTATAATTTATACAGAAAGTGGAACTGTTCCAGGTCATAAAAATTGTAATTGTGGATCACTTAAAACCACGCTCACAGTTCCAGGATACGTTACGATAACTTCAGATCCAAGTGAGTATATAATTAGTTGGCCCGAAGAAGAATGAGAAGTCTTAAGTAACAGTTAATACCACTCTTAATTACCATGCCCCCCAGTTCCCAAATGGTGTCATTTGATATTTTCGTTTACGTGGATTATGCCACGGATACCATTAGTGAAATAGAAAATTTTGAGGAGGAATAATTATGATAGTTTATTGCTACGCCTGTCGCCGTGCTATTCAATTAGGTGAAGGATATGAAACTGATAGATCCGGGAATAGATTTCATATTTCATGTCATAAAAATAATATAGTAGTAAAACCTTGGGGAACTCGGAGAATCTGAAATGTCCGATTCTTGGAAATTACCGCCCTGTGTAATGTGTGGTAATATACAAAGGGTGCACAAACCTTGCCAATTATGTGGGGATTTATATTGTTATTCACTACCTTGGCAACGTTCTTGCTATGGAAAGCATGACTGTTTTGGTTATGATGACTACGGACAACCAGTTTTAGGATGAAGCAAAGTCATTAAATAGTCGCTAGGACGAATACATAATATGCCTAAAAGTGCATATACTTGTTGTCTTTGTGGATCTGAGGAATTTGGATATGGGAACAATCCGGATCCATTAGGAAAGATGCCCGCCTGTTGTTGCAACACTTGTAATTTCACTAAAGTTATTCCCGCAAGAATTGAGGGCATGATGAGTAGTAGAGAATTTTCATCTGAGGATACACAGGAACAAGCCGCAGCAGCAATAGTAGGTGGAATATTTACTGTATCTATGGGGGCTCTATTAGAACATTTAGGAACCGCATTAAAAAACGAAGACGCACCTGCAGCTACGTTCTTCAAAGATTGTATAGATTATATGGGTATGGCCATGGTGTCCTCCTATGAAGAAAACACAAAGAATTTTCCAAAGGAAGTTACAGCTGCAATTGATATGACATTAGGAATGACTGCTCAACAATTAAGGAAGTGGGAAGAAGACCCCTCCTTTGAAGAATTAACTAATTTAGGATCCTCAGAGAATCCTGATGTTGAAACAATGAGTGAAGTAGTGCTCGAGGACGCTACAGATTTCGAAGATGATTTCGGTGTTATGTATTCGAGTGAAGATGAATGCGAACACGATTGGTTAGCAACCGCTTGGGAATGTCAGAATAAGGGTTGTGATGCATTAGTTCATGAGGGCGACACAGAAGACGTTGGAGAATGTGTAGCAACAATTACTGGACAAGATACGGATCACTGGTGGAAACCAGGAAATTTCGTATGCCAAGATTGCGGACTAAAAGAAGAATTTGAGGCAGAATCAGAGCCCGATTGTGATCACCTAACCACGGATCCAGGAGGAAGATGCACTCACTGTTGGAAAACCCCGGCCGAACAGATGGCTGAACGTGAAGGTGCTGAAACTTATTGTGAAGTGTGTGAGCAGTATTTCCCCGCAGATAGTAAATGGAGTAAATTAACAGATTGTAGCAGTTGTGGTATGGCTGCTTGCGTTGATTGTATGAGATTTGGAGATGAATGCGTGGCTTGTTCTTCGGGTTACGCAGCAGAAGCAGAATCATATGTCGACTTCTTTTCACAAATAGAAGAATTATTAGAATCTACCGCAAAAGATGGAAACTGGATGTTGGATGCTACTACAAATCCAAAAGATCCAGATTCAGTCCTGGTGGAAGTTGAATTCACACCAAAGGATCCATCAAAGTTCTTTGACATCATCGAATAATATTAAATAGCAGTTTAGCGACATTAATAGTATGGTTGGTATGGGCGGTAGTTCCAATTCACGCGATCCTTCAGAAGTGGAAACTTCGAATCGAGAAATATTTACTACATTTGGAGGAGCCATGTTGGGTATAGGTGTATTACTCACTGGAGTATCATTAATTATTGCTTCATTACCCACACCAGAACTTTCTTTCAACCGATCTATCACCGAAATGCTAAGTCCTGATGAAGCCTCAAAAGCAGCCAGAGCCAGATTAAGAAAAGCCAAACTTTTGAAAACTACTGCACCAGCAAGAGAAATGATAAAAATCGCCCCTCGGATAGCAAGTTCTGATGAAGCCTCAAAAGCAGCCAGAGCTAGATTAGCTAGATCTGCCGGAGCAGAAGAATTTGAAACTGAGGGTATCGAAAGATGCGAAGATGAACGATCATTTTTACTGGAGCTCCTCACGGATCGGCAACTTAACGAGTTCATAGAATATATTAACGAAGAATATGGAGAAGAAGGTTATAAGAAAGTAGAGAAAGAATATTATGCCGAAACACTCAAGAAAGATTCTTGCTGTTGTGGAGCTACTGTAGAGGACCCTTGTGCGTGTATGATTGAAGGCGTTATGGATTGTAGTGCTGTTGAACCAAAGTGTCCTTGTTATGAATGGCCATCTAATATAAATTCTCCAATAGAATTAAATAACTACGAGTCGAAGTGTCCTCGTTGTAAAACAGATTTAACCGAAGAATGGTGGGATGAAGTGCATGATGAGGAACTCGGTGACTGGGAGGTTGAGGAAGGGGGTAGAGCCAAGTTTTATAGAACCTGGTATGGGAATTGTCCAAGTTGTAGATCGTATTTGGAACTTCCTGATTATAATTACGATATCGGAGATGACATGGCGGGGTGGGAACCATCTTACATAAATCGTGCAGAATCGTTCGCGGCCAAACAAAATAGGAATGCAGTAGTAATTATAGATAACAGTGGATCAACCAGTATAGAAAGTGGAGTAACACACATAGA
>Ga0114993_10002831_pt1 | contig 18587 bp, 19 predicted proteins | sample ArcticOcean_MG_C_FD_87042 | JGI IMG/M metagenome (GOLD analysis project Ga0114993, IMG submission 87042) | Marine microbial communities from western Arctic Ocean - ArcticOcean_MG_CB2_150 | ecosystem: Environmental > Aquatic > Marine > Oceanic | place: Arctic Ocean: Canada Basin | collected...
CCCTTGTTTTCTTGTTGTAAAAACCAATCAATCGTACATTTAAGTCCTGCCTGAAAACCAGTCTCGGCTTTGAATCCAAGTCTCTCTTTGGCACGAGAAGTATCCAGACATCTTCGCGGCTGACCGTTCGGTTTGCTTTCATCCCAAACAATCTCGCCCTTGAATCCCATCTGTTCCCCAATCTCTATCACCAGTTCGCGAATGGTGATCTCTTGCCCCGTGCCGATGTTGATTGGCTCTGGCCCAACATCCTTGATAATCGAGCGGGCGATAGCCTCAACGCAGTTTGGTGCGTACAGAAACTCTCTAGACGCCGAACCGTCGCCCCACACAGTCACTTCCTTATGACCCTCTGTCACTGCTGTATAGAATTTCAGGATTAGGGCTGGTATTACATGGCTGCTGGTGAGATTAAAATGGTCGTACAGTCCATACATGTTTACGGGGACAAGATTGACTCCGTTCATGCCGTACTGCTCGTGGTACGTTTCCAAGAGCTTCATCAGGGTCTTCTTTGCGATGGCGTATGGTGCGTTGGTTTCCTCTGGATAACCATTCCATAAATCTTCCTCGCGGAACGGAACTTGAGTATGCTTTGGATATGCACAGACGGTACCAATCGCTACGAACTTCTTGACGCCCTTCTGTCTCGCACACTCAATCAGGTTCGCCCCCATGATCAAGTTCTCATACATGAACTTTCCGGGGTTCTCTCTGTTCGCCCCAATGCCACCCACGGTGCCAGCGGCGTGTACAATAACGTCTGGACAATATTTTTCAATCATTCTGCGAGTATCGAATTGACACCGTAGGTCGTATGGTTTTGATCCCACTCCTGCTACGTCCCAATCGGGCAAGTACTTTGGAAGATGCTCCATGATGTTCTTTCCCAAAAACCCTGTGGCTCCTGTTATCAGAACCGTCTTCTTGTCACTCATACTATGTATCCTTTTCCTTCTAGGTCGTAAACGTCTTTTTCAAAGTAGGGATATGTGACGTAGTTGGAACATATCGTTCTTGCGGTGAAAGCTGCTCTGTCACGAAGGGCGTTATCCCAAGGGTAAGGGTCACAGCCCCATTTTTCCAACATCAGTCTGGAAGCGATGCTTTCGTTCCCGTGTAGCTGGTTATCCCACACGCTATCAATCGCCCTAACGTCTGAACACACCAGATAATTCTGTGCCCACCTTAGACCCTGTTGGCTTTCTGCAAACTCGCATTCGGAAATGGGGTTCAAAAGACGCCTATGGTCAACGTCTTGAATAGAGCTATTCCCACCGTTGTAAATCAGACACCGGTAAAAGTAGTCTGCCGCCTGTCGTGAGATACCACAGAATCGCTCATCCCAAAGACCCACTTTCCTTACCGCCTCTGGCTTGTACGCATGGAACTGATCACCGTGTCCATTTTGTACAAAGTCGAAGTCTTCATTCCAAGGCTTGACGATCCCTACCTTGCCGGGGAATTCTCCCATGAGATACCCAAGTCGCCCCGCCCACTTTGAGTGGAATATTGAATCATCCTGACTACATACAACTATGTCGGAGTCAGGATTTGTCAAAGACTTGAACCCGTTGACTAACGCTTGGTTCCAGTTTCGTGACAAGTGACCGGACGAGAAGTCTGGTCGCAGTGTATTGTGAATGATTTTCAGTTCAGGGTGGCGGAAGAACTGAGAGGGCACACGGATGTCCGTATGGTTGTTGATGATGTTGACTTCAAACTCGTGGTCTGTGAGATCGCTCTCAAACAACGAAGTGAGGGTCGGCAGTAGCCGCTTATGTCCCTTGTAGGTGACTATGTAGACTTTTATTTTCATCAGCCATTCCTCAGATCAAAGATTTCAAAGCCTGTGAGGTCGTGATCCTTGACGTACCACCAGTCAAGAGGGAATCCGGTCTCGATGTATTCCTCTGGATAACCCGGATGGTTGTCTCTGCACGACTCCACCTCGATACAGGGCTTCTCTTTCAGGTGACGCCACAGGTTACACTGTAGGGTAGCAACCGCAGTCGCCACGCCAATCTGTTCGTAATCGTGACCACCAACCAATCCTCCCCGCTTTAGTTTGGGAAGTACGATCCTCAATTCGTTCAGGATGAAGTCATAGTCGTGTGAGGCATCCAAGTAGACAAAATCCAACTCGTCTGGAAGCTGTTTTGACAGTTGCATTGAGTCGCCGTGCCAGAACGTTGTACGAGGGTCTTCTACAGCTTCTCTACCATTGACGCCCGGAGGGACGTTGAGATCAATCAAGTGTAACTCTTTGATATCCAAGTTGTCAAGGATATTGAGCGAGTTGACACAGCGTCCCACTCCAATCTCGACTCCCACTAGGTCATTCTTGAGCTTTAGGGTGGCTAGTGAGGGTCTTAGGGTTGTCAGACGCCAGTCTTCTTCCCAACAGCGACTCGCGAAGTACTTATTGGTATCATACCACGGCTGCATTCTGTGGTGCTGTCCGTAGTCAGCAAAGGGGTTGCTCATTAGTGTCTTTCATTTTCTGGGTGAAGGATGATGTTCTTGAAAACTGCTGTAGACGCCATAACGTCAGCGATGAGGGCCGCTATCTGCTTTGGTTTAAGGAGCTTCTCTACATCGCCGGGATAGGGATTGTCGAGATTCCACAGAGGTGTGTTAATTCCTCCGGGGCAAATCGTTGTGACCCTCTGACTTATCTCCTGTCTCAACGAGTCCGCAAAACCCTGCATCCCATGTTTGGTGGCAGAGTATACGGTTTGGTGCTTCTGACCCCTCAATCCAGACACAGAGGAAATCAGCACGATAGTCCCGTTTGGTTTCATTCGCGGCTGGAAGTATCTCACGAACTGAATCGCACTGGTTAGGTTAACACTGATCATGTGAACGATTTCTCTCTCAGTGTGTTTTCTGAGCGTTGTCATCTTAAATTGAGCAGAACAGTGAACGATTCCATCAATATCTACATCTTGAGCATCTCCAAACGTATGGGCAAATGAATACGGCTTTGTGTAGTCTAAAGAGTGGTACTCAATTGGGTACGAATTGGAGCCGCCAGTAAAAGAAAATGATACGGGCCTTCGTCCGATGGCAACTACTTTATTTCCGTTTCTCTGAAAATGCTTCGCGGTGGAAAACCCTACACCGCTACTAGCTCCGCTGATCACATACTTCGCCATAGATTGCCCTTTTGATTTCGTTGAGGTCAATGTGCTGTAAAAAGGTTGACTTGCCGATTGAAACTGGGATGGGTACGTTCTGATTTCCGTTCCTGTGACGAGTGGCGTCTAGCAGAGATTCCCACAACAAGTGAGGGTCGCTGAAATATGGATGGCTCGTAGGCAGCCCGCTTAGGTGGATTACATCCTCAATACGGTAATAATCATCTGCACTCAAAAGTCCATGTCCCCAAGACAGTTTGCAACTGAATAGAACGTCGAGGGCGACCGCCTCTCCATGTGAGAGCGTAGCAACGCTGTCGTCTGTCAGTGACTTCATTTCTGGAAGAGGACTAAAGGTGTGTCCAAAGTCCACGACCCGTTTAAGGTCTTTCTCCCATAGATTGGCCGTCAGTTCTGTCGTCATGGCGTCAACTGATGCTTTAATGATGAACTGTCCCGTCTTACTGGTAAACCTCTCCCGTAAGCAAATATCTAGGTTGCTCTCTACGTCATCGAACAACCCCTCATCTTTAATGACAGCAATCTTAATGATCTCTCCCAGAGCGTGCGTAATCTCTTTATTGTCCAGAGTGCGTAGGAATTGCGTATCAATGATGGTGGCAATCGCGGGGAAGTATGACCCAAGGCGATTTCGCCGCCCAAAGTGATTGATTGAGGTTTTGGCTCCCAAGCCTGCGTCAACCATTCCTAAGAGGGTCGTCGGTACCTTAATGTAAGGGATTCCCCTTCGGAAGATGCTCGCGGCAAAGCCCACCATGTCCATCAGGACTCCACCACCAAAGGCGATGATGGGTTCACTCCTTCGGAGTGGATTGAAACGCTCAATTTCACCGAGAATGAACATGAGGCTCTCAAGGTCTTTTTTGTCCTCTGAGCAGTGAATAGGAACAATCGTAGCTTCAAAACCTACCAGATCGAAGTATTCGTTAATCAGCTTTTTCCAGCGGAATTGAAGCAACGACTCGTCAACGAACACAAGACGACGCTTGGAACCATCAATTACGATGGGACCAGCAGTCTCAGTATACTGCAACCAGTGGTCATTGAAGATATCTGGTGTGTAGATTATTCTGGAATGCACTTCTTGAGTGCTTGTGTTGATACTAGATAGCATTGATTAGTTTCCCAGTTAGTGTTTCCGCCACTCTCAAGAAGGGCATTACGTCCGATACATCCTTGCTAGCTTTCAACTTGAAGGGCAACATGCGGTAGAACTGAGAGCATTCAAAGAATCTAGTCAGTAGCAGTTCTTCTCTCGTCATCCCTAAAGCCATCAATGAACCTGCATAACTGTTAAACCATACCATAGCCCTTGGGACTTTGTAGTCTGGCCCGTAATCACACAGGAGTTCGTAGTGAGAGTAGCAGGACTGCAATATTTGTGAGTAGTCGTTATACCTGTTGTCAATGATGTTTTCTTCGTATGGGTCGATGAACACAACACTCTCGGAGGCTCTAAGAAACAGGATGTTCTCAAGGGTAAGGTTGCCATGAGTATAGGACTCCACGGGTTTATGAAGATGTAACGCCACCTCTTTAAGGGATGGTAGCATTGACGGTATCAATGAGTCGTTGTAAACACGCTTGAAACTCTCATCCTTCAAACATTCCTTGAGCTTACTGACGATTTCTTCCTGAAAGTATAGCCCCATAGCACCCTCAGAACTATCAATCTCGACCTCGTGAAGCTCTGCGACACTGCCGAAAATCAACCTCGCCAAACGTACAACTTCTGCCCGCGTCCTGTCAGGCTCACACAGATACTCGTAGCAGTTCACCGAGTCTTGGTGAAATTCCAAGTCCATGTGAGCATGGTGTTCTCCGCGACGGTCCCTCAAAACTCCAAAGTCAAACACCTTAACAAATTTGCCCGGAAACATCTTGTCGTAACGCTGCAACTTTTTCAGTTGTGAATACCACCTATAGTATCCATATTCCCGCTCTTTCTCAAGCGAAATCTTCTTTCTTACGAAAGTTTTTCCATCTTCGTCAATCACAGAGGTGGTGGCGAGCGATCCGCCCTTCAAGATTGTCTCAATCATCTCGCTGGGAGCCTTTCTGAGTCCATGTTGATTAGGTATTCTTGCGGCGTGCCCATCACAATCGTATCGCAAGCACGGTGAAGTTGTGTAGTCCTCACGTCTTGTAGGCCCCCTTCGATCATTTTGTTGATCATTTCACTGATGTACACAGTGTCTCGACCGACATATCTCTCAACTGTCTTCCCACTACTGAACCAGTAGCAGCCAGACGATGCCTTGGTGGAAATTAAGGATTTTTCTCTAATCAATATGGCTTTTCTGTCGTCGTCATCCACGACGTAGCTGTAGTCCCTGTTGGAAGATTCAAATACGTCGAGAATACAGTCGGCACCCGTACCCTCCCAGTTTGATCGACTCCTGTTCAGTAGGATGGTATCAATATTGTGTACTAGAATGTTAGTCCGCATACCCTTTGTGGCTTGCAGGAGTGTCTGTGCCTGACCAGTCGTATCGTCAAGCCACTTGATTTCCCACTGTATGCACATTTCATCAAGGATAGCCGAGATAGCCCCAGCGAAACGCCAGTCCCGTTTGTTGGCGACGAAGGTTACACTCACGTCTGGGATCGAGTCACGAAAACCCTTTAAGACGTAGTGCAGCATCGTTCTATTTTTCACTGGCAACAAATACTTCGGAATCTCGTAGCTGAATCTACGAAAACGCTCATACTTGCCTGCGGCGGTGAGTACTAGATTCATTTCTTCTCCAAGTATGTCTTAAAAAGGTACTCGTCAGTTTTTTCCATGCGGAAGTAGTTGTCCCACACCTCAACTGCTCGATTACGCATTTTATCCAGATCGAGATTCAGGAGTGCTTCAAAGTTTGGCTCTGCAACGTTAAGGAGGTCGCCATTGATGGAAAATCCATCCCAATTTAGTACTCCTTCAAAAGGGCGATCTTTCATTCCGTAAATAATAGGAATTGTGCCAGACATCAACGACTGGTACAGCCTGAATGAGTTTGATCCAATCCCTCTAGGGGCGAAGCAGAACTTACTACTAGCAATTTCCCTACAGAAGTCCTTAGTCAGCTTTACCCTTTCTTTCAAGGATTTGACTCCCCATATGGGCTGGCTTTCCCCGAAAAGATACCTCGACCCAGCGGGCAGTTCTAAGTTTTCTGGTCGAAAAGCCTTTCTTCCCATATAGCCAGTTTGCCCAACGAAGCAGAAGTCGTATTCCTTTGGTATACATCGGATTTCCTCAATGAACTCTCTGTCTTTAATCACTTCCAACTCAAACTTACGCATCTGTAAGGGCATTGAGACGATGCCATACATAGAGTTCGTAAATCTATCCTCTAGTGGCTGTGCCATGAACTTGACTCCGCGATTGATAGCGTGGTACGCAAACCGTGGAGTGTCGTGCATGGCATAGAAAATACCCTTATGACCATACTCCCTGTACACACCGTCGTCCATCAGCCGATCATACCACTCGTTGCAGTCTATATAATCCAAGTAGAAGTAAATCCAGTCTGCTTCGTCAAAGTCGCCGGTAAGTTCCCACTTGTCTTGACACAGTCCAATAGGGCGAAATTCCTCTGGGTTAGAGGTGATGCTAATTTGGGTCGCAGCACTGTAGATTGCAATCTTAGTCATTCTGGTACCACCTATCAAAATCCCAATGGAATCTCTCCAGAACCGTATTAATGGAGATGTTAGTAAAGTATGACATGTAGCACTTAGTCTTGTTGGGGTGGCTACGCTTGACAACGGTATCGTCGATCCTCAAGTTGAATTCAGGACTAATGACAGAGTTGACGCGGAGAATTCCCTCTTTCCTATCTTCGTACCTGATGGTCATGTCTATTACTTCATCGAGATAATCATCGCACGTTATCCCGTGTTCCCACGGCATTGGCTTGTACAGGGAGAGGAATTCATCCATTGTCTTCCCAGCGTTCATATTGTAGGAACAGAAAGGGGCCTCTGGCGTGATGTAGAGGGACGCTAGTCTGTCGAAAGGGTTGCGGACAATCGAAAACTTGAAGCAACCATCCCAGAGATCGCCCAAATGCTCCTTGAGCATAGAGGCTTTCCAATGCTTCTCTCCGTCTGGAACCATCTTCCCCTTCAATAGGGAGTGTTCAATAGAGGTGCCGCTGCACCGTGGAATGTGGATAAAAACGAGTTTGCCTAGAATCATTAGTCCTGTGTGATCCTTTCCTTCGGGAATCCAAGGGCCTTACGTTGCTCGTAGACCTGTTTGTCTCGACCGGAGTAGTGGAGGGTCTTCTGGACCGCTAAGTCCACTTCACCAGCGTTCTCAGAACCCTCAATACTCCAATGCTCATGGCTAATAATAACCTTGTCAATGTATTTCTCGCACTCCATCCTGCGAACTTCGTCGGTGAACTCGTTGTCGCAGTAGAGACTTTTGTAGTCTGGGTGGTAGACGTATCCGAAGAATTCATATAGCTCACGTCCTAGAATTGAGAAGGTAATCAAATCACCATTGGTGTTGCCGTCGTTGAAGTGAACACACCCGTTCAGTTTGGGGAAGTGTAAATTCATAGCGGTAGCAATCTCGTTGTCCCACCCGAACTCTTGAGGGACCATGTCGTCGCTCGCACAAACTACTACATCCCAATAATCTCGCCCGTTGCGGGATAGCTTGTCGATATTGTCGTTGATAGCACTGATCTTCTCGGTGTTTTGGTCGAAGTTGATCAGTCCACTCACACAAGGGGGACCGCCGCCCAGAACTTCACAGACCCTATCTTGAACACCCTTGTCCGTCATAGTCAAATCTGCCGCATCACAATTGATGTTGAAGAAGACGTTATGCAGACCGGAACATGTCTCTACGTACTTTTTAAGAACACGTAGAAACTTTTCTGAACGAGCATAGGTTGGAAACTGAATCAGTAGGTTCATTATAGCTCCTTTAGCATTGCTGGAAGTTGACCCTTGACGTTCTCTACTTGTAACATACCATCTTGAAATTTCAGGTGCTTTAGGAATGTGGCGGCACGATGAAACGGGGTATGGCGAGCTTTCATTTGATCCTTGATTTGCAAGGCGAGGTCTTCATTTGATTCATCCTCTTTGAATACGGTTGACAGGAACTTAGTGAAGTTTTCTTGATCTTCGACGGTGACACTGATGTTGTGAGCGTTGAAGTTCAGATCGAAGAACAGTTGTGAGGAACAAAAGTCTGTGTCTCCCACTAGCGAGACTTCCTTATAGTACTGAGACAACTCTTGAATGGACGAGGCGTTTACACGCAGGTCAAAATTTGCGTCCTTTTCACCCTCAGTCACTTGGATTAGGTGATACACTTCCTTCTTAGCCAACTGCTTCTCCAGATGACCGTTAAACTCTCGGCTCAACACCGCTTCCTTACAGACGAGGTCTACCGCCACCCCTTGACGCACGCGGAATAGGTCGAAGGCGGGAAAGATTCTCTCGCACTTCAAGCGTGTCTTTGGGAGGGGCTTATGTGAGAACGAGTTGGTGAACACGAAGGGAACGTCGATCTTCTTGGCTTCTAAGAAACCCTCGACTTCCTGCATCTGAGCGTCTGAAATGCCCGTTACGTTCAACACTAGGTTGATACGGGGGGACTGCTCAAGATACTTCACAATGTCGGGTGTGATATTGCGAAAATTGGAAACGAAAACGTCCGGTTGAATCTGGTCGAAGGTGTCATACGCACCTACATTTCGATCCGACCAAAAGTGAGCATCTAGACCAGACTTTTGCAAAGCCTGAAATAGGTAGGCTGGTTCGGTTGTCATTTCGTCAGAGTAGTTGTGAAACAGAATTTTCATTGTTCGGTGATCCTTTTGAGGGTCTTTATGTTATCGACTTTGATGATTCTCTCATCCTTGTTTTCAGACAGATATAGCTGTCTCCTGCCACGCCAAGCATTGACTGCCTCAAACAAAAACTTGGTTTTCAACTCCGGCTTAGAGATCGTGTTGTAAAACGACCTGATCATCACCTCTCCGTTGAGATAAAGTAGGTCTGTCCAAACCTTATCCTTCACCGCCAGAGATAGGGTCTCTAGGCGTTCTCCATTGTCGATGATACCGACATCGAAAGTGGTTTCCTTACAACTCTTTTGATAGAGGATTGAGGACTTCTTGATGTTCAGTGATTGCAGATAGGGAACGGTCAACAGTACTCCCCCGCCGCACACGACAATCCTATCGTTCCGCGTGTTGTTCATGCACAGTCTCAGCCCCTCACAACAATTGCTGTGGTAGTAAATCTGATTCTCAACGATCCGAATGGGCACTCTGGGGGAAAAATTCTGTTGAATGTAATGGTAAACCTTTTGCGTTTCAAACCCACAACAGATGATGATTTCAAAGTCGATGAACGTTGACTGTATCGCCTGAATCTGGTGTTCTAGAAGGGTTTTTTCTCCGAGATTTATGAGGGGAACCGGTCCATACGATTTCATACGGTACCCATAATTTTCAGCCAAGAAGATAAACGTGATTTTCTCGTCACGCTTACCCTCTAACTGCCTATCCTTGACGCTCGTTATGAATCGGGTTCTTTTTTGGTTCATATTTTCTCGTAGACATCTTGCTCTTTTGCGATTCGTCTGACGTGATCGGCCATTTTGTCATAGTCGTTGTGTTCGAGATACACGCCCTTAACAACGTTCTTGTTGATAATTGTGAAGCCGTCGCCCTCAAACATAGCAATCCTCTCCAGACGCTCGTTGAGAGAGATGTCAATGTTCTTAAAGGTATCGGGCGGTATCACCGCACCAGACTTGATATAGACGAAGTACGAGGCTTGAGTCAGCTTCCTAAACACTTCCGTGTCTTTGAATTGACGAACGTCTAATATGTGGAAAATGGCAGACGTATGTTCGATCCCCAACTGCATGTTGTTGACGACATTGGCGACTGCACTGACACCGCGAACCTGAAATGTAGACAAGACTACCTTGATCTTGTTGCTCTGATAGTCAATGGCAAGGAGAGACTCGCATGTCCTTTTCAGATCATCCATACTCCTGACAGGTTCGTCGTGAACGGCGACCCCAAAGAGGGGCGTTACTTCTTGTCGTGCTTCCGACAGTAAGTGGTATGGCGTATCTTCGTTCCCAGCCAGCTTTTCCACCGCCCAATCAGCAGTTCGGTACATATTACAGAACTTCGATAGTTGATAGTGGCTGTCTCCTACCGTCTTAACGGCTTCTCCACGTTTCTCAAAGATGTCTATCCTGTCGCACCCACACCCATTCTGAACATAGGGCAGATTTTGTCGCGGACTACCGGTCAAAGCAAAGACACATTCCTTACAGTCCATTATTTGACCCTTTTGACTTTGAGTTCGTAGTGAAGACCTTCGATATGAACACTCTGAATTTCCAAGCCCGCTTTGGTAAGCACTTCTCGCGTCTGCTGGCAACAGGTCATAGAGTGAACGCCAGTGACCACGTTAGATGCGTCTTCTGTCGAGATTAGGCCGTTTGTAACGGCTTTGGAGAATACGCGAATATCAGTCCCTCCGACAACCAACTCGCCATTCAGACGTAGCTTGGTCAATAGGGCGTCTACCAACTGTGGCATCGCCACAGACGTGAAACAGTCCAAGATGTCTGACGCGAGGATGACTTCACACTCGTTGTCTACGATCTTTGTGAGATCAATGGCATTGTGCCCTACTTCTAGGGTCTCAAAACCACCGATGGCTTCTTGTGTCTTGGTCAGAATTTGCAGTTTCATCTATGTCCTCACTTTGGCTACGGTGTCAAAAATTGAATTCCACTCTTCAATGTATCGTTCTTCCGAGAACAACTGTTTGATTGTCTGTCTGGCGGCATCCCCCATCATTCGAGCCAAGTGCGGTTCTTCCAGCAACATCTTGACATAGCTTCTTAACTCGCCCTCATCGTTCGAGAGGAAGCCGTTGGAGCCATGCTTGATGATATTGGGGATTTCACACGTTGAAGTGCTGACGACCGCACAGCCGCAAGCCATAGCCTCTAGCATGGACGTGGGGACGGGACTGAGAACGCTGGGATTTATATAGACCGAAGCGGCCTGATATGACTTAACCAATTCCTCAACCGACTCGCTTTGTTGGGACAATCCGGGGGTATCCCCTACCACCACTCGTGGCAAACCCTCAGTAATACGTTCCCAACCCTTGTAGTTCAGGGCGTAGTCCCGTTTTACGAAGTCGTGAGCGACCGTCAGAACAGAATCCAGCCTAACATCCGGTTCTTGCGATGGGCAGAACAGGTCTGTGTCGATGGAGTGGTAAACCACCTCAGCCGGTCCCGGCATTTCCCATTGTGCCCTTGAGTACTCTGTGATGAACACATTGACATCACCCTTCATACTCTTGAAGGCGTTGAACTGCTCTGCGGGCCAGCTTGGCAGTGGGAGCGTATGTTCCAGCACAAGAATCGGAAGCTGTAGACGCTGATTGATCTGTGCCGCCATTTGAAACTGCCCAAACTTGCTGTTCACGAAGATGAGGTCAAAGACCACACCCGGATACAGCGAGTTCTTGGGAAGTTGATAGTAGTTCTCTGGCATGGGGGCGTGACCCTCATACCAGTCTTTGCCACCATCAAAATTGAAGGCGTAAAAGTTATGCCCCGTCTTCGCTAGTTGCGTCTGAACACGCTCGTGGGTGTTGAACGTCAGAATATTGTACTTGTCTGATGTCGGTTTTACGTCATTCAGAATTTTCAGTTGCCTAAACACTCAAAGCCTCCTTCATTTGTTGTCCTATGTTTTCAATGGAAAACTTCGATAGTAGTTCTAGTGCCTCCTTCTTGTTGTTCAGCTTGTACTGCAAGGGATTGCTGCTCCATGTGTCAAATGCCTTACGCATAGAGTTTCTGATTTGTAGCTCGTCTGGTCTGATCCAACAGTCCCTACCATTGTTAGTGTCCGCGAACATTCCACCCTTGGTCTGCACGGCTTGCTTGATAGATGCTACGGCTCGAACTTTTCCTATATATTCAACAGCAGAACTCTGATGTGAAACAATAGGATTGTTTCCAAAGCCCGCAGCGTCGATTTCCGCCTTGGGAAAGTTGAACTCCGCATTGCTTGTCACGTAACAGTCGCAGTACTGATGTAGCTCAAACAGGTTCGTCTCCGTGATCGTTGGAGAGGCAATGATCACATCCTTCTTGTACAGTTCTGGACTCGCATTGAGTCTAAGCAGGGTCTTGATGTTTCGTGATAAGTCTTCCACGACCTTCAACTCCGCGTCGTGATCTTCTGATTGCGGCTTGAGATAGAGTACCAAGCTAACAGGGTCAGTAGCGTCGAATTCAGAATGGAAGGCCGATAGAACCCACGACAGACCGTGAATGTCATTGACCGATGCGAACGTGTAAATCTTGAAGTCCGTTTCAACTTCTGGGATTTTCAAATCGCCGTAGCGACGGTTGTAAACGTCTGTGTCTATGGCGAACGGCACATTCAAGACACTCGTAGATAGCACTTCTGACATGTTTTGTCGAAACATAGAGGCGTGCGGAACCCAAACTTCATCCATCAGGTTTAGTTTCTCTACCCAACTACCATGATCCATAAAGCCGTAGTTGTTAGAAAACAGCCCAACGTTCTTCTCGAACTTGTCACTGCCCACCATATGCTCTGGAAAGAGATGTTGGATGCAATGGGTGGCATCGCTAACGTCCCTCTGTTCCAAGTGAGCTATGACTTCGGGCGTTTCCGTCCCGCCGAGTTGCACGCTGCGACAAACAACGTCAACCCCAGCACTTTCCAGTGCCAAAATGTTGTTGACCGTTTGCTTACCCCAGTCGCTTTGCTCTTTGTAGTATCCTACGTACAGTACTTTCATGCTTTTCCTTTTTTGATTGCGATTACAATATCGTCTTCACGACCCTTAACGTTGCTTCTATCAAAGACGACTAACCGATCATCTTCACAGAGACTGTTCGTATTCATAACAATCTGTCCAGCCATGATTGAATTAAAAACGTCTTCAATGATCAGAAGACCTCCCGGCTTCAACATCGGTAACCAGTCGTTTGTTACGAAAGATTGATGTGCTGGCTGATGAGACCCGTCGTCAATAATGATGTCGAAGAAGATATCGGCGGCGAAGAATTGATTTATAGCGTCGTGACTATAGGCGTCTACACCTTGGGTCAGGTGCATATTCTCGTTTTCTTCATTAAGACGTGTTAGATTGTCATTCGATCTAATCTCTAACCCGTAAATCTCCACGTCGAGGAAGTAGTCATTCCACAACTTTAGAGAGCCGCCCTGATGATTTCCAATCTCTAGGAGGGTTATTTTCTCCATACAATAGGGGGCGAATAGCTGATCGTACAGTTCGATATACGAGTGAGTGGTATTCTTGTCCGTCTCGTAGTCCCCAATTTCATCTAGGAAGAATAGGGTCGTGATCAGGTCTGGTTGTGATGTCATATTGCTTCCAGTTTGTAGTTGTTGATGAAGTTCATGCCGCCGCTATTGAATTCACCGTGGAAGCCGAATGAGTGATAGGTGAACAACATACCTCTGTGAAAATCCCTGTAGTGAGTTGGGTGTTCAACGGAGAACTGTGCCGCAAGTTCTGGCGGGGCAAACTTAATCCCAGCATCAACCATCCGTTGGTGGTTGAAAACGCAGATGTTCAGGTCTTCATTCTTATGTTCCCACCCTAGCTTGGCTGATTCCTCTACGAACTTGCGTGATCTCAATGAGAAGCCCCCATTACCAACAACGTTGGGGATTTCGTCTATACGACCGGCGACCATATCGCTGGATTGGATGATATTCATAGGCCAAGGTGCCCCAATGTAGTCGTAGTCTAGGAATCTCTCGTCCCACTTGCTTGCGTCTATGATGGTTGAGTCGTGCTGAACGTTCAAGCAAAAATCGCCCTTGATGTAGCGGTTTGTCTGCTGAACAAATGACTCGCAGAATCCGGCACGGTTATGGTCGTCGTCTTTGAGATTGTCGCTCAGATCAACAGTCATATCATACAATGTGATATCGTGTTTGTCAAGCGTTCTTCCAAAGATTCCCAACTCAGTTTTGGTAGGGTCGGTGATTAAAGCCCTCTTACCGAAATTTACCTGATCCATACCAATCAGCATGGCTCTAAGTGATTTCGCTACATGCTCAGTTCCCCAGCAGAACGTGAAGATAGTAACGTTTGGGAGATTGATCTTATTTCCAGTAGTCATAGATTCCCTTCTCCACTTCGTATTGCATGACCTTCTGTTTTCTGTGGGGCTGATCCAGTGCCCAAACGAACATCTTGGAAACCAAGTCCTCTAGGTCTGTCTCATCTTTGAAATCAAGCTGGTCCTTCGCCTTCTGATGATTGCAATAAGCCTCTTTCACTTCATGGCGAGACTCTTTGTGTGTAACGGTAGTAGATATGCCGTACTTCTTCGCTTCATAGCACACCCTGTCTGCCAAATGGTTTATCGTGAATGATTGGTCGGCACCAATATTGTAAACCTCACGGTCGTGACCATAAATCAGCTTCTCAAACGGCTCCATGTAGTATTGGATGTCCGAGAAGGCACGGGTCTGTAGGCCGTCACCGTAAATCAAAATTGACTCATTATCCAAAGCACGACGAATAAAGATACCAACCACATTCCGGTACTTGTCCCAAATGTTTTGATAGATTCCCACGACGTTGTGGGGGCGAACAACGTTGTATCGAAGCCCATGCTGGCAGCTAGCCACATCAATATCCATTTCAACTGCATACTTAGCAATCCCGTATGGGTCAATGGGTCTTGGGACCATTTCCTCGTCAAATGGGGCTGGTTGATCGCCATATACCGCCATTGAGGAAGTGAAAATCAACTTAGTATCACTGTTGATACAGGCGTTGATAACGTTCGCAGATGCTACGACATTGTTGGTGTAATTGTAGCGACGGATGAAGGGTGATAGCCCCTCAGCCGCATATGCTGCAAGATGAAAGCACGCAGCCGCTTTCTCTTGCTGGAAAACTTTGTCAAGGGCCTTATGGCTCGTGACTAGGTTGAAAGGGCAGAACTCGAACTTGGTTGTAAGCTCTGGGGTTCTACCGGTCTCTTTGGGTAGATAGTCAGAATAACCACCACTTAGATCGTCAATTCCTACGACCCTATATCCCTCAGCCAACAAGTGTCGGGTAAAGTGGCTTCCTAACAATCCCGCACATCCAGTTACGATGATACTTTTCACTGCGGTAGTAGCCCCTTTTGAGACATTACTTGCATTCGTCGCTGTTCCCAATTGTTTCTCCGATCACACATGTTAACCATTTGGTCATAAGCGATGTTGTAGTCAAACGCCTGACGTTGGTTTTGTCCGTCGAAAGCTGCTGAGGACTCATTGAAATACATGCCGCCCGTTGAACTGGTAGCGGAGCGATATGTCAAGTCTCTTGTCAGACGTGCGTCAAAGAAGGTGTTCAGCTTAGATGGGTCTCCAAGAGCTTCTACAATGAGCCACTTAGCCAACTGTCCAGCGTCTACGTTCTCAATGTCCTTAGCTTCAAGTCTCGGTGAGGGTCTGTGCATCTTGGGCTGCGAGGCCCAAGTCTGTTCGATAGGCATAATTTCAAAGCTGTCAAAAATGTCTTCCCACTGCTTACCACTGATGTCCCACTGGTAGTGCTTCTCAAACTGTCTTCGGGTATTGTCAGCAATTTCCATTCGTTGTTGGATAGTAGTACCCTCAAAGAACTTCAAGAAGTATTCGGCAGCAGCATCGTTATCTGGAACTGCTCGTAGACAACCAGTCTCTAGCTCTTTGTAGAGGGCGGCTGGTTTGATTGGTTCACCACCCAGCTTACGAAGCACAGATTCCATAGCGGAATAGTCAGTACCGCAGACTGGGACTCCACAGGCGGCAGCTTCAACCTGCGGTAGTCCAAAACCCTCAGAGTTAGCATACTGTGTGAACAGATCGAACAGGTTGATGATGTCCGAGAGTTCTTCGTATGAGACTCCGTTTTTCACGTTTGAGAGGGTTGATCCCCACTTTCCTGTGAATGGCGACTGAGCAACGGCCCCTTTGAATAGAGAGGGGAAGGGCTTCTTAGTCTCTGGGCAGATGTATGTGAACAGAACATGAGAAGCCAAATCGTGCTGCAAGATCAGTTCTGGAATATCCCACCCTAGATCAGGGTATGAGGTGTGACAGTAGAGATAGTAGTTCTGACTATCTGCCTTATCGAGAAACTTTCTGAAAGCCTCAAACAGGTCTGGATACAGCTTGCGTCGTTGATTACGCATGACCGTTCCGACGACCTTGTAAGTAGGGTCAAGTCCATACTGCAACTTGTGAGCAGCCTTGTCTGCTACTGGCTTGTAGGCCGGATGGGCAGACGGCGGTGAGGAACCGTGATGCTTGATCTTGCCGCCAGATTGATCTTGCAGTACTCCACCGGCCCAATCTGAGTAGGTCAGAACGGCGTCAGCACTGGCATATGTGGCTATCCACTGACGTGCTTGAGGGCGGGCGTCAACAGTGGGCATAATCGCCCACTTGTAATAGTTCCGAAACGGAGAGCGTTCACCAAAGTCCAACATCCAGAAGTCGCGGATATCGCACACGATGTCTGGCATGAATTCCAAACATACGTGTTCAAAAATCCACTCACCAAACTGGTTGGTGCCGCTGGAGCCGTAAACCCTCAGTTCTTCCTCTGTCGCCCGTGGCTCACAGTCGGTATTTGGGGCAACCCCGAAGAACTTCCAAGGGATATCTTTTGCCCGTGGATCGTTACGCTGACCGTAAGAACCCATCTCAGCGATTTCGTACTTTCCGGTGTCATGTAGGTGTTTGAGGATTTCCCTCGTGTACGTTGCATAGCCAGTGTTCAGGAATGTTGCTTCTGAACAAAAAAGCACTTTTTTAGGTCTCAACCTTAGCTCCTTATTGGTTAGTCGCACTCAATCCACACCGTATTATAGTCTACGGCGGGCGTTATCACAATCAAATTTCGTGAATTTTATTCACAATGAAAGAATTCCCTCGCTCCACTTCCCCACAGAGCATGAGATTGTTCCCTTCGTACAAAATGAACTTGAATTCCTCTCGCGTGTCTGGAAATACAATGACACTATCTAACGAACAGGAAGCGTCCTCAACTGTTAAGAACGACATCATCTTGCCAAACTGCTTGCTACCCGGCTTTTTGATCTTGTGGTTCGCCATTCGCGTCACATTCGCCACAAGGCAGATATCCTTCCCAAACTTGCCGTTCAGAATCTCCTTGCAGGTTGTGTTCGCTATGGAAGTGTCCACTTCTTCAATCCTACTCAGAGAGATGGGACACCCTAAGAACTTGTTCTCCATCTCCACGATCCAGCTAGGCTGGTCAGCTAGGTCATACGGAGGGTTTTCCAGCATCCCAACTTCGTTCAGGACTATCTGACTGCGGTTGACATTGCTACAGCCGCCGCCCTCTTTCTTGACCGGGTATAGGTCAATGAAGCATTCTTGTAGGGTCTCCCACTTACGTTCTGAATAGTTATCCACCAACCATCCGATCTCCTTTTTGGTGAGTTCCTTGAAGATCAAGTATTCGTACAGGGCACAATTTCTAGTCACTCCCGTAGTCTTAGTAGAGAAGAAGCCAATAGAAGCAAGGGCCTTGAAAGCCGTAGAGGTAATCTTGGGGGCGACATATGCCAGAACGTCCATCCAAGTGAAATCCTTGGACTGTTTGCCAATTTGGGCCGATGCGTCTAGAATCGCTGTGTGTACCTTGTCGCCAGTGACTCCAGTAAGACCCTTGACATCCCTGATCCCGAAGTATATCCCATCCTCTTTGCCCTCAAACTTCATCCCGAACGAGCTTAGGTTAGGAATCTTGACTGCAATGTTGAACAGTTTCGCCTCGGAGACCAACTCGTAGACTTCTTGATGAGGGTCTTGCTTTTCACCTGAATGGTATAGGTAGGACGTGAAGAACTCACGAGTATGCTTGGCCTTGTACCAAGCTGACCAAAAGGAGTCTACCGCATACGCCACGGCGTGGGACTTGTTGAAGGAGTACCGAGAGGATTTCTCAATCCATCCAAAAATCTCCTTAGCCAATTCATCGTCAACAATGCCCATCTTCGCACAGCCCTCAACGAACTGCTCGCGGATTTCCATCATCAACTTGGCTTTTTTCTTACCAATGGCTTTACGTAGGTTGTCCGCTTCCTGCTCGTTAAAACCAGCAAGGGTCACGGCGATACGCATCGCCTGCTCTTGGTAGACCAAAACCCCATACGTTGGCTTGAGGATTTCTTCCAGCGACTCATGGATGTACGTTACAGGCTCACGGTTGTGCTTGCGGTCAACGAACCGCTGAGTCATGTTCTTTCCATCACTAACGGCTCTCAGGCATCCCGGTCGAATCAAAGCTATCAGTGCAGCCAGTTCTTCAATGTTTTCTGGTGCTAGCTTCTTA
>Ga0114993_10002834_pt1 | contig 18580 bp, 21 predicted proteins | sample ArcticOcean_MG_C_FD_87042 | JGI IMG/M metagenome (GOLD analysis project Ga0114993, IMG submission 87042) | Marine microbial communities from western Arctic Ocean - ArcticOcean_MG_CB2_150 | ecosystem: Environmental > Aquatic > Marine > Oceanic | place: Arctic Ocean: Canada Basin | collected...
CTGAGTAGAGATGGCGCGCAACGCAATCATGGGCTCATCATAACTTGGTGACAATAGTGCACTTGGGTCGTGGTCTATCCGAAATCCGACCGTTGGCATGTCGCAGCGAAAGTCGAATTCTTCTCGGATTCGAAGGCAAAACTCTCGGTACGCTTGCACAACGATCGCGAAATCGGCAGCTGGAAAAAACCAGGTTGAGTAATGAAGTCCGCCGCCGTTGGCTTTGTCTTTGGAGTGACTAATCTGCGCCGTTGAATTGCAACCCGAATTGACCAAACGATTGTTAACCATACCTTGAGTCATTTCGCTGATTTCATCAATAATTCGATATCGCACACCGGATACCGGGACAACGCGACTAATAGACTTCAGCATTTGCGGCAGAATCATACTCTCGCTCCAGTCTTTTATTTTCCATGGGATGCGATGATTTTCGGTCAAATTTTCACTCCCCCGTCGAATGTCGAGATACACATGATCCCGAAACGGCAAAAGGAACAACTTAAGTCCGGCATCGATGTTGGCGAGCCTCTCTGCGACCGCACTGAATTGCTCGAAGGAGCATTTACGATGCGAGACCGCAAACGTTCGCATGGGTCGTACGCGTAGCTTTATTTCATAGATGACACCCAGCATTCCGTAGCTCAAGCGAAACACATGCAAGAGGTTTTTCTGCTCAGCACGTATTTCTATCGCTTTGCCGGTGGGTGTAATTATTTTCAAGCTGTCGACTTGCGATGCAAAGAAACCGCCACCATCGCCAAAATTCGGACCAATACATCCGCCGGCGACCGCGCCGCCGACAGTGCGACTTATCAAGTCATGTCCTCCCGAAAGCTCGAGTTCATACTCCGCAAGTTCTTGTGCCAGATCGCCAATGCGCACGCCTGGTTGCACGGTCACCGTAAATCCAAATTGGTCGATGTTGATAATCTGGTCAAGACCGGAGAGATCGATTTGAGATCCAACCGAGGCGGTACAGTCTGTCGCTGAACTATTGGCGCCGAACGGTCGAAACGGCGGCGAGAACTGCGACTCGGCGGCGAGCGCGTTTGTTATATCCATCACTCGCGTAGGTTTTAGGACTGCTGGTCCTGTTTGTCTTGCGCGGTGATACCGACCTGACTGGCGCAGTTGTGCGGCACTAATTGACATCTGTTCTCCAAATCGAATGGGACGAATTCGATGTTCGAGCAAGGACACCAGGAGGTTTAACCACAGGAATCATTAACAGACGGTTGCCTGGCGAGTGCCAGAAGAACGCGATCTCGATTGAGATCATTTTTGTTCGGCAACCCCGCTGTCATTAGGTTTCCCCTTAGACCGGTGGTTTTGCGACCCTTCCTTTCGAAAGGTGTGCCCTTGTCAAACTGGCGCTTATCGTGGCACAGCGAATTTTGGTGTGTCAACGAGGCGAATTTTCGGAACGGGATTAAGCGGACAGTTAGGCGTAGAATACGCGTTCATATGAGGCTATGACTTGCTTTGCGGCATCGTAGCGAGCGACAAAATAATTTTGCCGTGCATCGAGATCTCTTGACATAATTTTGGCGCGACGTGCGATAGGCAAACCCACTAGAAAAGAAAGGTTGTAAATCCAATGCGATGGCGAGGCGGAAGAAGAAGTAAAAACATTGTTGATCGGCGTGGTGCGGGTCCTGGCCGAAAAATAGCTGGCGGCGGAGTTGGCACCATCGCGCCCGACTCTTTTGTGCATGGCAGTTCGGCGCAACGAGTGCGGTGGTTTAAGGTTGGATTCGAGGAAGGCAATCCTGATCGTTGCGATACGTTCAGCGCCACCTCGCTGCAGAGGCTCCCTAGGAATTCTGATCTTGTCGCTCTAGGCCGAGCCCGCTAAGCTCGTGCACTAACTATTCAAGAAGGACACGTACAACATGCTCCAGCAGTTTCCACCAATGGGCGTATACGAAACGCTATTCAAGTTCGCCGACGCAACCGCAAAATATATGGGCGACCCCGGAACCCACCCCTGGGCGCAGGGTTACCCCCTAACCACCCAGCTGCCTGGTGGGCCCGCATTGCCGGAAAACATCAGTCTCAAGTCAACGGATCTCAAATACCCAAAAGCTACGGGCGAGCTCGAGTTGCGTGAGCGAATTGCTGCGTACTACAACGATCATTATAACGCCGGCATATCACCTGATCACGTCGCGGTATTTGCAGGCGGCCGACCTGGCATTCTTGCCACGCTGGCGTTTCTGGAAGCCGACGTCGGCATCGCAGTAGAGGAAACCGAATACACGCCGTACTACGACATGTTGAAAATACTCAACCGGAACGTGCATCTGATTCCGAGCAACACTGAGAATCGGTTTCGACCTGATGCGTCTGACTACGATATATCTCCACCGGGGCAGACCGAGCGCTTGTTTCTCGTCAAAAGTAATCCGTGCAACCCGACGGGGGTCATGACCGGCGGCGATGCATTGAAGGGCTTAGTGGAAAAATTTTCGCAGCCTGGTCATGGTGCGTTGTTCGATGAGGCTTACGAATTTTACTGTGATCCGGAACCGGAAAGCGCGCTTAAGTACATTGACGATATCGACAACACGGACATTTTTGTTGTCGGTGCGGCGACAAAGGGTTTGCAGGTACCCGGCATGCGCACAGGCTGGGTCATTGCTGCTGAGCGGCATATCGAAATATTTCGCAATTACTCCTCGTTCGGTATGGGCGGAATTTCGCGACCATCGCAATTGTATGTCGCCGATTTATTGGAGCCTGCGCGAGTCAGTCAGGCAAAGAATGCGGTCAATCAATTTTTTACTTCGCAGCGAAATCGTTACGCATCGGGATTGAGAGAGCTTGGCTTTGAGTTATTCACGGGAACTGGCGGTTTCTATCATTGGGGTCGATTACCAGGAGAACTTTCAGCGGACGATTTCAACGCACGATTATTCGAACACGAAGCTGGAATTCTGCCGGGCGTACTTTGTGACATGGCGCGTCGCACGGGTGAAAGCGGTCCGATGCATCGATTTATTCGGTTCTCATTCGGGCCATTGAGCGCGGATTCATACGACCATGACATGGAGATCATGTCCAAGTGTGTTTGAGATTTGGTACCGATGCAGGACGAGATTTCTTGTCCACTAAAGACCCGAAGGAACAGGGTTTGGAATTGTCGGATGCGCGGAATGAGTCTGTCTTACGGCGTGCGCCCGACAATGGCTTGATTCGACAAACACTTCATTCAGTAAGACTTTTCTTTTTTAAGGACCCGCTATGAATCGCGAACGACTACCTGCGGATATCGTACTCGCCGCCAATCGTATTAATCCACATATTCGCGAAACTCCGTTGGATGAGTCGCCCTATTTTAGTGAGATAACCGGCGCCAACGTTTATATGAAGCTTGAGAACCTGCAACACACGGGTTCGTTCAAATTACGCGGTGCTTTCAATAAGGTTTTGTCCTTGACGCCGGAGCAACGTCTGCCTGGCTGCGTGACAGCGTCTAGCGGAAATCACGGAGCAGCAATTGCCTATGCGATGAAGAAACTCGGTGTCACTGGCGTTATTTTTGTTCCGGAGCAAACATCCTCTGTAAAAGTCGATGCGATCAAGCGTGCCGGCGGTGATGTGCGTTTCTTTGGAACAGACGGACTCGATACTGAGACGCATGCACGAGAATATGCCGAAGAAAACGAAATGGTCTATTTGTCCCCATACAACGATGCTGATGTGATCGCCGGACAAGGGACGGTTAGTGTTGAACTAGCCAAGCAGTTGTCACAAATTGATGCTGTGTTCGTTGCGGTCGGCGGCGGCGGTTTGATCAGCGGGGTAGGGAGCTTTATCAAGTCGGTGAACCCGGCTGTTGAGGTAGTGTCGTGTCAGCCTGCCGCTTCGGCTGTGATGACCGAGTCGGTAAAGGCCGGGAAAATTCTTGATCTTCCTAGTGATCCAACGTTATCGGACGGTACCGCAGGTGGGATCGAAGCGGGATCGATGACTTTCGATATTTGCCGAGACGTGGTTGGACGCTACATCACGGTGTCGGAAGAGCAGATCGCACATGCTATGCGAGAGTTCATCGATTCACACCACATGTTGCTCGAAGGTGCGGCCGGTGTTGCCGTCGCGGGTCTTCTCGAGGTCGCGAGCGACTATGTTGGAAAGAACGTTGTTGTCATTATCTGTGGTGGAAATGTCAGTCGCGATACGTTGAAAAAAGTAATCTAGCCCGGGCTGGGCGGCTCGATTCCTAAGTCGGTTTTTCATTGAACTGACGGATTTCGAATCGATCCAAATGTTGCACGAACTGTCGGAGCTTTCGATGCACAAAGTTGGAGTCGCATTTTTTTCACTTTTTTTGTTTGGAATTCGGCACTGGCTGAGTCGACGGCTTTTGTAGATGTAAACGTCATCCCGATGACCAGCGAGAAGGTCGTTTCGTCACAAACAGTCGTCGTTATAGATGGCGTCATTGCCAAAATTGGCAGTTTCGGGGGCACGGCAGTTCCAGACAATGCCGTCATTGTTGATGGCACCGACCGGTATCTGATGCCCGGTATCGTCGAGATGCACGGCCATGTTCCGGGCCGTACTTCCTGAAATCTTGAGCGAGTCTTGACGTTTTACGTTGCTAACGGAGTGACGACTGTCCGCGGCATGTTGGGCCAGCCATCTCATCTGCAGTTACGACAAGACCTTCTCGACCAGAAGGTCCTTGGACCGCGGCTTGTAACATCCGGTCCTTCATTCAATGACCGCAGTGTAAGGAGCGTTGAACACGGCGTCGAAATGGTATCCGCACAACTTGCTGCGGACTATGACTTCCTGAAAATTCACCCAGGCTTGTCATTAGATGAGTTTGACGCCATTGCGGCTGAGGCGAATAGACTTGGATTTCCGTTTGCGGGTCATGTGCCCGAAGATGTTGGCCTCGAACGCGCGCTCGATGCCGGAATCGCAACCATTGATCACCTCGATGGTTATATGCAAGCACTTCTGCCTGCTAACGACGATCCATCAGGCGGATTGTCAGGATTTTTCGGCGTGTTTATTGCCGATCAGGTGGATTCGACAAGAATCGATGCCATTGCTAAAGCCACGGCAGCTGCCGGCGTATGGAACGTGCCGACCGAATCGTTGTTCGAGCATGTCACGCTAAGTTCGCCCGATCCCGACGAGATGGCCCGTCGGCCAGAGATGCGTTACATGCCAGCCGAAACAGTGGCGCAATGGAAAGGCGCGAAACGACAAGTCATCAGCGATGGCAACTACAGTGCAGAAACCGCCGCCCGAGCGGTTGAGATTCGGCGGCAATTAATTCTGGCGTTGTCGAAAGCGGGTGCTGGCCTGTTGCTTGGGTCGGATTCACCGCAAATTTTCAACGTGCCAGGATACGCGTTGCATCACGAGCTTGAGTATCTTGTGCAGGCGGGTCTTTCGCCGTTCGAGGCATTGCAAACGGGAACCGTCAACCCGGCCAGGTTTTTTGCTGCGGAGCAGACTTTCGGTTCCGTGCAAAAGGGATTGCAGGCTGATTTGATTTTGCTCAATGCCAATCCGCTGGACGACATAACAAACTCAAGACGGATTCACGGTGTTATGGTCAGAGGGCAATGGTTACCGCGGAAGCTTCTTTCCCAACAGTTGCGCGAACTGGAGCAATCGGATTCTCACTACTGAGTATCGTCGCGATAGATTTCGGCCTGTGCGATTTCGGCTGCCAAATGTCTTCGCTGATCGGTAGCTTCGTATTGGGCTGGTGCATCGTCATTCACAAAATTGGGTAGTGGTTTAACTTCAACACCATCATTAACAGCAAGAAACATCACAATGCTCATTCTTTGCGTTTCGGTATTTCGGACCCGATGACCCGTTGCCTGAAATTTTCCGTTCGTCCAGCGCTCCAACATATCACCGAGTAAAACCACGATCTGTCCCCGTTCCGCTGGGGCATCGATCCATTCGCCTGAACGAGTGCGAAGTTCGAGACCCGGTGCCGTTTGCAATATTAACGACATACATTCGAAATCTGTGTGCGCTGCAATGCCGACGTTTTGCTCCAGGTTCGGCGCACTGTTTTGGGGGTAGTGTAAAAGTCGCATAGTGCTGAGTTCGCGGGTAGCGCATTGGTCGCGGAAAAAGTCCTGCTCAATTCCACTTGCTAGCGCGAGCGACTCGAGCACCGTATCGCCAATGTTGGATAACGTTTCCCAGCAACCTCGAATATCAGATTCAAAATCAATCAGGTTCGGCCAGGCGCTGGCTCCGTCAGGATCACACCCGAACGATTCCATATGCGCGATGGTCCCAGGTTGATAGGCGGGCTCGCCAAACATGGGCGTCCAGCCGTGCTTCCCGTCGATATTGTGAATGGCAACCGCCTGTTTAACTGCGTCGTTGTCAGGCAGCGAAAAGAATCGATGCATCTGTTCGATGGTTCGATGGATCGACGAGTCAGATTCGAACGCATTCTCCAGAACAAAAAAACCCGCTTGAGCGCAGGCGTTCCGTACTTTGGCGATTTTGTCCGGGTCGGTGGGCAGGTGTTGGAAATCAACGCATGGCATCGAGATCACGCCGGATTCGGTGACCGCTTCGTATTGATTCAAGTCTCGGGTCAATGGCATGGTTGAGTCTGGAAAACCGGGATGGCGAGCGATGAGTTTATCATCGCCGCCGAAATATCGAACGGTAATTGCAACCATCTGCACACTCGAGGTATCTAAACCAATAGTAGGCACTAATTTGTCGATGGCGTGGCCAGTCCGAGCCAATGAGGGGAAACAACATGAAAAGCACAAGCATTTTGCTCCTGATGATCTTCGCTGCAGCTAATGCCGCTGCCAGTGACTACGAAGAGGTTCGTGAGCTCGGCCTGGGGTCTCGCGGTATTGACACATTGCGCGTTGACAATGGTTCCGGCTACGTTGAAATCGTCGGCGTCGATGGTTTAGATGAAATTTCAATTACGGCAACGCTTGTCCTCGAAGATACCGGCGCTGAAAAAGCCAAAAAAATAATCGAGAGCGATTTGGTGCGGACACTGGACGAAAACAGCGATAGCGTCGTTTTGACGGCTTACTTTGAGCGCAAGGGATTGTTTAACTTCGGCAGCAGCGGTCTCGTTAATCTTGATATACGCATGCCCAGCAGAATGCATCTCAATCTGGATGATCGGTTCCGGTTCGATCAAGATCGACGGTGTGCATGGTGATATTTCCGTCGATGATGGATCAGGATCGCTCGCGCTGGCGAACGTTGGCGGTCAGGTGATCATCGATGATGGGTCTGGTTCAATTTCTGCACGTGGCGTCGGTGGGGATCTTTCGATTAATGATGGGTCTGGCAGTATTAAGGTTCACGACGTTGCTGGTAGTGTCACAGTCGACGATGGTTCCGGCAGTATCAATGTCCAAGACGTTGAGAATGACCTGATAATCGTTGACGATGGAAGCGGTAGCCTTGACTACTCCGGCATCAGCGGCGATGTAATCACGGATTCTTGAGCGCTTCCTGACAGTATTCGAGAACTGTCAGGGCAGAGTTTGTAAGTTCCGATTGGTCGAATAATTCAGCCAATCGACGTTGAATTAATCCACGCGAGTCTGGTCTGATTACTTGGTTGCGACGCACTGTCGCCGCTAAATCTAATTTCGTGCGCGGGATGACCACTCACGACTTATATTTAACGATACTTACTGATTTTTAACGAATAAATAAAGTTGCTGGCGCACTGCTAGAATAGACTTGATGCGGGAGTGGGAATGCATGTTTAGTAAAATTGTCCTCTTTGTTTGCATGGTCTTTCTGACGACCATTTGTCATGGTCAGACCGATAAACGGTTTAGCAGGCAAGTCGGTGCCGAGACAATAATCGGTCCTCGAAACGCCCCACTTGATGACGGTGCGAAGGCGTTGATTTCGGACGACAATGAAGAAGGCGTGCGACTGACCTTGATTGGCCTTGAAGTTGCGGTCGGAAAAAGAGAGCACGAAGCAGCGCTGTCTAATCTTTGCGCCGGTTACGTTAAGCTCGGAAAATATAGCGACGCGCTAAAATATTGCAATCTGCTCCTGGCACGAAACGATAAGCACTGGCGAGGCTACAACAATCGTGCCGTTGTCTACATTCAGATTAAACAATGGGACAAAGCACACCAAGACCTGACGCGAGGCGAGGAACTCAACCCTGGCGCGCGGACGTTAAAAGTCGCTCGATCGATGTACATGGATGCCGTCTACCCAGTGCGCGAGGAAGTCGAGGTTGATGATAGACAGAATAAAAGTAATGACGACTCTCAATCTTGAATGGTGCAAGGTAACGATTGGCGCCTGGATGTCGCTTTTTTTGTTGGCCAACGCTCAAGCAGGTGCCCAGGACAACGGACCGACCGTTCGCCATTTTTACGATTCCAATACTGACAGAATTCCGGCCATGACCGCGTTTCCGAAATATCCTTCGATTGCACGACGCGACAGAATAGAAGGGCAGGCAACCGTCTGCTTCAAGATTCGCGCGAACGGAAAAATCTCTAGAGCTGTGGTGACCTACAAGAGTCATCGCATCTTTTCGAAACCTTCGTTGCGAGCAATGCGCAAATCGAGTTTTGAACCAATAGGGCCAGCACAGATATTGGCAACAGCAAGAACCTGTCGAACCTATCGCTTTCGATTGGATCCGGTACTGACAGCAAAAACTGAGACGTAATCAGCGGTTAGTGAACCTTTGCGCGTCCAACGTAATTAGTTTCCGTACCAAACCACATTTCCCCGGCAGGTTCGAAATAGTGTAGGTGACTGACCGATCCTGCCCCGCTGGGAATTGCGGTTTCCGTCAAGAAAGTTTGCGTGCCTGTATCGAACCCAACAAGTCGATTCGAATTTTGACCGGTTTCGACAAGCCAGATTCGATCGTCTTTATCGACCGCCATGCCGCCCGGTTTGGAGTTCGCTCCGCCGGGCAACAACCATTCTTCGAAATAATTGGACTGTGGATCGTAGCGCACGAGCGTACCGAATTCGAAATCCGTAAACCAAAATTTTCCGTCAGACGTCGTCGCCAGCTGTCGAAAATCTGACTTTTCGTTTGGCGTTTCGATTTCCGTGACAGACATATCGGCTCGATTTACACGGACAATTTGATTGTCTTCCGTGGCGATTGCCCATGGCGTGTTATCGGTTGTTATGACTATGTCACGTAGACGCAATTTCTTGTTCGGCATAGATATCAAGTCGACACTTTGGGACGACCGTTTTAACCGGCCGACAAAATTGCTATTTCAGGTAGTAAACCAAATGTCACCGAAGTCATCGAAGATCAGTGCGAAGGGGTCCTTGGCTTTTTTGTCCGGTAGTGGAATCTCACTAATTCGCCCCGTCGCCGGGTTAAGCGAACCAATATATTTTCGTTTGCTGCTGGCAAACCATAGGACCTGATTTGCGTCGATCAACAGAGATGTCGCTGCGGTTCCTTTGGGGAGGTCATAACGATGGAATTCGTTCGTTTCCGGAGAAAGATTCGCAGCGTAGTCACCTTTTTCGCTGATAAACCAGATGCGTCCGCCGCCATCCACGTAAACGTGTCCGGGCGATTTTTTCGGCCACGGAACCAGCCATTCACGAATATCGGCAGTATCCGCGTGAGCGCTGCTCGCAAACAGCAATACGGAAACTGTCAGAAATGCAATTGCGTTTGCTTTCACTAATTCTCCTACATCGCGTCTGCAGCGGCATTTGGAAACAAGTTGCTGAGTCCATTTTTGCTGGCATCACATATGCCCTGTTCTGTGATGAGACCGGTCACATATTTCGCCGGCGTTACATCGAAGGCAAAATTACTGATATTGGTATTTGATGCAACCGTATTGACGAAACACAGATCTTCACCCGATCGTCCATAGATGGTCGTTACCTCATCTGGATTTCGCTCTTCAATAGGAATGTCACGCAATCCGTCGTCAATGGTCCAATCGATTGTTGTCGAGGGTAGTGCGACATAGAACGGAATGCCATTGTCGTGCGCAGCCAGTGCTTTCAAATATGTGCCTATCTTGTTGGCAACGTCTCCACTTCGTGTCGTTCTGTCTGTACCGGTGATCACTAAATCGACCATGCCGTGTTGCATCAAATGTCCGCCCGCATTGTCGACGATTAATGTGTGCGGAACACGGTTTTCGGCAAGCTCCCATGCTGTTAATTGCGAACCCTGATTTCGGGGTCGAGTTTCATCGACCCAAACATGCACGGCTATGCCTTCGGCGTGTGCGAAGTAGATTGGTGCCGTCGCCGTTCCGTAGTTGATCGTCGCCAGCGAGCCGGCATTGCAATGGGTCAACACATTGACCGGTTGGCCGCCTTTGCGGCGTGAAATGTCCTTAATCAATTCCATACCGTGGATGCCAATTCCACGCGAAATCTCGACGTCCTCGTCGCATATGGCTTTGGCTTCGGCTTCAAGTATGTCTGCGAGACTGTTGTCGGCGCTGTCTATTGTCGCGGCATCGAGTACTCGAATGACTCGATCTAGCGCCCAGCGTAGGTTTACGGCCGTGGGGCGTGTCTCACCTAGCGTTGCGGCCACGTCCTTGATCGCATCCGCCCCGTTTTCAGTTGCACCATATTCAAGTGCAGCCAGGTACAAGCTCCACGCTGCTGTCGCGCCAATGAGCGGCGCGCCGCGAACCAGCATCTCACTGATTGCGAAAGCGCCGTCCTGCCATTTGGTCAGGTCGTGGACAACGTATTCGTGCGGTAGTTTGCGTTGATCGATGATCTGTACGACCTTCGGATCGTCCTGTTTCTGCCAAATTGTGCGGAATTCCTCGCCAGTCTTCCTCAATGCGGTGTTCCCTTTACCCAATGTAGTCGTCAATTTAGCCATATTCTAACGCCGTATGACGATTCAGACCGTAAAGCGTGAATTAAATTGGCATTGTGGATCGACACCAATGATAATTTGAGGCGGTGATTCAGGCCGGGAAAAAGTTCGTCGTCGCAATCAGCGCAAATGTGCTGATTTTCTCCATGCCGTACGCTGATGAGAAACTGCCGTCCACTGCAGAACTTGAGGCTGCCGGCGCCGTCATCGGCAATATTGTGGTCGAGCGGGACAACGTCTTCGACACCAGCCAACCGGGCGAGAACAAGTTAATTTTCCGGCTTGCCAATCGGTGGCACACCATCACTCGAGAAACAGCCATCCGTGAGCAACTTTTGTTTACGACTGGTGAGCCGTTCTCCGCCAGGCTTCTGACTGAATCAGAACGGCTTTTGCGAAAAAATGCGTATCTGTATGACGCAAAAATTGAAGCTGTTCAGTTTGCTGACGGCGTTGTGGATATTCGCGTTCGGACGAAAGATCTCTGGACGCTGATGCCTGGCTTTTCAGTGTCGCGCAGCGGTGGTGAGAATCGCAGCCGCGTGACTGTGTCTGAGCGAAACTTGTTGGGGCAGGGTGTCTCGGTGCGTTTGAGCTATAGAGAAGATGTCGATCGGCGTTCAACCAGCTTTCAATATAGCGATCGAAATGTTGGCGATAGCTGGACCGCACTGTTCGCAGAGGTTTCAGACAGCTCAGATGGCGATACGCTGGATCTCCGCCTGACACGACCGTTTTATGCCTTGGATAGCCGCTGGTCAGCGGGCGGATCACTATTTGATGACTCGCGAGAAAACTCTTTCTATGATTTGGGAAAGGAGGCTGCTGAGTACTCGGTCGAAACAGCCTTTCACACGGCCTTCTTCGGTTGGTCGGCGGGCTTGTCAGAGGGATGGGTGCGTCGTTGGTCCGCTGGAGTCGTATTTGACGAGCGCCGTTTTTCAGCTGTACCTAACGGTACTTTGCCATCACTCATTCCTGGGGACCGAAAGTTTGTGTATCCCTTCATCGGCTTTGAGCTTCTGCAGGATAAATTCGAATCGTCCGCCAACCGTGATCAGATCGACAGGACGGAGGATTTTTTCCTTGGGACGCGATTGTGGGCAAGTGTTGGTATTGCAACGGAGGGAATCGGTGCCGATCGGGAATCAATTATCTATCGCTTTGAAGCAAGTCGTGGCTTCGGGTCTATACACGATCGTGCGTTGTTGCTGTCGTCGTCCTTGCTTAGCCGGATTGACGAGGGAAATGCTGCCAACACGGTTTTTTCCCTGCAAGCGCGATACTACGATCAGATATCGGACCGACGCCTATTTTTCATGACGCTCGAAGCGAGTCGCGGACAAGATCTTGACCTCGACAACGTACTACAACTGGGTGGGGATACCGGACTGCGCGGTTTTCCGCTGCGCTATCAATCCGGGGAGTCAAAGTTGCTGTTATCAGCAGAACAACGTTACTTCACCGATTGGTATCCGCTGAAGCTCGCTCGCGTTGGCGGCGCAGTTTTCGCTGATATCGGCCGAACCTGGGGTAATAATTCGCTTGGCCGGCCGGCGGCCGGGTGGCTGAAAGATGTCGGCTTCGGCTTGCGCCTTGTGCCCACTCGATCGAGCGGACGCGACGTGATTCATGTGGATATCGCATTTCCGCTTGACGGGGATGCGTCAATCGATGATGTGCAGTTTCTCGTAGAATCGAAGCGTAGCTTTTAACCAGAAATTTTGACTAGCCGCCGGTGCGCTCCGCTGATCGCAGCGTATTGAGCATAAGTAGGGCAATTGTCATCGGACCCACACCGCCCGGAACAGGCGTTATAGCGGCAGCAACTTCTTTCGCTTCGTCAAAGTCCACATCACCGACCAATCGATTCTTGGTTTCGCCATCAACCTCTACTTGAATTCGGTTGATGCCAACGTCGATTACCACGGCCCCCGGCTTAATCCAGTCACCCTTGACCATTTTCGGGCGGCCAACGGCCGCAACCAAAATATCAGCGTTACGCGCGACCGCGGGTAAATCTTTGGTACGGCTATGGCAAATAGTCACAGTGGCATTCGCTTGCAATAAAAGGCTCGCCATTGGTTTTCCGACGATATTTGAACGGCCGATGATTACAGCGTTGAGCCCGGAAAGATCCTTGCCTAATTGATCTTCGATCATCAGCATGCATCCGGCTGGTGTGCAGGGAACGAACGCCTCATCAACATGACCCGCGGTCAACATACCGATGTTCTGGAAATGAAAACCGTCTACGTCTTTCGCGGGTGATATCGCTTGCGTGATGACCCGTTCGTCGAGGTGATCGGGCAGCGGTAGTTGCACTAGAATTCCGTGCACGGAGGCATCGTCGTTCAGCGAATGGATTAGTGCGAGAATTTCGTCCTGAGAAGATTCTGCCGGCAGCGTATGTTGCACAGAATTAAAGCCACAGGCCTCAGCGGTGCGCTTCTTATTTCTGACATAAACCTGGCTTGCCGGATCTTCACCGACAATTACGACCGTTAGTCCGGGCTTAATGCTCTTTTCGTCTACCAGTGCGGCTGTAGTGACACTGATAGATGCGGATAATTCGGCTGCTATTGCCTTGCCGTCAATAATTGCTGCGTCTGCCATTTTCTTGATCTCAAACAATAGGCGACCGCCACAGTCGGCGGTCAAATTGGGGCGCTGATTTTACCCTCTACAAACCCTATCGGTAAACCGGCAGGTCACCAAGTGCAATGCTCGGCAATGTTGCGTGATGCTAATATGACGCCTCACTGCGCTTTGGCGGAGGCCATTGGAATGAGCGAAGATTGGTTGGGTAGATGGGCGACCGGACGAACTGGATGGCATGAGACCGACGGTAATGCCGGGTTACGCACCCATTGGCCGGCCGCCCAATTGTCAGGTGCTGATCGACAGCGGGTCCTGGTGCCATTTTGTGGCAAGACGCTAGATCTGTTGTGGCTGATCCACCAAGGGTACGAGGTGGTTGGCGTAGAGCTTGCCGAAGTTGCGGTACGACAGTTTTTTGCCGAAAACGATCTCGAATTTGAAGTCGTCGTTGAGGAAAACTTGCACCGTTTCATCGCCAAAAAACTGCCCTTAAGTATTTCGTGCGGTGACTATTGGGGCTTTTCAGACCCTCCTTTCGATGCGTTGTACGATCGAGGGGCGTTGGTCGCACTGCCGCACACGATGCGGCGTGACTACGTTGAGCACACTAAGACTCTACTTCTAGCAAACGCGGTGAAGATGGTAGTCACGCTTGAGTACGATCAATCAATTGTCGCCGGGCCACCCTTTGCTGTGCACGCTGACGAGCTTACTGAGTACTGGAGTGATCTTCGTCGAGTTGGTCAATACGATGACCTTCAGAATTGTCCACCTAAGTTTCGGACGGCAGGAATTACAGACGTTCAGGAAGTGGTCTGGTTATCTTCTTGATCAACGGTTAACCAGCCGTCGAGTTCGGAAGCCCTTAATCAGGACCAGCGGTACCAATGATGCCGTTACATGTTTGAGTGAATGCCCGCTGATTATTCCACCGAGCGCATAAATCTGCCCGTCCAATTGTTCGAAGACTTTGGCAAATCCATATAGCGCAATGGCGAGCCAATAGAAGCGTGTAGTGCTAAAGGCCGATGGGTAAGTGAGTAGCATGAAGGGAATCAGTAGCAACGGTAAGAATTGCACCAGTCCATACAAACGCAAATCACCCGAGCCAATTGATTCCGTGTAGTCCCAATAAATTACCGAAGCAGTACCGACGAGAATCAACGGCCATAAGAGGCGTCGCGCCCATCTTGCCGACACATGTTCGCCGTAAATCAACGTGAACAAAGGCATAAATGCGATTGTCATGGGTAGGCGATCCCAGAATAAAGTGTCGTTGTTAGGCCCAAGGTGGAACCAGGTGGATCCAAACGCGGTCAATAGAATGCCAAAAAACAGAACATAACAAGCAGGCTTCAGGCGGCTTAGAATGGCAAGGCGGGCATTCGCCCGTAGCAATATCAAACCGGCAAACCCGAAAACCAAAAACAGTGCATTGCTGACGACATTCCAAAAATTTGGAATACCAAAAAATTTTCGAGTGTCGGCGAACAGGTGATATTCCGCTGGTTGTGGGTAGGCATCGACCAACGCAAATATTGCTACGATCGGCACGACGATAGCGGCAACGAGAAAGGCTGTTTTGTCATCCTTGAAAATCTTAATTCTCCTCGATGCTATTGACGCATTCTGTTCTCGTCATTGGGAAGCTGGTGGTACGTGCGACGCCGTTGATGTTGCCGGATATGTCGGCAATTAGTCGGCCGTTGCCTTCGAGACGATAGCGGATGCGTTGTGGAAAATCGTGATCTGTATTTTCGAAAACAACTTCGTGCTCACGCATGGACACTAGTTCGAAGCGCGTCGTGGACTGTCCTGATGGTGATGCGATCAAGGCGATACTTCCGTCGTCGGTAACGATTCGCAAATATTCGAAAGCGACAGTTTCCCCGTTTGAGACGACTCGGCTTACACCGAGCATCAAGCCACCAGCCGGTTGCATCCAGTTTTCTCCGGATCCATGTTCCTGACGGTCGAGCGCCCAACAGCCAGACATCCAGACCAAATCATCGACATCGTTCGCCATTGCTTTCGAGCTCAACAGAATTCCTGCTAAGACGACGACTGACGTCCAGCGTGCAGTGAGCTTACGCAAGGCTGTCCTCACCACCTTCAGGACCGTAGAAGACAACCCATGCTGCGAAGTCATCAGTGAATTCTTCAAATCGATGTTCAACGCCTGCAGCGACAAACAATGCTTCACCGGCCTCGAACGGTTGCCGAGATTCGCCATTTACAAAAATCCCGGATCCGGACTGAATGACGTAAATTTCATCCTGCGTGTGTGGTTGTTGAGGATCTGCCCCGTCGGGTTTGTAGTACCCGAGTTCGAGCGTGCCGCGAGCCAGCAACACGCCATAGCGCTCATCGGCAGAGTCGCGCGCAAGCTCGAGTGCCTTGCTGACCGTGTAGCGATCCGTCATACAAAAATCCTCAGGTTAATGCTCGGCGAAAACGCTCGCCAATATTGGCCAGTCTATCCAATGATTCATTGGCAAAAACCAGTCGTACATAATTTGCGCAGTGGTCCCCACCCCAATTAACCATTGCCGTGGCAGCGATGTCTCCTTTCTTGAGCAGTAATTTTGAAGCCGTCGGCCCGTCAATTCCTAGCGCCGAGACATCCACGAGCATCGACCACCCTCCGTGAGGCGGGATAACGCGAAAATCAGACAGCTCGTTGACGATCAAATCGCGTCGCTTCTGCAATTCTACGACGAAAGCCTCGATTCCATCGTCTTGGTCGTTGATGGCAGTTGCAACTGCACCCATGGCGATGCCTGTCTGACAAACGACGTTCGCCAAACTGACACTCGCGACATCGGCAAGAATGTTGGCTGGGCCGACGATCCAACCAACGCGCCAGCCAATCATTCGATATTCTTTCGAAGCGCTACCAACGGTGATGACCTTTTCTCGCATATCTGGGAATGAAGCAGGGTGAATGACCTTTCGGCTGTCGAACAACAGGCGCTCCATCGCTGAATCGTCAATCAGCCAACAGTCCGCCGCAAGGCAGAAATGGGTGAGTGCCTGCCAGTCTTCGTGATCGAAGACAGCTCCGGTTGGCATGGACGGACTCATCAGCAGCATCGCCGCGATCCGCGTGGGATCGATATTCAATAAGGCAGCGCGGTCAAGTCGCCAGCCGTTAGGTGTTGGGGTCAATGGGACAAAGCGTGGCACGCCGCCCGCGAGGCGTACCCTGTTGATAAGCCCAACGTATGTCGGGTCCGTCAGCAGCACTTCATCGCCAGGTTCCAGAACGGCGAGGAGTGCATTGAGTATTCCTGAAAGGCCACCGGCGCTCACAATGCATTCGGTCTTCCAGTCGTATTGCTGTCCTGACTGGCGAGCCACGAGATTGCTGGCGGCCTGCCGCATTGAATCGAGGCCCAGAAACGGTAAATAACTGTTCGCGTCATCGTCATCAATAGCCGACTTGGTATATGAGACAGCGGCCGCGGGTGGGAGCACATTCGTATCGAGATTCTCCAGCCGAAGTACCGCAGGGTCATTCAAGCTGTCGGCGAGGTCGCCCATTTGTTCGACACCGATTTTTGTGATGTCCTTTAATCTCGAAACCGACATAAATCAAACCCCGACAAAATGCTTCTCTAGAAAAGCGCTCGAATGGTCATAAGAAAGCCGAATGCGATCAGTGGTATGCCGACGATGGCGCCAATTATGCTTAGCGAAATTGCGACACCGGCCGCCATGAGTGCAAGTCCCATCAATGCACAAATAATTCGGCCAGTAACTTTCAGTATGAAGGTGAGAAGTTTCCATACCGCATAAACCGGCAATAAGATCCACGGGATGTGGCGCCCTGCAGAATTGCTCATAGTGAATATTTCCTACCGAGTGATGCCAACCACTTTGTGCCGTCCCACTATAGAACGTTGCCCTGAAAAAATCTGCCGGGATTCAGTCTAGATTGCTCGATCCACCCTAGCTATTCGTTGTACCTTTTATTGGCGAGGAGTTTCGCAACAACGATTACGATTGATCGCGTTTGAAAATTGCAACCAGAAAGTCAATTCTGCGATTCCGCCGACAATGAGAAAAGCTGTGCCGGGCCCGGCAGCGCCGATTGCGTAACAGGCGATCGCAACAACAAGGAACAGAATTGTAATGACATGTCGTTTCATTTCATTACCCCGCATTGATAGGAGAGTTTCGATCGTATCGAATCTGTCTGGCTAAACTCTAAAGGTCTTAGCAAGCTTTATGACCGTAGATTCTTTCGTATTACCAATTTTAAGCCAGACCAAACCTCATCGACCGCACAAACTTTAACGTCGACCAATTTCATTGATAGCGCTTCGCGCCAGACTACATCTTCCGTAACGTCAGTAGCGACTTTCGAGGCTTTCTTCGGCCAGGACACCCAGATCATACCGTCTTGATTGATTGCGTCTTGCATTTTCGACAGTTCTTGTCGTAGTTGTAGCGCTGAATCGGTAAAGAAGTGCCATATATCGATATCCGTTCTGATTGCTTTCGAAATCAGAATCGGTGTCGGATGCGGTGACACTAGTTTGAGATAGTTTTTCGGCGCATGGCTGATGCGGACGCGGTAGCCTTCCTTTGAAGCCTAATTTCTTGGCGAGTGGAGCATCTGAATAACCTGCCGCGGTCGCCACGGGGTATCAATTCTCAAATTGCGCGGCGGATCGCGTGCCAACATCTGTTGTTGAATAGGCTGAAGCGTCACTAGTTGCGCGTACGAGACTGGGGCCGGCAGTAATCGCCACGATGACGACAACAACAATTATGGCGCCAGACAATATCGTGAGCCAACGATTTTGCTTTTCCTGTCGCTCTGTTCGAAACACAAGATATCGTTTGTGGGCAATCATATTGCGATGTTGTCCCTTTGCTTGGTTATTACTTCTATCGGTAGAGTATATCTGGTTGGTTAGTGATGATCAGGACCGAAGTCGGACGAACAAGGAAAGCGTTTAAACATAACGCACTGCAATCGGTATTAGCTTACTCCTGCCCATCCTTGCCGCCAATAACGAAACGACCTATCTGAGACAGCGGATTTCGGCTGAGATAGCTTCTGGAAGGTCGTTTAAGCATGATTCGGTATTCGTTGCTGTTTTCGATCCAGAACAC
>Ga0114993_10002835_pt1 | contig 18573 bp, 16 predicted proteins | sample ArcticOcean_MG_C_FD_87042 | JGI IMG/M metagenome (GOLD analysis project Ga0114993, IMG submission 87042) | Marine microbial communities from western Arctic Ocean - ArcticOcean_MG_CB2_150 | ecosystem: Environmental > Aquatic > Marine > Oceanic | place: Arctic Ocean: Canada Basin | collected...
CGTCACGGTAGCTCTGCCGGGCCGGTGAAAGGGTTTGTGGTCCTCGTCGAAGCCGGTCGATGTCCAGATGGCGACGCCCCACGCGACTTCATGATCCCCAAAGCCCTGTACGGACTCCTTTACGACCTTAAACTCAGTAATATTGCCCCAGATACCCTCCCACTGGTTGCGTCGGAGATTATCGAGGCCGGTGACGATGTCCGCCCGGGTCCCGAACGACACAACGTCATTCGCAAATATGCTCTCGGCGGTGTTGTAGTCGATTGTGGCACAGAGTTCACCGAGCAACGTGAACCACTGGAGAACCGCGACTTCCGGGTCTGACTCGATTATCGGGATTGCACATGAGAGGTTGGTCATTGGGCGTTGGCCATCAGATTAATTCGCTTAAAAAGGGCGGGGGAGCTCAAATTTAAGGGCCGACAGATATTGATCTAGACGGCCGCTGCGACCGGGGCTTCCAGGGCCCCGGCTTTTTGGGCGGCGGCGAGAACGACGGCCTTTTCGTCAGCCGTTAGGTAGTTGTTGGGTCGGATCGACTCACCCATGTCGATACCAAGTCGTTCTGAGAGTATGGCCTTGCAGACGTGTGCTGCGGCGTCGTACATAACGACCAGGTCGACTACCTTCTGTACCTCGTCCTGAAGCTCCTGGGCCCGCTCCATGTTTCCGGCCGTGTATGAGGCGTACAGCTCTGTGTACAGCCACGGGGTCAACGAGAGCGGGGCGTCGACGGTGCCGATTGCACCCATTGTGAGCGCCGGAAGAGGCAGTCGGCCGGATCCGGAGAAGCAAGAGAGACCTCGGTCAGCCCAGTCGCGGATCAGGGCGAAATTGGCGGCGGAGTGCTTGAGGCCCTTGAGGCTCGGTACTTCTTGCATCACGGCGTCCATCAGGTCCGGAACGAACTCGACCTGTGTCAGCTGTGGCAGGTTGTACGCGAACAACGGCAGGCCATCGGCGGCGTCGGCTACTGCCTTGTAGTGGTCTATGATCGCCCGTTCGTTTGGTCGGAAGAAAAATGGCGGTACACAGCAGACCGCCGCACAGCCAGACTCGGCGGCTGCCTTCGCGCCTTTAACAGCGCTCTCGGTACTGATAGCGCCGACATGCATGATTGCCAGTGCTTTGCCCTTTGTGGTCTCTCCTGCGACGCGGGCGACGGTGTCGCGCTGTTGTTCGGAAAGGATCGGGCCTTCGCCGGTGCTGCCTGCAACCCAAAATCCCTGAACGCCGTGGGACATGTTGTCTTCAAGGATCGCCCGAAGACCTTCTTCGTGGATGCTGCCATCGGCGTGAATCGGGGTCGGGTTGGCCGGAAAGACACCCTTAAAGACAGACATATCAATGTTGCCGGTACCGTTCGTGGTCATTTGAATTCTCCGATTTATGTGACGTCGGGTGATCCCGGTGGATTGCTCCAAAGCATACGACAGCGATGCGGGATTTGTTTAGATGTCGTAGTAGTCGGCCGAGTGTTCTGATCGATATCGTGTGCCGTCTTCTGGGAGTCTTTTTGGTTATTGCGCTGAATAGATCGTACGTCGGTATAAATTTCGTCCAAAAGTTACCGAAATGAGTTGAGCCACCGGGTTTGCCGGACCATTTCACCCTTATTTAATTTAAGCGATCCACCTTGGTTCAACATGGTTCTACCGGGTAGAGAGTTACCGAATGGGTCCGTAATCGGCTATTGTCGATTAATCGAATCACACCAACCGGTAACTATCTGAGACTTCTATGGGAAGAATCTTCGGGCGTGGCCTGATAGTGCTACTGCCCCTCACGATAACCGTGTTAATCGTCGGGTTTGTCGCGGGCCTCGCTGATTCGATATTCGCTCCACTTGTTGACCCGCTCGTAGGCCGACACATCCCAGGTCTCGGCCTTGTAATGCTTCTCGGTATCGTGTTCGTAATCGGTCTACTCAGCCACCGTGTTGCTGAGGTTCTCGGCCGCTGGATAGAGCGAGGGATCGTCAAGTTCCCGTTTGTCGGCCGGGTTTATGTGACGGCGAAACAGGTCGCTATGTCTGTCTCGGGCGGGCAGGAATCAAGCTTCGACACCGTAGTCAGCGTCCCATTCCCCACCGCGACTAGTTTGGCGATCGGTTTCCTAACAAGGGAGTTTACGAACGATCAAAATGCTGAATATGGAATCGTGTACATCCCGACCACACCGATCCCCAGTTCCGGGTTTCTACTGGTAGTTCCTATGAGCGACATCCGGATACTTAATATGTCGTCCACCGAAGCAATGCAAATGGTAGTCACTGGCGGAGTTGTTGTGCCGGGCGATCTAGGCGATCTAGGCAAGTAGGCAGCAGAAGCCCGAGCATGCGATATCCCCACGCGCCTTGATCACCATCGGCGTGATGTGTAGTCGTTCGACAGGTCTGCGATAGCCGTAATTCGTCCCCTTGTGATCCCAATATCGGTGCGACGCTCTGGGTAGCCATCGCCGGCAATAACGGTGCCACCTCAGATTATCGTGTCAAATTTCATGGGTGTTCTCAAGTATTGGTCACAGGAGAAGGGAGTGCCGTTGGCCCCCCGTTGCTACAATTGTTTCCTGTGTTATCTGGCACGGTCAGCGAACCAGTTCGCTGACGCCATCATCTTCTCACCGCACTAAGGCAGATCTGAACTTGTTCGAGTCACTATCAGACAAACTCAACGGCGCCTTTGCCAAGATGACCGGCAAGGGAAAGCTATCCGAGAAGGACATCGACGAGGCTTTGCGCGAGGTTCGTCTGGCGCTCCTCGAAGCAGACGTTGACTTCAAGGTCACCCGTTCCTTTGTTCGCGCCGTCAAAGACAGGGCCTCTGACGAAAATATTTTTGCTTCGCTAACGCCGGGGCAGTCTGTGGTGCGCATCGTCAACGAAGAGCTGGTGAAGATTCTCGGCGGCGAGGCCGAGGGACTGACCCGGGGCGAAGCCCCACCGACGATCATCATGCTTGTCGGACTCCAGGGAGTTGGCAAGACAACCTCTGCCGCCAAACTGGCTCGCTTGCTCCGGGAACAGGATGAAACGGTTGCCATCGCTGCATGTGACCTGCGGCGGCCGGCGGCGATTGAACAGCTCGTACAACTCGGCAACGATCTCGGGGTGCATGTATACCGGGAAGATCCTCAGAAATCGACTCCCCTCAAGGTGGCGCAAAATGCCGTAAAAGAGGCCCAGCGTAACAACACTCACTACCTGATCTTGGACACCAGTGGGCGTATCGCCATAGACGACGAGTTGATGCAGGAGCTGGAGGAGATCCGGGAGGCGGTGAACCCGGTAGAGAGCCTGCTGGTTGTTGACGCAATGACAGGACAGGACGCCGTGCGATCCGGGACCGAGTTCCAAGAGCGGATCGGGCTGACCGGCATCATCATGACCAAGATGGACGGCGACGCCCGCGGCGGCGCGGCGCTGTCGATGCGCTCTGTCACAGGCGTGCCAATCAAGTTCATCGGTGTCAGCGAGCGCCCAGACGGCCTCGAGCGGTATCACCCGGACCGGATGGCCTCCCGCATCCTCGGCATGGGTGATGTTCAAACGCTCATCGAGAAGGCCGAGGAGCAATTCGACACTGATCAGGCCATGGCGCTCGAACAGAAGTTGCGGACCCAGTCGTTCGATATGGACGACATGCTGCAGCAGTTACAGGCGTTCAAGAAGATGGGTGGCATGGCGAACATGATCGGCATGATCCCTGGCATGGGATCTCTCAAGGGTCGTATGGACCCGAAGGACATGGACGAGAGCCGGATCACACGCGTTGAGGCGATGATCCACTCTATGACTCCAGGCGAGCGCGCTAATCCCAAGTTAATCAACGGTTCCCGTCGAAAGCGTATTGCCAACGGCTCAGGCACGACTGCAACAGACTTGAATCAGTTGCTCGGGCAGTTCCGGCAGATGCAGAAGATGATGAAGAAGATCTCGTCGGGGAAAGGTCGCCGCGCAGTGATGAGCATGCTGGAAGGCCGTTAGGACTCAACAGCCTGCTCGGTCCGCGACGGCTGCGATAAAAAGATGGTCCGGCTTCATATAGCCGTGCTTGCGCCGGTCGTTTTGATGCATTAATTGATCTTCAAATATCCTGATTGCTGCACCGCTCGTGAATCGACGCGCTGGACGACGCCAGTAGCTGCCAATATGCTGCGCTACATACGCGGCCTCTGGCCGAGTTACCGGTTATGCCAGGCAATACCGACTATGCCAGGGAATACCGATATTCTCATCACACGCAACAATCTCTGGGGACCTGCACTTTGATCTCACAGCTCCGTATCTACACGATCAACAAAGGCCAGATGGATTCCTGGCTGAAGGTATTCAATGAAGACCTGAGACCCCAACTGGCCGAGCACGGGATAAAGGTAGATGGTACCTGGGTCGACACCGAGAACGAACGCTTTATCTGGGTCCGATCTTTTGAGGACCAGGCGGATCTCGAGAAAAAGGAATCCGCGTTTTACGGGTCCGATAAATGGATCGCCGGTGTGGACCACGTCCGAGGGCACTTGGCTCGTCGAGACATCACAGTAATTAACCCGGTACAGGCTTAACACCCGCGAGGTGCGTCAGCGCCATGTCGCCAGACTCCATCACCCATGGAGGGAACAGGATGCTGTCCGAAATTCAGATTCCCGGCGCGTGGACGGACGTGGAGCGCGGGCGATGTCGGATTTGAGTCCAGCGCCTGTAGGTTCTGGACAAAACAGGTGGCAAGCGGTGGATAAGTCTGGTTAATTGCCAGACTCAATCTCTAGTTATGCCTCTCGACTACAACTAGTGAACCCCGCGCGGCGGCTTCACGCGCTGGATAGCGTAGTAGGTACCGATGATTAGGCCGAGGATGGATGTGAAGTCGCCAAAGATCGTGACTACCAGGAAAGATGAAAGGACTGACAGGCCCGCTATCCACTGAAGGTACCGGCTCTGTTTATGTCCGCTGGCCCGGTATACAACTTCTCCTACCGCCCAGCCGATGGCCCCGACGATGATGATGCCAAAGAATGGAATCTGGAATAGTACGACGATAGACCCGGCGAGAAATGAGAGGCCGATCGCGGTCCCGAAACCAGCTGCAGCCGCTTTCCCGAGCTCGCGCGTATCGGCCTCGAACATCGGTAATGTTCGTACCTGGGCACAGTCAGGACAACGTGAGCCGACGTTTGTCTGAATCAGACAGTTCGGGCAAAGAAGTTCATCGCATCGTCCGCAGCGCAGGTTTGTTTCTGTCTGGGGATCGCGCGGGCAATAAAGTACTTGTTGTTCAGCCATCGGAACGGCAGGTCACCCTGGTGCGTTTCATGCAAGGCGCTACCTGCCGGGGTCTCCTCTCAGCCAAGCTTCCCGGTCTTTTATGTCTCTATCGTAAATGAGCCGATTCCAGTAAATATGAAGTCGGCTCGCCGTTTCCGGCGTCTCCCCCGGTTGTCCAGGCGGTATTTCAAGGGACGCTCGTCGATCACCTGGATTAGATGCTACCCGTTTGATCGCGGATATCACGGTGAACAACGTAGCGTAAATGACGTATTCCAGAGGCAGCCCGAACCCGGCCACGATGAACGGTAGTAGAACCAGCGCGATCACCCACCCGACTGGCGAGTTACGAGTGATGATCCAGTAGACCAGTCCTATGCCGGCGAATATGAACCAGATCGGCCACGCCAATGCGAACATCACACCGCTACCTGTGCCCAGCCCCCGGCCACCGGAAAACCTAAGAAATATCGACCAGTTATGCCCGATCAAAGCGGCGCAACCCCCAACGACCTCGACGCCTTTGCCGTAGTCCAGGACGGAGCCGGCGATGATCACAGGCAGCGGACCTTTTACGAACACGTCGAAAGCCATCACTATCAAACCCACGGTGCTGCCCATCGCCTGAATCGCATTGGCGCCACCCACATTGCCGCTGCCGATCTGACGAATGTCCTCGCCGCGTCTTATCCGAACGGCGAGATAAGCGGTGGGGATGGCGCCGAACATGTAGGCACCGAGAGCCAGCAAGAGGACACCGTAAAGCGGTGCTCCCAGGATCTCCATGTCAGCCGGAGTTCGGGGTGGGGTGCCCCTCTCCGGGTATCTGGGGAGCCTTTGCAGCGGCGGCCTGCCATCTGTCTGCTGCGGAACGTAACTTGTCTACCGCATCCGTTGGAGGGCCGACCGTCTTGGCATCGCCCGGAATGATCTCCTCGGATGTGCCCCACGCGTGATAATCGCTGCCGCCGACTGCTATAAGGGCACTACGTTTAGCAACTTCAAGCCGTCGCTCGCGGTCGCTCGAGCCGTACTTCGGCGCAAACACCTCTATCCCGTCCAGTCCCTCGTCCACCAGGAAGCCGAGTATACGTCCCAAGTGCTTTACAGTCTGGGGGTGTGCCAGTGTGGCCGTCGCCCCGATCGAATGCAGGAATCGAACGCCATCGCCCGGTGTCGGTTTGGGTCGTTTGACCCGCGCAATACCGTCGCTTCCAAGGTAGCGCTGGAAGGCGTCTTGTGCGTTTGCCACGTACCCAGATTCTGCCATCGCACGAGCGATATGTGGCCTGCCCACTGAGCCACCGGCTATCTCCATCACACGTTCCCAACTTATGTGTATGCCCAGCTCTCCCAGCCTAATCACCGTTCCTTGCGCAGCTTCGATGCGTCCATCACGCAGATGGGATAGATAGTCCTGCAAGCCTGGCGCGCCGGGGTCGACAAAATGGCCGACTAGGTGGACGTCTGATTCGCCGTCTTCCGTCCCCAGTTCTATTCCTGAAATCAAGGTCAGGTGAGGATGACGTGCAGTTGCGTCGCGCGCCTCAGCCATCCCTTCTGTCGAGTCGTGGTCGGTAACCGCCACGATCCTCAGAGAAGTGCCTGCGACCTGCTCAATCAATTCGGTAGGTGAAAGCTGTCCGTCAGACGCGGTCGTATGAAGGTGGAGATCGACCAAGGGTGGAACGACGCCACCAGCGTTATTTTCGATAGACGATCTCAACGCATAATCCGTATCAGTGGTTTTCATTTGCTCAGCCCATCACCACAATCAACCAGGATGTTTCAGACAGGACCGAAGCAACAGGATACAGGCACGCCGGAAATTTCACCCCGGATTTCGACCCGTTAAAAATCACACCCCGAGACGGGCCATGACACGATTCTGGGCCGCCCGTGTGGAACGGCCCAGAATCTGATTTGCCTTGTCTAACGGGAAGTCCGATCAGCGAGCGGTCTCGATAGACCTGGATTCCCTTATCACAACCACCTTGATCTGGCCCGGGTAGGACAGAGTGGTCTCAATCCGCTTCGTGATGTCTCGGGCGAGCACTGCGCACGCGGCATCATCAACGATATCCGGCTGAACCATGACCCGGACTTCACGTCCGGCTTGAATCGCAAAGCAGCGTTCCACGCCTTCAAAGCCGCGTGCCGCATCTTCAAGTTCCTGCATCCTCTGCACGTAGCGCTCCAACGTGTCGCGTCGCGCCCCGGGGCGCGCTGCGCTGATGGCGTCTGCCGCCGCCACGATAAAGGCCTCTGGCGTCGTCATCTCGGAGTCGTGGTGTTGGCGAATCGGGTCAGCGATCTGATCCGAAACGTTGTACTTCAGGACCAGGTCTGCACCGATCTCAGCGTGCGGACCTTCAACTTCGTGGGTGAGGGCCTTTCCGATGTCGTGCAGGAATCCTGCGACCTTAGCGCGTTCAACATTTGCACCGATCTCCGCGGCTATCATCCCCGCGATCAGGGACACCTCTACAGAGTGCCTGAGCACGTTCTCGCCGTAGCTGTATCGGAACTTCAACCGGCCCGCTATTTTGACCAACTCAGGGTGCAAACCTTTTACATTGGCCTCAAATAGCGCCTCTTCGCCCGCCTTCTGGACGATCTCGTCGACCTCTCGCCGCGCTTTTGCCACCTGCTCCTCAACCCGGGCCGGGTGTATCCGGCCGTCCTGGATCAAGATCCCGAGGGCGATACGTGCGACTTCACGACGTATTGGATCGAAGCATGAGATCGTGACCGCCTCCGGCGTCTCATCGATTATCAAGTCGACTCCCGTGGCGGCCTCAATGGCACGGATATTTCGGCCTTCCCGTCCGATGAGCCGGCCTTTCATATCATCGCTTGGCAGCGGGACAGAAGACACCGAACTGTCCGAAACAACACTGGACGCCAGACGTTGTATGGCTCCCGCTAGGATATTGCGGGCGAGACTTTCAGAGCGTTCCCGTGCTTCCACTTCTGCGTCACGGTAGCGTCGTGCAAGGTCGAACTCGATAGCCTCTTCGGCGCGAACCATTTGCATCTGACGCGCGTCAGATGCAGAAAGTCCAGAGATCTCCTCCAACCGTTCAGCTTCCCGGTCTGAGATCTCCTCTAGTCTTGACAGCTCTTTGCTTCGGACATCCTCAAAGTCCGTACGTTCAGTCTCAAGTTGTACCTGGAGTCTTTCCAAGCCTGTGTTCTGTTCATCCAGAGCGCCAGACCGTTTGTCCAACGTCTCCTCGCGCTGTTCAGCGCGCCGTTCAAGTCTTTTTATTTCCTGCCGTTCGGCTCGAATTCCCGCTTCTGCAGCGGTTCTGGTCCGATTCCCTTCTTCTTTGGCTTCGAGCAGTATTTCCCTGCTCCGTGCATCAGCTCGGCGAATCTGTTGTTCTGCCGCCGCCCGTGCAGCTTCCTGCCGCCGGGAGTTCAGTGCGCTACGGAGGTAGGTAATTCCACCTGCCAGTGCGCTGACCAGTAGAGCCGTTATTACGGCAGTCAGGGCGAGGTCCATGAGTACCTCCTCGACCGTCCTGCCTGGGGTTGACGGGCCATTTTTTGAGGTAGGCCCGCCGACATTTCCAGTACGGTCATACTAGGGTGACCCTAATTAGCAGTCAACACGACACACGGTCCGGGATAGAACTCTGGGGCACGTTGGCTATCACGCGAGAACACTTATTCACATGAATTCAATACCCTTGAAGTTACGCAGAAGCCTCCGGAGGGCAAACCTGTGCTGATGGACGACTACTCGAATGCATACGAAGAAAAGCTTGAAGCGCCCAAATGGCTGCGCTGGGTTTTACTTGCCGCTCCATTGCTGACAATCTCATCTATCGGTGTACGGATAGGCGCCGGCACTGCTGGAGGCGCTGATGGTTTATTTGCTTGGATCGCTGCTCTTGTGTCCACCGCTGCGTTTTTGTTTGCGTATATGAATTTCTTGACGCTCCGTACGAACGTCACCAACGGTAGATTCACCTTCAGATATGGGATGGTCAGTCACAGTATTGTTATCGATCAGATCGAGTCGATAGAGGTCGATGGGTACCGATGGGCACGATATGGCGGGTGGGGTTACAGCCGAGGACCACTGGGGCGCAGGGCATGGAGCATGCCGGGCGTCTCGGCGGGGGTTATGGTGGTGCTGCAAGAGTCGGGCAAGCGACGAGAGTACTTCGTGTCGTCGCACACGCCGTTGAGGTTGGAAGCGGCGATTAGGACAGGGATGGTTTTGAGTAGCGACAACGCGTAGGGGTTGTTCTTCCTTCGCCTGACCCTATTGCCTCACGCCCGTAGGTATCTCCGTTTTCAGATCAAACTGGTTGCAAAATCGCGAGCTCATACCCCACATCTGATGCACGTAGGCCTTTTCCGCTCATGGAGAAGAAGTAAGTTGATGTTGTACAAGTGCCTCGAATTACTAGTCGTAATCGACACCACGCGACCAACTTCCTCCCCAGCGAGGACGCCACAATGGCCACCATTACGATCCCAGGTCGTACATCGCCTCTTCAAACGGGTATAGAGGGATTCGGCGTCGCTCGTAGGTGAAGGTTTCCAGGTCTGCCGTCGTGACGCCGGGAGTATTTACGAGGATCACTTCTGCAGCGATGGGCTGGTATGCCGGGCGGGGAGATACGACGCCTTTGGCCACTATCACTCGGTAATTCTCCGGCCAGATTCCGATGTGATACATCTGCTCTCGGCTGGTGTTACCGCTCCGGCGACCGGTGAGGAGTATGGTGTGGTCGTCGGTGGTGTCCAGTCGAATACATGTTCCTGCCGAGAAGTACCGATAGCCGCCGTGGATCGGGCGTGTCTCCTCGAAATCACCGTCAGAGATAGCCCGGATCTGGCCCGTTACCAGAACCGGCTCGCCATGCATATCGTCCGTCTTGCCGCCGACTTCAAACGTCATTTCAGCGCCGACCCCCGCTGCAACACAGGCTTCAACAGCCTCCGGATCGTATAGGGACAACAACATCCCCTTCACGCCCATCTGTTTTGCCTGAGCCAAGATGAATGTGGAGTCCGCAGACGAGCCGGCGCCGATGTTGTCGCCGACATCCATCAGTACGATGGGGCCTAAGTGGGAGTGGTCGCTATCGGCTACCGGTGCCGACAGGGCGCTACCGTCTGCGGGCACAAAGTTCGTCATGCCCTCCGGCTTGGGGCCTACGTACAGGTCTTCGGCCGTCGTCAACGCTTCGATGATGCTCGGAACGGGCACGTTCAGCTCAACCCGCTGATCCCATGCGCGAGCGGCCATCCATCTAGCGGCCTCACGGGCTGCCGCCAGATCATTATCCGCTATGGCGATGAAGCTCATACCCATCTCTGCGACATCGGCGTACGGGTAGCCCTCGGCGACGCTAGTGTCCAGAATTCCAGATCGTTCGTTGGCGACGATGGCGTCATCCACAAGCCCCTTCATCGGCTCCTCGCCGGTGAACTGCCGCACAATGTTGACGAGCACCGGGGGTGTCTCAATCCACTGGACCGGCTTTGTCTTGCCCAGCGCGGCGTCATAGATCAACTCGGCGGTCTTGCGACCGCGGATGCGCGTGTCAAGATGGGGATTGGTGCGCCAGACAACACATGCCGTTGTGCGCTCGATCAAGTCACGCGAAATATTGGAGTGCATATCGAGCGTGATGCCCACAGGTATATCTGGGCCGACGATTTCACGTATAACGCGGGCGAACTCGGCGTCCATGTCCGGAAACTCTTCGGAGACTGCGGCGCCGTGATTCGCGATCAAGACAGCATCCCAAGGGCCTTGGTCGCGCAGCATCCCCAACATCTCGCCTGAGAGCCTGTCGTATGCGTCTTTCGTGATGGTGCCGATCGGTCCCGTGCGGGCGAACATCAGCGGGACGAGCTCAAAGTCCAATTCTCGGGACGCCTCTAAATAGCCGGCGATCGTGTAGTTGGAGTCCCCATGACGCTCGAAGATCTCTGCGCCGCGAAGCAACTCGACCTCCACAAATTTATCGTACTCGGCAGGCACCCGTGAGAAGGTGTTGGTTTCGTGGGAAATGCCCAGGGTGGCGATGCGCATTTAGTATCCTAAAGTAGCTTGATGGGTTGGCAGGTTTGGGGCCGTGCCTGCCCCGCCCAAGAGGCGTATGCCGAGCGGCCCTATGCGTTATCTACAAGTCGAGCGTACAGCCTTCATAAACATACTTTCCTCCGACCAACCTGCGAATGAAGCCTTTGACCTTATTACATAACACGAGTGTTTTATGGCTCGTGGGATTTGTGGTGATGTCGTTGATTTGGTTTATGTCACGCCCACTACATCGAGTTTGCCCTCAATGTAGTGCTGACGTGAAGCACGAATTAACGGTCTCCCCTAGCTGTCCATATGACTTCGCCGCCGCGTTGAACAGTCCTGCTTAGCCCCGGTCACCGGACCTCACAAATTACCCGTTGTAGGCGTGCTTTGCGGCGGCCGCTTCGTTGAGATCACAGCCCCAGCCGGGGCCGTCCGGGATTGTCATATAGCCGTCTTTGAGCTCGGGCACGGCGGTAGTCAATTCATCACGCCAAGGAGATGAATCGATATCCGTCTCCATGATCCGCACATTCGGCACCATCGCTGTGAACTGGAGGCTCTGGAAGGTCGCTAGGTGTGACGTGTAGTTGTGCGGGGCGATATTCATCTCGTACAACTCGGCGAGGTCGGCAACTTTTTTCGCCTGGCTGAAACCCTGCCACGGCACGTCTATCTTGACAGTGTCCATCGCCCGGAGATCGAAGAAACGCTTGTACTCACGTACTCCTAAAAGTTGCTCCCCGGTGCAAATGGGGGTGCGTGTCGACGACCTGATCTCGGCCAGTGGCTCCGGTTCAAATCGATCAAACTCCAGCCACATCAGGTTGTATGGCTCAAGCGCCTGCGCAAGCCTGATGGCGGCTTCTGTCTTGAATTCGTAGTGGATGTCGAGTGCGATACCGACTTTCGGTCCGGCGGCTTCCCTCATGACGGAGATCTGCTGGACGGCGTGGTCGATCAAATCCTGGTCGGCGTTCTGATCGAAATCGCCGGCGAACACGTCTCTCATCCTCCGGGAAGGGTCACCCGGGAAAATAATGTTTGACTTGAACGCGCTGAACCCAGCGTCGGTGGCTTCCCTTACACAGTCGGCGACATCATCCCAGGTTCGGAGTGGCGCGACGCCCAACTCTCCCGCCCGTTGCGCACGGTATGACGCTAGGTGGGACCAGTAAACCTTCTGACGCTTCCTGAAGGGCCCGCCGAGAAGCTCATACACGGGCTTCCCTGCCTCCTTGCCCTTGATGTCCCAGAGGGCCAATTCGATACCGGCGATCGCCATCGATGTAGCACCACCAGACACCTGCGCCGTCTTGCGATACATGTCGAGATAGTGGCGCTCCACAGGGGCCGGGTCTTTGCCGATGAGGGTTGCCCCGATATCCTCAACCAGACCAACCTGCCCCTTCGGGTAGGAGCCGGAGCCAAACTGACTGTAACCGGTGATCCCGGCGTCCGTGCGTACGATGCCGAAGAGCCAGGGTCCGCCGCCACCGGTGTCTACAACTCGGGTTTCGATTGCCGTGATTTTCATGGAGGATTATCCGTTCGTTGGTTATTGGCGAAAGACCGTAGGGGGGATAGCTATCCCCCCCAAGGGCGGTCTGCTGATCGCCCCGGAACGTGTATTGAACTAAAATCGTCAACCCGTATAGGCGTACTTTTTCAGGGCCGTTTCGTCCAGATCAGATCCCCAGCCTGGCCCCTGAGGAATGGCCATGTAGCCGTCTTTTATGTCAGGGAGCACGGTCGTCAGTTCGTCACGCCACGGCGCTGCGTCCACGTCCGATTCCATGATCCTGACGTTTGACACCGACGCAGTCAGGTTCAGACTCTGGAAGCTGGACAAGTGTGATCCATAGTTGTGTGGGGCTATGTTCAGGTCGTAAGTCTCGGCGAGGTCCGCCACTTTCTTGGATTGCGAGAATCCCTGCCACTGCACATCCACCTTCACCGTATCCATTGCATGGCGCTTGAAGTAGGGCTGGTACTGTCGCACGCCGAGAAGCTGCTCCCCTGAGCAGATCGGCGTCGTGGTCGATGCCTTGAGCTGGGCAAGCGCCTGCGGGTCCTGGTTGTCGATCTCCAGCCACATCAGGTCGTGGGCCTCAAGCTCGCGTGCGATGCGGATGGCGCCTTCTGTCTTAAAGTTGTAGTTGATATCCAGCGCTATGCCGATATCCGAACCAACGGCCGACCGCATCGCGCCAATCTGTCTTTCGACGTGATGGACCAGTTCCGTGGTTGCGTTCTGATCGTCAGTCTGGAAGAACCCCTGGTTGATTGCGCTCGATTGTTCGCCGTGGAAGATGATGTTCGTCTTGAACGCTGTGTAACCGCGTTCAACTGCCTCTACTGCGCAATCAGCAACGTCTTCCAGCGTTACGAGCGGTGTGCCGCCGTAGAACTCGGCGTTGCCAGCGCGATACGTCGCAAGATGCGACCAGTAGACGCGTTGCCTATCCCGGTGCGGGCCGCCGACGAGCTGGTGGACCGGCACTCCATAGCGTTTGCCCTTGATGTCCCAGAGGGCGAGCTCAATTCCTGCAATCGCCATCGCGTTGGCGCCGCCGGACATCGACCGTGTTTGTCGGTACATGTCCATGTAGAACTTTTCGACCGGGTCCGGGTCTTTACCGATAAGCCAGCCGGACAGGTCGTCAATGATCCCAGGAAGGCCCTTCGAGAGCTTGCCCTCACCGAACTGGCTGTACCCAGTGATTCCCTCGTCCGTACGCACGGCGCAGAAGAGCCATGCTCCCCAACCGCCAGACTTGACTGCAAAGGTATCGATTGCGGTGATCTTCATGTGATGTTGTCCAATTGGAGGTTGGTAATTAGGGGCGTATGGCAATACAACCTCTTCCTGTTACACCATGAGCGTATTGCCATACGCGTCTCTACTTAACCCTTGAATTCGTACTTCTTCGCTGCGGCTTCATCCAGTTCGGTACCCCATCCTGGAGCCGTCGGTATGGTCATGAAACCGTCCTTGATTTCCGGGACGTTTGTGGTGATTTCGTCACGCCACGGCGCCGAGTCCACGTCCGATTCCATGATGCGCACATTGGATACGGCGGCGGTCAGGTTCAGGCTCTGGAACGAGGACAGGTGTGAGTTGTAGTTGTGCGGAGCGATGTTCATCTCGTACACCTCCGCCAGCTCTGCGACCTTCTTAGCCTGAGAGAAGCCCTGCCACTGCACATCCACCTTTACGGTGTCCATGGCGTGCTTCCGGAAGTAGGGCTGGTACTGGCGCAAGCCAAGAAGCTGCTCGCCTGTTGTGATCGGAGTGCGCTGCTGCATTTTGAGCTGCAGTAGAGCGTCCGGATCCTGGTTGTCAATCTCCATCCAGTACAACTCGTACTCTTCAAGCGCCCGGCCGATAGCTATCGCGCCCTCTGTTTTGAAGTTGTAGTTGATGTCCAGGAGGATATCGATATCCGGTCCAACGGCCTCGCGCATCGCACCGATCTGCCTCTTGGTGTGCCTGACAAGGTCGGTCGGGGCGTTCTGGTCGTTAGACCCCGCAAACATGTTGCCTATCATCGAGGGGTTCTCACCTGGGAAGATGATATTGGTCTTAAACGCCGTGTAACCGGCGTCCACGGCCTCTCGCGCGCAGTCGGCCAAGTCATCCATAGTGCGCAGAGGCGGCGTGCCCATCTCTGCGGATTGACGTGTCCTGTAGGTGGCTAGGTGTGACCAGTAGACGCGCTGCTTCTCGCGGAACGGTCCGCCAACAAGGCTGTATACCGGGACTCCGTGGTATTTGCCTTTTATGTCCCAGAGCGCCAGCTCGATACCGGCCATTGCCATCGCGGTTGCCCCACCTGTCTCGGCGCGCCTGTGGCGGTACATGTCCATAAAGATCTTGTCGACGGGAAGTGGGTCCGTCCCGATAAGGCTTCGACTCAGGTCTTCGATCAGCGCCGGGAGACCACGGTAAAGTGCGCCCTGTCCATACTCGCCGTATCCCGTAATACCGGCGTCTGTCCGGATGGCGCAGAACAGCCACGGGCCGCGACCACCGCTGTCGACAAGGAAGTTCTCGATTGCTGTGATTTTCATTTGTGTTTGTCCGATTCAGTAATGAGGGATGCGTCGATGCGGTAGTTATTTATTCCAGGCGTATTTCTTCAGCGCGTCCTCATTGAGGTCGCATCCCCATCCAGGGGTCGTTGGAACCGTCATGTAGCTGTCAATCACCTCTGGCCGTTCGCTGAACAGTTCGAATCGCCACGGAACACCCTCAGGGTCACTCTCCATAATTCGGACATTGGAAACCGATGCGCACAAATGTACCGACTGGAAGCTGGCTAACTCTGACGCCGGATTGTGCGGAGCAATGTTCAATTCGTAGGTTTCGGCCAGGTCGGCGACCTTCTTGGAAACGCCGAATCCTTGCCACTGCACGTCTACCTTGACCGTGTCCATGGCGTGGGCCTCGAAGTAAGGCAGGTACTCACGCATAGTGAAGTGCTGCTCACCGGAACAGAGCAACGTGGAGGTAGACGCCTTCAGTTGCGCCAGCGCCTCCGGGTCTTCGTTGTCATGCTCGATCCAGAATAGGTTGTACGGCTCTAGAGCACGGGCAACCCTGATGGCGCCTTCAGTTTTGAAGTTGTAGTTGATGTCTAGAAGGATATCGACATCGTCTCCGACCGCGTCACGCATTACTTCTATCTGTTTCGTGGCATGCCGCACCACGTCCGTGTCTGCCCGCTGATCGTGGCTCTTCCCGTCACGACTTTGTGAGATAGCCCGAGGGGTCTCACCCGGCCATAGGATGTTGGTTTTGAACGCCGTGTATCCCGCCGCAGGGACCTCCTGCGCCGCGGCCGCCACTGCGGCCCAATCCTTTAGAGGTTTGTCGGGAGCCAACGTCGGGTCGCCGGCGCGAGCGCTGGCGAGGTGACTCCAGTAGACACGCTGCTTGTCCCGGTACGGCCCTCCCAGCAGGTTGTTGACGGGCACGCCCATCGCCTTCCCCTTGATGTCCCAGCACGCCAGTTCGATCGCAGCGATGCCCATGTTCACAAGGCCACCCGGGGCCTGCCGCATCAGACGGTACAAATCGAAGTAAAGCTTCTCGACCGCCTCGGGGTCTTTACCGATGACATGCGGCTTGAAGTCCTCGATAAGCCCGACCAGCGCATGCGCTGCGACGCCCGTTCCGAACTCGCCGTATCCGGTAATACCGGCGTCAGTGCGTACGGCGGAGAACAGCCAGGGTCGGCGGCCTCCGTCAACTACAAATATTTCTACATCTGTGATCTTCACGTTCTTACGTCCTATCGAATGTTTCCGGCAATTTGTCTCTACCCGAGTACGGCAATACGCCCGTAGATTGGCGTGCACTGAGGCTCTCAAACGATCGCCTCAATTAAGTATTCTCATTTGTTCCAAGCGTGCTTCTTCGCCACCTCTTCGTTCAGGTCTGTGCCCCATCCGGGGCCCTGTGGGATGTCGATGTAACTGTTCTTTGGCTCAGGTACCACCGTTACCAGTTCGTCCTTCCACGGGATCGCGTCGGGGTCTGATTCCATGATCCTCACGTTAGAAACGGAAGCACACAGGTTCAGGCTCTGGAAGGTCGACAGGTGGGAGTTGTAATTGTGCGGAGCGATGTTCAACTCAAAGGTCTCGGCCAGATCGGCAACCTTCTTGGCGTTACCAAAACCCTGCCACTGCACGTCTACCTTCACGGTGTCCATCGCCCGTAGATCAAAGAAGGGTTGATACTGGCGCATCGTGACCAGTTGTTCGCCGGAAGTTATCGATGTCCGGGTCGATGTCTTCAGTTGCAATAGTGCCTCAGGATCCTGGTTGTCTATTTCCAGCCAGAAGAGCTTGTAGGGCTCAAGCGCACGGGCGACGCGGATCGCACCCTCTGTTTTGAAGTTGTAGTTGATGTCCAGGCAGATATCTATCTCGGGGCCGACGGCATCGCGCATTACCGAAATTTGCTTCACCGCTTGGTTGATAATGTCCGACTCGGCAAGCTGGTCATGCGTCTTCCCATCACGACCCTGAGTGATGGCCCATGAGGGGTCGCCCGGGAACAGGATGTTCGTCTTAAACGCCGTGTATCCCTTATCGACCGCCTCCCGAGCGCAATCGGCAACATCGTCCCAAGTCCGAAGTGGCTTCGCTCCCCATAGTTCGGGGTTTCGCGCACGATATGTCCCCAGGTGAGACCAGTACACACGCTGTTTCTCCCGGAAGGGGCCGCCTACGACGCTATGGACCGGCAATCCAAGCGCCTTGCCTTTTAGATCCCACAGGGCCAGCTCGATTCCTGCAATCGCCCACGCCGTAACGCCGTAAGGCGTACCCCGGTATGCGCGATACAGATCAAAGTAGAGTCGCTCCACCGGCGTTGGGTCCTTGCCAATCAGCCAGGAACTCATGTCCTGCACAAGGCCCTGCAGGCCGTGGGTCACTCCGCTCTCGCCGAACTCGCCATAGCCGGTGATCCCGGCGTCGGTTCGTATGGCGACGAAATGCCATGGTCGTGCCCCGCCATCAACCGCGAACGTATCTATCCCGGTGATCTTCATTCGGCGAGCGCTCCTATTTTGAGATGTCAGAGTCGGCTTGGAATCTATTGGGCGGCGCCACTGTACACCCGGGACCACTAGTCCGGGGTCTCGGCACTAACCGACCCTTCAGATAATTCTTGTGAGAGTTTGCTATCGCGTCGGCCCGCAAGCACAAGCAGACATAGCGCAGGAACCAGCGCAGTAGCACCAACAGCAAGCCCGAATCGGATCGATCTGATGGTGGCGATGATGCCGATAACAGGGCCAAAAGTGACCTGCCCAAGAGAATCACCCTGTGAGTGCATCGAGATAACGGTCGCTCGCACCGACGGATCGAGCCCCCGGTTTATCCACGTCAGCAGCACCGGCCGACTTGAGTGATGGAGAGCGACCACAACCCAATAGGTTATAACCATCCCAAGAAGCGATGAGGTGAAGGCGAAAGCGAAGAGGGCCAACACCAGTAGAGCTGTCAAAACCGCAAGAGTACGCGTAGGCCCTGTCCTGGTGGTCACGGCGCCAGTTTTCCCGACGACCCCGGTGATACTCGCGCCGAGAAGCAGCCCCCCAGAGGCAATGACAGCAAACCAGACAAGTGGATCAAGCCCGGCTAACTCTGGAAGATTCACCTGTTCCAACAGGTGCGCGGGCCAAAGTCGATCAAAGGCCTCAGATGACGCACCGAATATAGCGACAATGGCCAG
>Ga0114993_10002839_pt1 | contig 18555 bp, 21 predicted proteins | sample ArcticOcean_MG_C_FD_87042 | JGI IMG/M metagenome (GOLD analysis project Ga0114993, IMG submission 87042) | Marine microbial communities from western Arctic Ocean - ArcticOcean_MG_CB2_150 | ecosystem: Environmental > Aquatic > Marine > Oceanic | place: Arctic Ocean: Canada Basin | collected...
TAAGCATTCTTCAAACTCATTGAAAAGAAAACTTAATACAATATTTAAATCAATATCTAAAAAAGCTAAGTGTAAATTTAATATAAATTATCAGGTTTCTGGTGAAGCTTTTTTAACAAAACCAAACAAAACAACTTATATGGTTCAAGACACAATTAAAAAAATTACAAAAATTAAACCTAAATTATCAACTACAGGGGGAACATCTGACGCTAGATTTATTAGAAAGATTGCGCCTTGTCTTGAGTTTGGTTTAGTTGGAAAAACAATGCACAAAGTTGATGAATCGGTTCCTTTGTCAGACTTAAAAAAATTAACTAATATATATCTAAATATATTAAAAAATTATTTTAAGTAAAAATGGGAATTCACTTTTCAAAAGAAGAATTTAAAGAACGTCAATCCAGAGTTATTAAAGAGTTAAAAAACCAAGGATTGGATGCTTTGTTAATGTTTAAACAAGAGTCAATGTATTGGCTCACTGGATATGATACCTTTGGTTTTGTCTTTTTCCAATGTTTAATCTTAACAGCTAAAGGAGATTTAATATTACTAACAAGAGCTCCTGATCTAAGACAGGCAGAAAATACATCAATTATAAAAGATATTAAAATTTGGGTTGATAAAGATAAATCGAATCCATCAGATCATCTAAAAAACATTTTAGCAGATCTAGGACTAGAAAAATCAAACCTGGGAATAGAATATGAAGCTTACGGCTTAACAGGCAGAAACGCTATTAGATTAAACGTTTCTTTAAATAATTTTGCAACTCTTCATGATAAATCAGAATTAGTTTCTTATTTCAGAGTTGTTAAGTCAGCGACAGAAATAACTTATGTTAAAAAAGCTGCAGAGCTTGCTGATAAAGCTATGGAAGTTGCTTGGAAACTTGCACATAGAGGCGTAAGTGAATCTAAAATTCTTGCTGAAATGCAGGGAGCTATTTTTAATGGTGGGGGAGATTACCCTGCGAATGAATTTATTATTGGTTCAGGAAAAAATGCATTATTATGTCGTTATCAAAGTGAAAAAAGAAATTTAGACAAAATAGATCAACTTTCAATAGAATGGGCTGGAACCTATAAACATTATCATTCTGCTATGTTTAGAACTATTCTAATTGGTAAAATAAATGATAAACAAAAAAAAATGTATGATGCGTGTGCTGAAACGCTAAAAGCTTGTGAAAATAAATTAAAACCAGGATCAACTGCTGGTGAAGTGTTTGATGTTCACGCTAAAACTTTCGATAAACTGGGCTATAAAAATTCAAGAATGAATGCTTGCGGTTATTCTCTTGGCGCGCTATTTGCTCCAAACTGGATGGACTGGCCAATGCTTTACACGGGTAATCCGTATGTTATCCAACCTGGTAACGTCTTCTTTATGCACATGATACTTATGGATTCAGACAATGAATTAGCGATGAATTTAGGGGAAACCTATCTTGTAACTGAAACTGGTAATGAGAGATTAGGTAAGGAGAAACTTGATTTAGTTGTCGGATAGGGCTCTAGGTTCAAGTCTGGTATCAAGTCCTCCTATAAAATCCTATAAAGTTTTTTCATTTATCTTTATTTCTAGTTTCTTTGTTTAAGTTTTCACCGTACTCTTTGATCTTTTCGTGTTCTTCTTGTTGAACTTTTCTTTCTTCTTTAGCTCGTTTTAAACTAAAAACGACTATAAAAATAAACATTGCAAGACCGATTATGATTAATGCTGTGTTCATTGGTTGTTAGATTTTTTTCCAATCATTATAAAAAAACCACCTTCTTGAATTTGTTGTAAATTTAACGCAAGCGAAAGTTCTTCTGGGAGAATTTCAAATTTATTTTGAATCTTATGTTTTTTAAATATTTGATTTTCATCATCTTCATCAAATGGTATAGAGGATAAAAATTCAATATTTTCACTGTTAAACCAATTCAAAATTTCAGAATACGTATGACTAGTTTCTGAGGGATTTTTATATTGATCCAAAAACCAAGCATACTTTTTTTTATCTGATATGCTGTCTCTAAATCTTCCATCTAAAAACTTAAAATTATTGCCAAAAAGTTTAATTAATTTTTGTCTTATCTTTTGAGCAATTCTTCTATATTTATGATAAAGGCCAATTATTATAATTCCACCTGGCTTTAACACTTTTGCCAATTTAGAAAATGCTAACTTAGGATCATAAGTATGGTGCAGCACTCCGTTTGAAATAATTACATCAAATGAATTTTCTTCAAAAAATAAATTAAAAATATTCATTCTAAATAAATTAACTGAGTTAATTGAATTTATATCAATAAATTTTTTTGCTTCTATTAAAGATCCTTTTGATAAATCTATGCTATATATTTGTCTTCCAAATCTGCTTAAAGCAATACTTAATTGTCCTGTTCCACAACCTGCTTCTAATACTTTTTGTTCCCATTGGCATCTCATCGTCTAACTTTTTTGTAAATCTGTTACTTTTCAAAATATCTAAAAGAGATGCAAAATCGTTTAAGTTATCATAATTAGGAAATTTAACATCGATATAAAAATCTGATTGAGTATTTGTTATTGAGTTACCATCTTCTAAAAATAAATCAGGTATATTTTCAAAAAAATTATATTCATTTTTTTCATTAAGGTTTATTTCTTTTTTACTATCTGGATGAATAATTTTTATAATCATTTTTTAAGAGGCCTTATATTGCTTGGTGTCTTTAATCTTTATAACATAATTTCTTTTAGTGCAATTTTTTTCCTAGGTAAGAAAAAATAATACTATATTCTTTTTTCCATACAATTTTGTATTTCTTTTTTTTTAAAAAAAGATAAACAGGATGTTTTGTTAATTCATATTTATTTTTTGGGGAAGAGCCACAGTGATGTATTTCAACGCAAATTAATTCTGGTCGATATTTTTTAAAATTTAGAGATTTTAAAACATCTAGTTCAGTTTTTTCAGTATCAATATTTAAAAAATTTATTTTTTTATTTTTAAAATTTGATTTTGCAATAATATCGTTAAGTTTAAAGCATCTAATTGATCTGGTGTCATAGCCTTTTAAATAAGAAGTTTTTGCAGAAGAAAGATTTGTTGTGCTCATAACATTAATCATATTTTTAGTATAATATTTTTTTTTTTTTTTGCTGCCATTTGATTCTGCTGCATTTACATTTTGATCATTTGGCCTGGCCATATTAAATAAATCAATTGATAAACGATTAATATCAATATTGATGCCTACCCACTTTCTTTTAAAAAGTAAATAAGTATTGCTCCAAAATAAAGGGTGGTAAGCCCCAACATCAACATAAAAACCTTTATTTAGTTTTTTAAAGTATTTTTCTGCAAAAATGTCTTCACCAAAAGTTGATTGATATTTTTTTGGAATAAATGATTTGTGTTTAATATACAAAGCATAAAGTTTGTAAAGAAAAGTAAAATGTTTATAAAAGTAGTGACCTCTTATTTTTTTCATTTAAATTTTTATTTTAAATTAAATAGTTTATATAACTTTATTATAAAAGATTGCAAATAGTTTTCAATTTAAGTAAAAAAAAGTTAGATTTATAAAAGTTCACTTAAAAAGATTGGATAATTAATTGAAAACAGGAATAATAACTACAGATACCTATTTAAATCATAATACAGGGCAAGGTCACCCTGAAAGAGCAGATCGCGTGACCGTTGTTATCGAGAATTTAAAAAAATTAAAATCTAAAAATTTGATTTGGGCAAAACCAAAAAAATTTGATTTTAAATATTTACAACTTGCTCATGATGTAGGTTATTTAAAAAATGTTAATAATTCATTTCCAACACAAGGTGTTAATTTCCTAGATGGCGACACAATCCTATCTCCTGGCAGCAAAGAGGCAGCAAAAGATGCTGTGGGCTCAATCATTACAGCAATTGATGGTGTTATGAAAAAAGAGTTTAGAAATGCTTTTTGTGCAGTTAGACCACCAGGGCATCATGCTGAAAAAAAAAAAGCGATGGGTTTTTGTGTTTACAATAATGTAGCTGTTGGTGCTTATTATTTACTAGAAAAGTATAATTTATCTAGAGTAGCAATTATTGATTTTGATGTTCATCATGGAAACGGTACGCAAGATATATTTTATAATAATGAAAAAGTTTTATACATATCTTCTCATCAATATCCCTATTATCCTGGTTCAGGTGCTGCAAATGAGAAAGGTATTAAAAATAATGTACTAAACATTCCTTTGATTGCTGGGACACAAACTCATGAGTTTCTTAATGCTTATGAAACTATTTTTAAAAAACTTAAAGAATTTAAACCTGATTTTATTCTTTTATCCGCTGGATTCGATGCTCATAAAGATGATCCTCTTGCGCAAATAAATTTAGAGTCTCAAGATTATTATACTTTAACAAAAAGAATAATGATTCTTGCAAATGATCTATGTGGTGAAAAAATTGTTTCTATTCTAGAGGGCGGTTATGATTTAAACGCTTTAAGAGAAAGTGTTGATTACCATATAAAATCTTTATTAGAATAGTTAGTATTTGATATTTTTTAAATAAAGGCCGTAAGGTGGCGCAGGCGGAGCACACTTAAGACGATTTTTTGATTTAAATGATTTTTTAAAATCATTTAGTTCCCACTTTTTTTCTCCTAAGTATTTTATACAACCAACCATAGATCTGACTTGCTGCTGTAAGAAAGATTGAGATGTAAATTTTAAAGTAATTTTATCTTCATTCTTGTTTATTATGATTTTTTCCATAGTTTTAACAGCAGATTTTGCGCTACAAGATGATGATCTGTATGTTGAAAAATCATGAGTTCCCAGTAGAAGTTTAGCTCCTTTTTTCATCGCTGCAACATCTAACTTTTTACGAATGTGCCATGCCTTGTTTTTTTGAAGAGCTAATGGTGATTGTCTATTAATTATTACGTATTTGTAAGTTCTTTTTTTTGCATCAAATCTTGAGTGAAATTTTTTATTAACTTTTACTATTTTTAAAATAACAACAAGTTTGTTTCCAATATGCTGATTGAATCCTGGTAAAAATTTTTTTTTTTCAATATTTTTTTTTAAATCAAAATGAGCAATTTGTTCAAGCGCATGGACTCCAGCATCTGTCCTACCCGCTCCTGTAATTACAGCTTTCTCGTTAGAGAAACTATATAATGCATTTTGTAATATACCTTGAATAGATTGTCCATTTTTTTGAAATTGCCAACCTACAAATGATGTACCATCATATTCTATTTTTATTTTATATCTTTGCATTAACTTAAAATTGACCCATATTTTATTTTAGTTCCTAATAAAAATTCTTTAGTAGTTTGTTTTTTTTTACCCTGTCGTTGAATTTCTAAAATTTGTATGGAATTTGATTTACACGCAACAGATAGATTTTCATCAATTATGGAGCTGGGCTCTCCATTTTTGTTAATTACTTTACCTTTTAAAACTTTAAACCGTTCTTTTTCATATTCAAACCAGGCTCCTGGAGTAGGACTTAAACCATGAATATGTGCTAATACTTTATTGGCATCTAAATACCAATTAATTTTTGTTTCTTTTTTATTTATTTTTTTAGCATAAGTTGCTCCTGAATGTATTTGTTCTACATATGTTTGTTTTTCATTTTCTATAGCTCTTAAGCTTTCAATAAGTAAATCTGCACCCACTACAGAAAGTTGTTCTTCTATTTCTCCATGTGTTTTGTTTTGAGGTAGTTCTAATTCTTTTGAGCTTAAAATAGGACCACTATCCAATTTTTCTATTATCTTCATAATGGTTACGCCTATCTTTTTATCTCTATTCATTATTGCTCTTTGAATTGGTGCTGCTCCTCTCCATTTAGGAAGTAATGATGCGTGAATATTTATAAATCCAAATTTAACTTTATCTAAAAAATTTTTTGGTATTATTTGTCCATAAGCTACTACAATAACTATGTCGGGAGATATTTTTTCAAAAATTTTTAACTCTTCTTTGCTATTTAAATTAATTGGTGTGCTAAAATTTATTTTTTTTTTTTTACAAAATTCTTCGACTGGTGATGAATTGACTTTTTGTCCTCTTTTAGACTTTTTTGGTGGCTGCGTATAAACTTTTAAAACATTTAGTTTATTTTTTATCAGCACTTCTAAAGTGGGTACTGAGAACTTTGGCGTTCCCATAAAAACTATATTAAATGGCATTAGTCTAATATTGAAATTATACTACAATTCTTTCAAGTTCTTTCTTTTGCTTTGAAAGTTTTTTTATAATCATTGTTTTTTTTAACTTTGATAAATAGTCTATAAATAATATTCCTTCTAAATGGTCAATTTCATGTTGAATACAAGTTGCAAGAAGGCCTTCTGCTTCCAATAATTTTGCTTCACCATAATAATCTAAGTATTTAAGATGACATTTATCTGGTCTATCAATTTCAGCGAATTGACCAGGCACTGATAAACATCCTTCTTCATAAGTGGTGAAGCTTGTAGATTTATTAATTATTTCTGGATTAACGAAATACATAGGCAATTTTTTTTCATCTTTTTTTTTAGATATATCTAGAACAATAACTCTTTTTGGGACACCCACTTGTATAGCCGCTAATCCAATTCCTGGAGCAGCATACATAGTTTCCACCATATCATCCATAAGTGTTCGCAAATCTTCATCAACTTTTTCTACATTTAAAGACTTTTGTCTTAAGATTTCATTAGGTTCAGTTAAAATTTCTTTTACAGCCATATAAACATAAATAAATTATAAGATTATTGTAGTCAAGTAATACACTTTTATTAAAACCCAAATTACTTATATTTTGACAGGAAGTACTTCGCTTAAAATATTATTTCTTATTTTTTTTAAATTTAGCTCGTTTAGAATTCTTGTTAAAAAATAAATTGTTTCAGGATCTAAATTTTTTATTTTGTCTTCTCCAATTATTTCTATTATTTTAAGCATAACCATGCCTGTCTGTCCACTTTTTACCAAGTCACTTAAATTTTGTGGTATAGATAATTCAGAAAGTACTGAAGTATAATTTAAATCTTTAGGAATCTTAACTCCATCATGAGCAAGAGATTCTAATACAACAATATCCATTATAGAAATAAAGTATTTTTTATTTTTTTTAATTTTTTTATAAACAGATTTAAGATCTTTTTCTGTTCTAATTTTTTTCTCATAATTATCTATAAAATGTTTTATTATTTTTGATCTATGAAATATTTCATTTTGAAATTTAATTTTTTTAACGTCCACAAAGTTTGGATCCAAATTTAAATTCACTAGCTCTATATATCTTTCTGGAATAGAGTTTAAATCAATATTTTTTAAAATATTTGAGAGTTCACTCTCATACACGTATAATAGATTATCTTTTACAAACAATTCTTTAAGTAAAAAAGCTAAATAAAGTTTTCTTTCCACGTCAACACTTAGTATTAAACTTTGATAGATTAAAGCTCTAGCTTGATAATTTGATAAATTTTTATATATTTCTGCAGAATTCACTAGTTGATTAAAATTAAAAGGCATTTGTAAATATATTTGGAAAACTTCATTATTTTTAAAAAAGTTTTCTGATGCTACTTTTTCATAAGTTATTATCACATCTTCATTTTCAAAATTTTTAAAATTTAATAAATTGGCAGAGGCAAGATATCGCCATATGTATTTATCTGTTTTTTCTGTTGGTGCGTATTTAAAGTCTTGTAAAGTAATATGAGATAAATAAAAATTTAGAATATTTTTGTCGGAAATCTTTTGATTTGTTTTGTCTGCTAATCCCAGAAGATAATAAAACTTATCTTCAAAAAATTTATCTTTTAATCCACGTTCTATTATTAGATCAAAAAGTAATTGTGCTTCATCTTTACGTTCATCCTTAATCAAGCAGTATATTAAAAGTTTATCTAAATAATCATTATTAATACCTTTTGCTAAAAGCTGGGTTTTTTCACAAGCTGATTTTATATCCGCTGCAGCAAGATCTTCATTAACTAATGATTTAATAGCTTTCGTTTGTTTTCTAGCTTCATTATTATTTTTTAATAAAATTTCAAGATCTCTAAATCTTTTTTTACTAATCAACCAATTTATTTTGATTTTCAAAAATTCTTCTGAATTTAAATTTTTTTTAGGTGAATATGAGTTAGTAAACAAAACCTCAAAAAGTAAATTTTCTGAAAATTTAGATAATTTTAAATTATTAATTCTATTTAAAACTTTTTTAACGTCTTCACCGTCAGATTCTGACCACATATTTAAACTAAAATTGTTTTTTTCTGGATCAAATATACCTATTAAGTTTTGATTAAAATTTTCTATCTTCTCTTCGTTAATTTTCAATTCTATTTTTCCAGAATCTTCTGCTAATATCGGACTTTGTATTATTTTTTTTTCATCTGTTTGCAATTGCTCAGTTTGATTTTCATTATTTTTCCAAATATCCTCTGCAGAATTTGCAATACTTGCCTGCAAAATCAGAAGAAGTGTACAAAATATGTAGATTACTTTTCTATTTAACTGTAACAATTTTATCATTACTGAGTTCTTGTTTGATAAATTTGCTTGGTGTTGGCATTTTTATTTTATCAAGTAAAAATATTGCTAAAAAGAAAATTAAAACAAATAAAATACTTTTTGCGAAAACACTTCTATTTATAAGGTTTCTTTTGTTTGTGGGTCTTAATCTGAGTTGCATAATTTATTAATTGTATTTAAACTCATAAAATAAGACAAAATTGTGATAAATCAAATTTAAAATTCATAGGTAATTGTGAAAAAAAACCTTATTTTGTTAGGAATGATGATGGTTGGCAAAACAACTTTAGGTCGGATTGTGGCCAAAAATAATGACTTTGAATTCATAGATACTGATGATCATATAGAAAAAAAAAATTCGATGTCTATTAAAGAAATTTTTGAAAAAAAGGGAGAAAAGTTCTTTCGAGTAGAAGAAAAAATTGAGATTTTAAAATTATTAAAAAAGAAGAGATGTGTTATTTCGCTGGGCGGAGGGTCCTTTATGAATAAAGCTATACGAGACGAAGTTTTAAAAAATGCAATTTCAATATGGCTAGATACTAATATTTTAATATTAAATAAAAGATCAAAATGGGGAGTAAAAAGACCTTTGCTAAATAAAACAAATAATTTTAGTAATATTAAAAAATTATATGACGAAAGAAAAAATTTTTATAAATTATCAAATTATAAAATTATATGTGATAAACTTTCAAAGAGAGAAATAGCAAAGAAAATAATGAAGTTATATGAAAGAAAATAAAATTTTTGTTAAAACAAAAAGCAAGTCATATCCAATTTATTTTGGAAGTAAAATTTTGGCTTCAACAGGTATGCTTATTAAAAAAAACCTACCTGGAATTAAAAAGATTTGTGTCATTACTGATATTAATCTTCCTCCATTAATACTAAAGAGTCTAAAAAAATCTTTAGAAAATTATAATCTTACAATATGCAAATTTAAGTCTATAGAAAAAACAAAAAGTTTTCATGTAGCAAATAAAATAATTGAAGAATTGCTTAAAAAAAATTTTAATAGATCAGATTGTGTAATTGCTTTGGGAGGTGGCATATTGGGAGATTTGTCAGCGTTTGTGGCCAGCATCACAAAAAGAGGTTTAAAATTTATAAATATACCCACAACTCTTTTAGCCCAAGTTGATTCAGCTATTGGTGGTAAGACGGCTATAAACTCTAAGCATGGAAAAAATCTTGTTGGTACTTTCTACCAACCTGACTTTGTAATATCTGATATTACAACATTAAACAGTTTGCCTAAAAAAGAAATGATTTGTGGTTATGGAGAAATATTAAAACATTCACTCATAGCTGATAAGAAATTTTTTTTATGGCTTTCAAATAATGCCAAAAAAATGCTGATAGGAAGAGATTTAAATTTATTAAAATTTGCTATTATTAAAAGTTGTAAAATAAAATCTAAAATAGTTAGTCTAGATGAAAGAGAAAAAAACTTAAGAATGATTTTAAACTTTGGTCACACGTTTGCCCACGGATTTGAAGCAGCAAAAGAATTTTCTAAAAAACTAAGCCATGGTGAAGCAGTATTACTAGGTATGATATTGGCCAGTCAACTTGCCTGCCAGAAAAAAATTTTATCGATTAAAGATTTATTGTTAATAAAAAGACACTATATTTTGCTTGGCCTGCCTAATAATATTAAAAAAATATTTAATAAAAATGAAATTAATAAAATTATTTATTTTGTAAAAAAAGATAAAAAAAATTTAAATAATAAAATAAATTTAATACTAATCAAAAAAATAGGTAAAGCTACTAGGCCAAATAGTTTTAATATTAGTGTAAAAGAATTTAAAAAATTTTTAATTGAAAGTTGGAATAAAAAAGTTATTTAATTTCAATTTCTAAAGCATGAATATTATTTTTCATTTCTTCATCTAAAATAGAAAAAATATGCTTATGTGCGTCTATTTTGTTCATTTTATTTAATTTTTCTGATTTTATAATAAGTTTTAAATGATATTTATTTGCATCAAATGACTTATGTTTTTTATGTAAATAAGAATTATCTATTAAATAGATTTTTTCTGGATTTATTTTATCTGTTATCTTATTTTTTATATAATTTAAAAAATCTATCATTTCACTTCTAATGTATTAAATCTTATTATAGTCTTTAACAATGAAAAACATTTGTGAGTGGATAAATTGCAAAGAAACAGGTGAATTCAAGGCTCCTACAGAAAAGGATAATATTAAAAAATTTAGATGGCTCTGTGAGTCTCACATAAAAATATTTAATAAAAGTTGGAATTATTTTGAAGGTATGTCTCAAGACCAAATCGAAAACTTTTTAAAATCCGATTTAACGTGGCACAGACCTACACAAAAATTCGGGTCCTCAGATAACTTTTTTAATATTTTATGGAATAACGCCTTAAGTGATAAATTTAAGATTTTTAAGGAACAAATGTCTTATAAAAATAAAGGTAAAAAATTGTCCGAAAAAGACAAGGATGCTTTAAAACTTATGGAATTAGAGTTTAGTTCAGATTGGAATGAAATTCAAAAAAAATTTAAAACTCTTGTAAAAAAATTTCACCCTGATAGAAATTCGGGTAATAAAGAATTTGAAGATAAATTAAAAAAAATTACAATGGCCTATAGCCACTTAAAAACTGTAATGACAACAAAAATATAATGACTGATTTAAATCAATTAACTCCTGATATTAAAATTTCTATTAATCAAGTTTTTGGGATTGATACAGAAATGAAAATTGATGGCTTCTCAAAAAAAAATGATTACGTTCCAGAAATTGATAGTACTTATAAATTTGATAGGGATACGACATTAGCTATAATAGCAGGCTTTGCTTTCAATAAGCGTGTTTTAATACAAGGATATCATGGTACAGGCAAGTCAACTCATATTGAACAAGTGGCAGCAAGATTAAATTGGCCCTGCATAAGAGTAAACTTAGATAGTCATATAAGTCGGATCGATTTAATTGGAAAAGATGCAATCGTAATTAAAGATAACAAACAAATTACAGAGTTTAAAGAAGGTATACTTCCTTGGTCAATTCAAAATCCGGTGGCTCTGGTGTTTGATGAATATGATGCAGGCCGACCTGATGTTATGTTTGTAATTCAAAGAGTTTTAGAAAAAGAAGGAAACTTTACTTTACTTGATCAAAATAAAATTTTGAAACAAAATCCCTTTTTTAGATTATTTGCCACCACTAATACAATAGGACTTGGAGATACATCTGGACTTTACCAAGGAACACAACAAATAAATCAAGGCCAAATGGACAGATGGAATGTTGTTGCAACTCTAAATTATCTTAAATTTGATAAAGAATTAGAAATTATTTTAGCAAAAGTTAAAAGTTTTAATAGTAAGTCAGGTAAAGAAACCATATCCAATATGGTAAAAGTTGCAGATCTAAGCAGAAAAGGTTTTGTGAATGGCGATATTTCTACTGTAATGAGTCCTAGAACAGTTATTCATTGGGCCGAAAATGCAGAAATATTCAAAGATGTTGGTTATGCGTTTAGAGTTACTTTTTTAAATAAATGTGATGATCTAGAAAAAAATATAATTGCAGAATATTATCAAAGATGTTTTGGTGAAGATTTACCTGAATCTTCAGTAAATATTAAAATATAAGTTGCTAAATGGATGAAAAAGAAATTTTAAAAGAAAAATTTAAATCTGCTGTCTCTTCTGCTGTTAAAGTTATATCTGAAAATTATAATTTAGAAGTTAAGTTTGGCAATAGTACAAGCCAAAAAGGAAATTCTCTTAATCTACCTGAAGTAGCAAATCTAAAAAACTTACAAGATTTTACAAATTTAAGAGCTCTTGCTGACTCAGAAGCCCTGAAAATTAAATATACAAACAAAAAAACTTACTTAGAGAATGAACCTAAAGGATCTATGGCTAAAGCATTATACGCTATTGCTGAGAAAATTAGATATGAAAAAATTGGATCTGAACGATTAAAAGGAGTTAAAAAAAATATAGTCCAGTGTTATGAAAATAAGTTTAAAAATAAAAAAGTTGATGAGATCAAAACTGAAGCTGACGTTCCAATTACAGAGGCGTTTGAACTATATTTAAGAAGTTATTTTTTTAATTTAAAACAGAACAGCATTACCAAAAAAGTCCTAAGCAACTGGAAAGATTTATTTAATAAAAAATTAAGCAAAGAAATGACTGAATTAGATAATTGCATTAGGAATCAACATAAATTTAACCAAATAATTGCAAATTTAATCGATAAACTAGATTTCCAAGATCCAAATTCAAATGAAAAGGATAGTAAACAAGAAACAGCAAAAGAAGATTCTGCATCGTCTGATCAAAATCAAGATGCAGACAATAAAAATGAAAAAAACGAAACTCAAGATGAAGAATCTCGTATGAGCTCGGTTGAAAGAAGCTTAGAATCATTTAATGAAAATGACAATTCTGAACAAGTAGATGAAGATGGAACTAACAGTAATGAAAAATTAGGTAAAATAAAAAGAAAATTTTTAAACAAAGAAAAATATAAAATATTTACTAGTGAATACGATGAGATAACTAATGCAGAAGAGTTAGAAAATAAGGAAGAAATTACTAGACTTAGAAAGAATTTGGATCAACAACTGACGCATTTACAAAATTTAGTGTCAAAACTTGCTAATAAATTACAAAGACAATTGCTAGCAAAGCAAAACAGATCTTGGGACTTTGATTTGGAAGAAGGAATACTTGATGCTTCAAAATTATCTAGAATAATTATTGACCCATTTCGTTCAACTTCATACAAAATGGAGAAAGAAACTGACTTTAAAGATACTGTAGTTACTATTCTTATCGACAACTCTGGATCGATGCGAGGAAGACCAATTTCTGTTGCAGCTATTTGTGCAGATATTTTATCGAGAACTTTGGAAAGATGTTCTGTAAAAGTAGAAGTTTTGGGATTTACAACTAAAAATTGGAAAGGTGGAAAAAGTAGAGAAAAATGGAATTTAGTAAATAAACCTCAAAATCCAGGAAGACTAAATGATCTAAGACATATAATTTATAAACCTGCTGACCAATCTTGGCGACAGTCTAAAAAAAATCTTGGTCTAATGTTAAAAGAAGGTTTATTAAAAGAAAATATTGATGGTGAAGCTCTTTTATGGGCGTTTAAAAGAATTGCCTCAAGAAAAGAACAGAGAAAAATATTAATGGTAATTTCAGATGGAGCGCCAGTTGATGACTCTACTTTGTCAGTCAATTCAGGAGATTACCTAGAAAAGCATTTAAAACAGACTGTTAAATGGATAGAGGAAAATTCAAATATTGAAACTTTAGCTGTAGGTATAGGTCACGATGTAACTAGATATTACAAAAAGGCAATTAAAATTACTGATGTTCAAGAGCTTGGCGATGTTATGATTAATCAATTAGCAAAGCTTTTTTCTGATAAAAATAAAAAAACTATACATTAACTTTTTTTTTTGTATTTGAAATTTCTTTAATATAAAGAATTAAAATTCTAAAGGGTATCAGCATCAAGATCGCAACGACTATTTTAATAAGTAAATCGCCAAAAGATAAAGTTATCCAATTTACGTTTGTTCCATAAAATGAAATTGAAAAAAATAAAAAAGTATCAATAGTTGAGCCAACTAAAGACGATACCAAGGGTGCAACAAACCATTTTTTTTTTCTTAATCTATCAAAAATATTGACATCAATTAATTGAGCTACAAGAAATGCAATGCCAGAACCAAATGCTATTCTAATAGAAATTAAATTAGAATAATTTGTTGAGAAATAAAGAGTTAAAAATATTCCTAGAGCAAAACCTAAGTAGACAATTTGTTTAGCTTTTTCTTTTCCATATCTCCTATTTAATAAATCAGTTATTAAAAAAGCTATTGGATAACTAAAAGCTCCATATGTTAATACTTCTTCTAGATTAAAATACTTTATTGGAAACTGGACAAGATAATTTGATAAAACGATTATCAAACCCATGCAAAATGCTGAAATATAAAATAGGCTATTTTGTTTGCTAAACATTAGGTGTTAAATATTTGCAACTAATTTTTTTTTTAATTTTTTAGCTTTCGGAGATAATTTGTAAGATTTAGCACTTTTCAAATAAAAATCTAATCCCCCTTTATAATCTACGGTACGTAAAGCAGCATTACTCACTCTAAGAGTAATATTACGTTTTAATATATCGCTTTTAAACTTTACATTTTTTAAGTTAGGAAAAAATTTCCTTTTAGCTTTGTTATTTGCATGACTCACTTTATGACCCTTTAAAGGAGACTTGCCTGTAAGTTCACATTTTTTTGACATATTAAATTTCCTATGCTGTATATAGATGTAGTAAGAAATGGAATCAAGAGATTATATTAAATGAATACCTCATTATCTATTGCTTTTTTTGCAGGCTTAATAAGCTTTTTGTCACCATGCGTACTTCCTTTAATTCCTGGATACATATCTTATATCTCAGGAACATCTTTAGATCAGCTTAGTAAAGATAAAAATAATTTATTAGTTGTAAAAACAGTTTTTTTCACCTTAGGTTTTTCGATCGTATTTATACTTTTGGGGTCAGCCGCATCCTTTTTGGGAAGCATTTTCTTAAATAATTCTAATATTTTGAGAATAGTTTCAGGTATAGTTATAATATTTTTTTCCTTGCAACTTATTGGAATAATTAACTTTCAATTCATGAATAAAGACATAAGAATTTTAACTAACAAATATAATAATAGTTTAACATTTCCATTAATTGTTGGAGCCGCTTTTGGTTTTGGGTGGACACCTTGCATAGGGCCAATACTTGGATCTATTTTAGCTTTGGCTGCGATAGAAGAAAGTTTTTACAGAGGTACATTATTACTTTCCTTTTATTCCTTAGGTTTAGCTATTCCTTTTATATTATCTGGTTTTTTAATAAATAAGTTCCTAACTTTTTCTAAAATATTTAGAAAATACATATCTGTAATTACAAAATCTGGTGGGATTGTTTTATTATTAACAGGTATAGCTATTTTAACTGGTCAATTACAAATTTTGGGATTTTTTTTATTAAAATATTTTCCATTACTTGGTAGCATTGGTTAATTATACATCTTTTCCTATTGCGTCTTTTATATTGTTTATTCCTTCAGATTTTAAAATTTCCACTAATTCTTTTTTTATGTTCTTAACTATAGAAGGCCCTTTATAAACAAAACTAGTATAAAGTTGTAATAAAGATGCTCCTGCTATAATTTTTTCATAAGCAGATTTTCCAGAGTTAATTCCCCCTACTCCAATAATAGGAATTTTCCCTCCTAGTTTTTTATAAAATTTTTTAATTAGACTTGTCGAAATCTCCCGCAAGGGTTCTCCTGAAAGTCCGCCACTTTCTTTCTTGGCTTCACTTAATAAATTCTCTCTATTTCCATTCGTGGTATTTGCAAGTATCAATGCGGAAATATTATTTTTTATTGATAATTCCACAATTTGATTAATTTGATCATTCATAATATCTGGTGAAATTTTTAATAAAAGTGGAATGTTATTTTTTAAATCTTTTTTTATTTTATTTAGAGCAAGCAGTAAATCTTTAAGTTTTTCTTGATTATGAAAATCTCTTAAACCATCTGTGTTTGGTGAGGAAATGTTAATAGTAATATAATCTGTTATGTCGAAAAAATTTTTTATTCCTTTACAAAAATCATTTTTTTGATCCTGCGTTTCTTTATTTGGTCCAATATTTATACCCAATATACCTTCTCTTTTTTTTGACTGAATTCTGTTTTTTATTACTTCCATTCCATCATTATTGAATCCAAGTCTATTAATTAATGCTCCATCATTTTCTAATCTAAATATTCTAGGTTTTGAATTTCCAAATTGTTGTAATGGAGTTACTGTTCCAACTTCTACAAACCCAAAACCTAATTTCAATAATTGATTGTAAACCTCTGCACTTTTATCAAAACCAGCAGCTAGTCCTATAGGGTTAGGAAAGTTTTTTCCTAATAATTGAATATTTAATATTTCTTCATCTTCGACTTCAAATAATTTTCTCGGGAAAGGATTAAATTTTAATGATTTAATGGCTAAATCATGAGCAATTTCAGGATCTAGGTTAAATATAAAGGGTTTTAAAATAGAAAACATTATTTAATGCATTTGTTTATTAATTCAATTGTTTCTTTAATTCCAAAAAAACTTATAAAAAATCCCATCCTTGGGCCATCTTGATCTCCAAATATTATTTCATAAATTGCCTTAAACCACTCCCTTAAATTCTCTGAATATCCATTATCTTTACCAACTGAATAAACTATGGTTTGTATAGCCTCTGGATCTAAATGGTCTTTACAAGTCTTTAATCTAATTACTAAATCTTGTAATGCTTTTTTTTCTTTTTGATTTGGCTTTCTATATTTTTTCTTAGGCTGAACAACATCTTTAAAATATTGCAAAGCATAAGTAATCAAGCTATCCAAAATTGGATGCTCTGAAGGTTTAATTTCTATCTTATTTTTTTTTATAAATTTCCATATTGTATCTTTATTTGTAGCATTACTTGTTCCAACTAAATTTAATAAAACAGAAAAAGGCATAATTGACTTTTCTTTTGGAGGGTTGCCATTATGAATATGCCAGACTGGGTTAAGTAGTCTTTGTTGAGTATCTTGCTCAGTAAATTTATCTATGCATGACAAATATTCATCGACAGCTTTGGGCACCACATCTGCGTATAACTTTTTTGCTCTTTTTGGATTTTGATACATATATAAACTTAAACTTTCTGGAGAAGCGTATTTAAGCCACTGTTCTATCGTTATACCATTACCTTTAGATTTTGATATTTTTTCTCCCTTTTCATCAAGAAATAATTCATAAGCAAAGCCATTTGGGCTTCTTTTGCCTAGGATGTTACAAATTTTACTTGAAAGTATTGCACTTTCAATTAAGTCTTTTCCATACATTTCATAATCAACATCAAATGTATACCATCTCATAGCCCAATCTACTTTCCATTGTAGTTTACATTTTCCATTTATAATCTCTGTTTCAATTTTTTCATTGCCATTTTTATAAACAATTTTTCCTTCTTTTTTATTTATTTCTATAACCGGAACCTCTAAAACCTTGCCAGTTTTTTGGCAAATAGGTAAAAAAGGACTATAAGTTAATTGTCTTTCTTTGCCTAGTGTTGGTAAAATTATCTCCATAATATTTTCATATTTTTCTAAAACTAGAAGCAAAGTATTATTAAAAATACCTTTTTTATAAATATCCGTAGAACTTTTAAAAACATAATCAAATTTAAATTCGTTTAAAAATTTTTTTAACATTTCATTGTTATGTTCACCAAAACTTTGATATTTGTTAAAAGGATCAGGTATACTTGTTAGTGGTTTGTGTAAGTTTTTTTCTAATACTTCTTTATTCGGAATATTTTCAGGAACTTTTCTTAATCCATCCATATCGTCAGAAAAAGTTATAATTTCTGATGGTATGTCTATAATTTGTTTAATGGCATTTACCATCATAGTGGTCCTGGCAACTTCGGCAAAAGTTCCAATATGAGGTAATCCACTGGGCCCATAACCAGTTTGAAGCGTAATTTTACCTTTTTTTTCAAAAAGCTTTTGCCTCTCTTTTACTAATTTCCTAGCCTCAACAAAGGGCCAGGAGCTAGTTGCTAAAATTATAGATTTATCAATCACGATATAAAGATTTATTAAATTTCATAGGTAAAATACAGGTATAATAACGTCTTATTATGTTGAATTTCAGATATTTTTAAATAACCTCCTTCTTCGAAAATGAATAATAATAAAACTGTTTTTTTTGCAATTGGTATTCTCCTATTAATATTGGGAATATTCATGCTTATACCATTTTTTATACAATTTTTATATAATGAGAGAAATGGAGCTTTTCTATCTTCAGCTGCGATTACTGCTTTTGTGGGAATGCTTCTTATACTTGCAAATCTAGAAGAAAATAGAAAACTCAATTTACAGCAAGCATTTCTCTTAACAACGTTATCATGGCTGAGTA
>Ga0114993_10002841_pt1 | contig 18544 bp, 9 predicted proteins | sample ArcticOcean_MG_C_FD_87042 | JGI IMG/M metagenome (GOLD analysis project Ga0114993, IMG submission 87042) | Marine microbial communities from western Arctic Ocean - ArcticOcean_MG_CB2_150 | ecosystem: Environmental > Aquatic > Marine > Oceanic | place: Arctic Ocean: Canada Basin | collected...
ATCCGCAGGCTCGGGGGCGCGTACCAGCCGCACCCTCAACGCATCTCGCTCCGTTGCATTCAACTGAGCTTCATGTCCCCACTCGGCCCCTAATTCCGTCCACTTGCGCTGCAACTTCAACTTGGCATGAAAAGAAGTTGAACGGGGGTGGCCGTCGCATCGTTGCCCCCAGTAACCCATTCTCGGGCGTTCATCAGCCAGCCCTTCCGATAGGTCCAGCAATGGGCTGATGGCGTTCTGTTCATCTGCCAATTCCCATTCTGCCTCCGAGGGTGGTCGTAATCCAGCCTCCTCAAACTCCTCTTTGGAAATGCCTGCCTCAGACAGTAGATTCTGGACGGAATAGGCTTCTGGAGTGATTTCGAACTCGTAGTCGATTCTGACTTCGTGCCGTGGCACCTGTTTGACCGGTGAGATCTGTAGACGGCCGTCATCGCTGCCGAGCCACACCGAGCCGGGATTGACCTTCACCCATCCCAACTTGTCGAGCCCGCTCATGTGCTCGCCACCCTATCCATTCACTTCAATCTGTGAGGCTATTCATCCCTTCCAAATCACCGGTTTGGATTGACCATTGCGAGGCGTAGACATTGTCGTTTCGGACCAGTTCATCGTGAGTTCCTCGCTCTACAATCACACCATCGACAAGTGCCAAAATCTCGTTCGCGTTTCGAATCGTGGCGAGCCGGTGAGCGACACCGATTGTGATTCGCTGACCGCCGCCGTTGCCGCTTCCGAACAACGACTGTTGAATCCGCTTCTCGGTCTCTGCGTCGAGCGCTGCGGAAGCCTCGTCCAAGATGAGCAGGTCAGGGTCCATCAGTAGCGCACGTGCCAGACTGATCCGTGCTCGCTGACCTCCGCTGAGCCGCACGCCGCGGTCGCCTACCATCGTCTTCATGCCATCCGGCAACTGAGCGACGAACTCCCATGCGCCCGCAGTCTCGAGAGCGTTTCGGACCCGCTCTTCGGAGGCCTCCCTCGCGTAGGCGACATTGTCATGGATGGTGCCGAAGAAGAGGAACGGCTCTTGCGAGACGAAACCGATTTTTTCACGGACAGATTCGATGGTGAAGTCGAAGATGTCCCTGCCATTGACCAACACCTTGCCCTGCTGCACCTCATAGAACCGCTCGATGAGTTTCAGGATGGTGCTCTTTCCAGCACCGGTGTGCCCCATGATTCCGAAGAACGCACCTGCGTCGACGGTGAACGAGACATCGTTCAGCACATTGGCCTCCGTGCCCGGATAGGCGAAGGTGACTCCGTCGAAGGCGATCGATGTAATCGGCTCCTCCAAATCCACCGCATCATGTGAGTCAACTATTGACGGTTCGAGGTCGATGAGTGCGAACACTCTACGCGCTGCTGCCTCTCCCCGCTGCAACTGGTTGAGAAGCATCCCCATGATGAACATCGGCATGGTCATCCGAGTTGAGATGAGAAGGAAGGTGACGAACTGCCCGACTGTGATTTCGCCGCTGTTCATCAACCAGCCACCAGCCGACACCAAGAGCCCGAAGGCGATTCCCGCAACGACATAGATTCCGGGGATGAAGCGGTTCCGGATTCCGGATGCTGAAATCGCCTGGTCGCGATACTCGCCGCTCTCCCCATCCACTCGAGAACCCTCGTAATCTGTAGCGTTGTAGGCTTGAACAACCGACATCCCGGAGAGAACATTCTCGAGGATAGCAACGATTCCGCCGGTGCTCTCTCGCTGCTTCTTGTAGCGCCGCTGGACCCTTGTGGAGAACCAGATGACCATTGGTACCACGAAGAGGAGGGGTGCGAACAAGATCAGCGCCAACTTTGGTGACATCCAAACCAAGATGATGAGTGCGGTGACGAAGGTGATGATGATTCGAATGATGCTAGTGCTGGAATCGGAAACGATGTCCTCCAACTGCGCCACATCGGCGGAGAGAACAGACATCAGATTTCCAGATTGCCGGGTCTCGAAGTAGGACGCCTCCATCTCCATCAGTTGGTGGGTTGCATCCATACGAATGTCGTGCTGAACCTTGTAGCCCATCGTCTGCCAGAGATATTCGCTTATCCCCTGCGTCACGGCCAGACAGGCGAACCCTGCGAAGATGATTAGCCCAAAACCAACCTCAGGGTTTGATGAGACCAGAGCCTCAATTCGAGAATCGGTATAGACTCCGGTGGTGTAGAAGTCCGCAGCCATACCGATGGCGACGAATGGGATTAGGTCGAAAACGCGGGCCGTCGCATTTGTGAGAAAACCTCCGAGCGCCCGCTGCCAATAGCGTTTCATGTAGGGAATGACTCGCCAAATCTGACGCCCGAGAACCTGCTTCTCGTCGATGAGGTCAGACGAATTCTTAGCCAAACCGTCAATCGGCGCCGGCTTAGCATTAGGCCTCATGACCGCTGCCTCATGCCCTCCCTCTTTCAATCCTCGCGTTACTCAGTAATATTGGGACAGGTGGACGCACGAGAGAGATTGAAATCGATGTGAGTGCGCCCACCGGGATTTGAACCCGGGCGAAGAGGTTGGAAACCTCTGATGCTACCCCTACATCATGGACGCGGCACCCCGGCGACCTGCCTCACCCCCTTAACGGCGTTGATGGGAGGCTTGATGTTGAGAACCCTACGCACAATGACTATGAACGCGCGCAGGTGGCTTGGCTTCGTCCTCCTTTTCGTCTTCTTTCCGGTCAACTTTCCACTTTTGGAAACCTTGTTCATTCATCTATTTGGGCAGACACCGGGAGTGATTTTCATGTACGGGGCGTTCATTTTAGGGGCAGTTTTGTTGTTCTTCCCAACCAAAGAAGAGATGAAAGACAGGCTCAATTCGGTTGAAGAGGAGGAGTGAAAATGCGAACAAAATCAATTCCAACAATCGTTCTCAGCTTGCTTCTCATCGCATTCATCAGCCCACTCGCCTCTGCGGTTCAAGATGAGGTGCTACCACCAGAAATCGATTACGAGCCTCCCGTCCGCCAGATATCGCTATTCGCCTGGGGACAAGATTCGCTTCACGCCGAATTAATTGAACAAGAAACGACCTCAACTCACAACTTCCCGATAGGCGCAGTCTCATTCTCATCTCCAGGTCCCGCTCTCTACACAAAGGGCTTCATTCGAGACTCTCCACTCGGCAGCGAGGACTGGAACCTCTCACTCTGGGCGAGCGGAAACGGCGGTGTCAACATTGACTTGGAGATTTTCCTCGATGGTACTTCAATCGATGAGGTGAATAGTGGTAACATTGATCTTAATGAAGTCCCCCAGAAAGTAGATTTTACAGGCAGTAACCTACCAGAGAACATCAGCAAGGACCAGACAATAGGAATTCAATGGACGGTAAACAGTGGTGCAATTCCACTGATTGAACAGAGCGACTGCACAATCCACTGGGGCTCAGAGTCTACACCGACCAACCTCTCCATCTCGGCGGGGATGTACCAAATCGACGACCCCTACCTTGAGAGTGAGGGAACACCCTTCCGAGGCGAGCACGAAAACTACTCGCGAACGGAGGTCATTTGGGCAGTCCAAGTCAGGTGGGCACTGGGCGAGGAACAGTTGGACCAAGATACTCTGGTGCTACACGCAATCGATGGTTACGAAGAGCGAATCATCTCTCCGACTGAAGACGGGACGACAAGCGAAGGCGGAGTCTACCGCTTCGAGTTTGAGGAGTGGAACGATGGCGTGATTCTCACGGCGCATGTGATGTGGAACGACTCATCGGGCTATGTTGGAAAGACCGAGCAGGTGGTCATTCACATGGACGAGAAGGGGCCAAGCATTCTCTCGAGTGGCCTCAAGTCAACGCTGTTTTATCTCACAATACCAATCCTCATCGGAGTCGGTTTCTGGCTCATGGGACGCTTCCGGACCTTGGAAGAAAAGGCCAAGGAATTGGGCCACGGACCACGGAAAGAAGGGGACCTGAAGCGACTAATTATCGCCACCACCTTCCTAATCGCCGGCATCAACAACGCCCTCATCCTCTACTCGTTCCACACCCGTGAGTTGGGTGCTTCCGAAGATGTGGTCATCCTCCACCTCGCCCTGTTGGCCTTCGCGCTCGGCTCGTTCGGGCCTCTCTGGGGGGCCATCGCCGACAAGTGGGGGCATCGAAAACAGATGATGACCTTCGGGGTTGGTGGCGCTGCACTACTGATGCTGAGCTTCCCGTTCCTGCCACTTGAGGCCTACATCATCGCTTCGACCGTGCAAGTAGCGCTCTTCGCGACAGTGAGAGTCGGCGTGGCTGTGGGTACCGAGTGGTTCCCCGAACAGAAAGGGGAATTTCTTGGAGTCCTCTACGCATTTGCCTCATTTGCAGCTGCTGTCGGCTCAATGGTCTGCAGCCGATTATATGTCTGGTTGCTGCCAATGGGGACAACATACGCGATGCTGGGAATCGTAGTAGTGTCAGTACCCGCACTCTTCTTCGGAGCCTGGATGGTGAACCGATTCGAAGGGGATGAGTTTTCGTGGCCTGTCTGGATGTTGAGGGCTGAGAAGAAACCTGAACCAGTGAAGGTGACCATGAATGAAAAGTTGGGTATGATACTCGGAATCTTCCGGTTCAAGAGCAAGTGGGCGCTGCTATGTCTCTTGGGAGTCCTCCTTGTGGCGATTCCACGCGGGGCGGTTGTATTGACCGCACTCCGTTATCTCGAGGTTGTTGGGTTCGATGTCGACTTCACCGGATTGTTGGAGGCGTGGGCGGTCATCGCCGTTCTAGTTCTATACGCAGTCATTGGCAAAGTCTGTGACGACCGTGGCCCTCAGACTGTTCTGCTCTGGTCTGCTGCTGCCTACGGCACACTCTGGTCCATCTTCTCGATTGGACTTCCTCCGATGCTTGCGGTTCTCATCTTCGTGGTGCCAATCTACCCTATGTTGCTCGTCTCAAACGACGCTTTGATGGCGAAGTTCACCACTGAGGAAGAGCGTAATCGAGGGATTGGAATGGCGAGCATGGTGGCATTCATCGGACAGTCCATCGGCATTCTTGCGGGTTTCTTCGTGCTAGGATATCTCATCACCGGAGGCCAGACGGACATCGTCGCATACGAGATGTTCTACCGAGCCAACGTGCCGCTCTGGATTCTGGCAATCGCCTTCACCTACATGCTCGCAAAGCGCATCGATGCGAGCGAGGAGCCGCTCGAGGCAGAACTCTCCGAATAATTTCTTCACAGCACTCCGACCATAGGGTGCGGTATGGTCAAGGAATTCTGTTCAATCGATTGGAACTCACTTCTTCTCGGCGATTGCCAGTGAGGTAAGTCTGCCGTTCAGTATAGATTTCCAGCGGTGAAGTTCGTACATCTGATTTGCATCCGAGCCAGCCACCTCGACGAAATCTCGACCATCGACTGCGAAGGATTGTGGCGCCAATCCCATTCCTAAACCAGCCGCCTTTTGGACGGCCTCCTTGGCTACCCAAACATCTGTGGTTCGTTCGGAGGCAATTGCTTCATCAACATCGTAAAGTGAATCCAATTCTTGACGCTCCTCACCTGAAGCCATCAGATAGAGGAGATTTCTAGGCCGAGTCATTACCGGCTCAAGGTCGAGGCCGATATCTGCACCTTCGGGCCCGATGACAACCGCCGCTACACCGCCGCTGTGGGTGATAGAGAGTGAAGGAGGGTCTGGACCGACGAGTCTGGGGCGGCGGTATTCGTCCCGTTCGATTCTGTACATCGTTGGGTCTCGGCTAGTCGAGATGAGTAGGTGTTCAACCAGCCAGCGAGCGGCAGCATGCTCCTCGGCACGCTTCGCCATCGCGAACTTTGACGCCTCGACAGGGTCGACGAAGCGGAGATTGGTGACATCGGGAACAGGGTCGGTTGGAGAGGTGAGCCGCACTCGAATCCACGCCGCTACCGAACCATCAGGCACAGCCCGGGGTAAGTCGAGAAGAATCGGGTTTCCATCAGGTTTCCACATGGTAATTCCTCAATTGGTAAATTAATTTTTCAATTGCGATTCAATACGAACCGATTGCTCTCTTCTATCGGAGCCATCCCCTTTAATCGAAGGCCATTCAAAGCGATTACCGGCCTACCTGAACCATCGATTACGATGCAGTCGTGGACTGTGATTCCGCCATCTTCTGCACCGCGCCTAACCGACCGCATTCGCAGATTATCCTCGCCGCTTGGGAGACGAATCAATTCAACCTGCTCAATCCCGACCGGGAGTGATTGAAGACGGTCAACTTCCATCGCTACCATTCCGGCATTTTGAAAGCACGCTTCAATCAACATCGGCATCGACTCTAGTTCAACCGGTTCTCCATCGAACTGCTCCGGATTCGGCAACTGATGGCGCATCAGTGCAATCCCATCCGCACCGAAGGAGTCATCCATCCGACACCCGCGCAAGATACCGCCGTGAGATTGGAAGCGAGGTCCATGGAAGAATCGGCTGTAGATGAATGAAGGTTGGTACGAAATATCTGCGCTTGACGGTGCGCCAATCGATGGTAGTCGACGCAATCCGCGGTCCGCACCTTGCTTGAGAAGGCGGACAATCCCCTGGTGGTGAAGCCTCGGCTCACCGAACACCTCTCCGGACTTGTTGACTAAATTAGACTCTAGAGAACATTTGACCCAAATGCTGGAGTCATCCTGCCTATCGAATTCGGCTCGCACTCTAACCTTCTGCTCATCACCCATTAATTTGACAGGCAGACCAAACTCGACCTTCTCAAACCCGATGACCGAACATGGTGGCCAGAGAAGTTGTGCCGCTTCGGCGAACATCTCCATCGCCATCACACCTGGATGATATGGCACATTGTCGATTGCGTGGTCCTCTAGGAAAGGGAATCTGTCAACATCGAGCGTGCACTCGTAACTCAACTCTTCATACGGTTCATGACTGGTGATACGGTCAACGAATGGGAATCTGTTGGGCTCCTCTATCAACAGCGCAACATCCGCTGACAATCGCTGGGGCGGGTCCCGCGAAGACTCCTCTTCATCCAATACCCCAAGAGCACCGGCAATCACAACCCGTCGCTTACCGCCACGCATCACCTCGTCGACGAACAACTCGACGCCAAGGTCGACGGGAACCGTTTCGATACCCGCCTGCTCAAACACACCCTCGATTGAACCCCGAGTTGCCATGCCGACATCGCGCCATCCAGTCCACGCTAGAGCGACCGCTCTCTGCCGGCCGGGTGTGTGGGCGATTCTCGCCATCTCAGCGTCGAGAATTGAGTTGGCAGCTGCATAGTCCACCTGGCCCGCATTACCGAAGCGACCGGCAATGGAGGTGAAGGCGCAACAGAATCGGAGGTCTGAGCCGTGGTCATTAGCCGCATTTACCATCGCCTGCCAGCCATCCACCTTGACCGAGAACACATTTTCGAAAGTTTGCCACTCTTTGTCGGCGACCAGTTTCGAGTCTTCGATTCCAGCGCCGTGAACAATCCCTGTTATCGGCCCACGCTTCTTTTTGAGTTTCTTCAAAACCCTGCGAATCTGCTTGCCACGCGTTACATCGCACTGATGATATGAGGCAGTATTTCCAGTAGAATTGATGATTGCAATCGTCTGATGGACATCGATTGAACGGCGCATTCGACCCCACTCGCTCTCCCATTCAACGATGGTCACCTTGCCAGAATCACTCTGTTTCTGCATCTCAACGCGAAGGTCCACTTTCCGTTCTTTCAACTCGGCCTCACTCGCGCCGGCGAACTTGACTAACGGGTCCTCCAATTTTGTCCTCCCGAGCAGGGCGAAATGAGCACCCACATCGCGGTTGGCAATGGCCAGCCCCATAATGCACGAAGCAGTTACTCCCGAACCACCTCCAGAGACGAGATAGACATCGTCGGAAGCGAGCGGTTGACGCTCGCCATCAAGAGATTCATCGTAAATGCATAGAGTCCATCGCCGACCATCCGAATCTAGACCGACCTCCTTTGGTCCGGGCTGTTCAATTTCTGAGAGGATGGCATCTGCGAGCAGTTCTGGTTCTGCGAGCAGTTCTGGTGCTACATCTAGGGCGCGTGAACGCAAATGAGGTTGTTCGCGGCTGTATGACTTGACGATTCCGTGAGCGCCAGCACCTAGTGGGTTGAATCGGTGTCCACCTGTTCCGTGCCTGCCATCGAGAGCAGAGACGGAACAAACCAATCCAGATTCGCGAGCCGCCAACATAGAATCGACCGCTCGCAAGACACCGAATAGACCGTGGCAGACCATCTGGGTCTGCTGTTGGCTGGTGACTTCAGCCCATGCCATACCAGCAAGAGTGCAAGGTGCGACATGGATGATGCCTGAAATGTCGAACTGAGCGAGCCGTTCCTCAAGTTGTGAAAGATGGTCCTCATTCCCCGGGTCCATACGAATGATGTCGACTCCATCCTTGTTCTCGACCTTCACTTTGGTGACTACACTCGGGTCAAGCATCAGTCGAACCGCATCTATTCCCGCTTCCTCCAACCGACTACAAATCGCCTCGGCAACGCCCCAAGAATCGTCGGTCACAATGACATGCGATCCCGCCAAGCCCAGCGGATGTCTTGGTCCGCTTTCCGCCTCTTCGACCTCAACCTGCCAGCGGCGGACGGTCGAAACTTCTGGCTCAGATGGAGCAACTATTGGTTCAGAATTGGAATTTGAATTGTCATCGGAAGTAGGCTCGGGGCCCGGCGTAGGAAGGGTGTCTGCACTGTTTGAGGAACCGCCCATCGAGTGGACATAAGCAATCATGTGGCTCAGCGTCGGGTAGTCACGGAGTTGGAACGAATCGTCTACCGGAAGCCCGAAAGTCTCTCGGCAGTCGGCCATAATCTCCGCCTGTTTGACTGTGTCAATTCCCAGTTCACCCTCCAAATCTTGGTCCAATTCAAGGAAATCTTCGGGGTAACCCGTGTGTCTGACGACGATTGCGATGACTCCTGATTCCACATCGGGGCTCGATGCAGTTTGGGAATTCGCGACCACTAGGGCTGCTTCCCCGCCACCATTCGACTCCAAGTCTGGGGCCTCCTGCCTCGCGAGCGCGGGTGTTAGCTTATCGAGTGAGGCGGCAGATGCAACTGCAACACCAGCAGCAACCACACCGCCGCTCATCGATTGAATGTAGGAAATCATGTGATTGAGAGTCGGATGGTCCCGAAGTTGGAACGAATCGTCGACTGGCAGACTGAAATTCTCCCGCAAGTCAGCCATGATTTCGGCTTGTTTCACCGTATCAATTCCCAACTCACCCTCCAAGTCCTGATCGAGTTCGATGAAGTCGGTCGGGTAGCCAGTGTGCTTTGCGACCGTCTCAATTACAGCCGCTGACAACTCATCATCGCCGACTGGTTGTTCCGAAGTTCCAGGTGTTGGAGCTGGCTCGGGCGATGGTGAACTGGATGGTTTGGGCGATGGTGAACTGGTTGGCTCGGGCTTGGGATTGGGTGAAGGTGTTGGCGTCTGGTCGGCAGCCGGATTGGCTTCCAACTTAGGCGCAGTGGCCGGCCTTGAGGTAGGTTCTGTGACCTTCCATTCGTCACCGACTACACCACCTATCAGCGAGTCATCGGGTGAGATGTAAGCGACCAACTTTCGTTCGAGAAGTCGGAGTTCCGTGCTGTCCCCAACCTGAGCATTGGTCCAACTCTCGACTCGGTCACGGTGGATTCTGTCGAGACCCGTTGCGATTTTCCGGAAGAATGTCAATGCCATCTGACTCCCAAATCCTGCGGCGTGACGGAGCACATAGTCGAACTCGTATTCACCACCCTTCGACAAACGAAGATTTCCAAGTTCGGGGTCTGGCTCCTTGAAGTTTGCAATTGGTGGAAGCCTTCCGATTGCAAGCCCGTGAAGTGCTGTCGCATCTTCGATTCCGACTCCCATTGGATGACCTGTAAATCCCTTCGTGTTTGAAATAATAATTTCGTCAGCGGAGTCGCCAAACGCCGTACGCAGCGCCTGTATCTCGGCCGATGCTGAGCCACCTCTAGCCGGAGTGTAGGGCTCATGTGACATGAAGGTCAACAGTGGCGCGACCTCGTGACGGTCAAGCCCCCACTCACTCTCCATCCTGCCGACAAACTGGTCAAGAGAGTCCGCAACATGCTCTACATCGAGACGGGTTGGGTGGTAAGCGGAGTTTCCGAGATGAGCACCGAGCAGTTCCGCGTAGGGAATCACACCTCGCTCAGAAGCGTGCGATGCTCTTTCGATTACAAACGCCGCTCCACCCATGCCGAGCAACATTCCGTTGCGTCGCGCATCGAATGGAACTGCAACTTCTTCGATGACATTCCCCATCGAATGTGCTCCTGCAGCAGCAAACCCGGCGCCAATCCATTCCATCAAGTCGTCACCGGTTGAATCGTCGCCTGAAATCACAATCACTCGGTCACATCGACCGGTCGAAATCCAATCTTCGGCGATTGCGAATGCAGCAGGTGTTGAGGCGCAAGCGTTGTTGATTGCTGCGTTTGGGCCTCTCGCCCCAATCCATTGAGCGAACTGGGCGTGACCCATCGTCAGAATTTGGAGTAGGAATTTTCTGTCGAAAGTACCATCTTCATCAGCACCATTGTTGAGAGCGTGGCGCATTGCCATTCCTATGCCCGGGAAGACCGAACTGAAGACGACTCCAGTCCTGTCTCGGATAGTGTCGGGAAGATGCCAAGCGCGGATCAACCGTTTGCCTTTACTGCTTGTCTGTTCGACCGCGACGAGGGGAAGCCCCGCGTCTTTTAGGGCCTCAAGACCGGCGGCGAAGGAGAGTGTGGTGGAAGCGTCCATCGCAGCGACAATCTTCGCATCAATGCCGTACTGCTCTGCAAGGTCGAAGTAACCTCCAACGCCTGCCAACTGTGGAATCAAGTCGAAAGAATCGCACGGAACAAACTCAGCGCCGCCATCAGGCTTCTTCACGATTCGAACCAGATTCTTGTCCAATAATCGCTGCTTTACCTCTTGTGGAAGTTCAGAAATGAAGTTCTCACCGTTGACGATTCGCTCAAGCGCGTCGGGTGCGAAAACCTCGTCCATTCCGGGTAATCCGAGGCTGATTCCGGTGACGACATACGGGTTGGCGCGGCGGGCAGCCATCGGGTCTTGTTGGCCACTTGTACCTAGCTGCGCTGCCGAGTTTGCTGTGGAAACCACCTGCCGCTTCACCTGAATTGTGAATCCTTCCGGGGGTGCGGAAACCCACTCCACCAATGCCGGTAGCGTCCCGAGTGTGGCCGCATCAATCGGTCCGTTCACTGTCGCTTCCGATGAAATCCGAGAGAGTAGTGTGGTTAACGAATCGCCACTGACTCCTAGCGAAGCCAATTCCAATTCGCCTCTCACCAGTCTTTCAGGGTAGCCGCATACTGCAGAAATGCAAGATGCGAGATATCCTTCGATATCTGCCACCTCCTCGACGATTTGGTGAGAGGTGGCTGATGGTGACCCTGGTGCAGACATTCCCGATGACGCAGGGAGTGAGTTAGAGGAGGCGGCATTGACACCACCTGACGGAAGAGGCCGAGCGCGAACCCGCAACTCCTCCCAATCGGAACTTGAAATCGACGGTTCGAGTGGAAGTAAGGTCCCACCTTGGCTGTGACCTCCCGCGCCAACTCGGCTACCGCCTCCGCCCCGACCACCTCTCCAAACCTCCAACGGTCCAGCTCGGAATCCTTCGGTGAGAGTTGTGGAATCATACGCTGGGATTTCAGCCACTCGCCCAGCCAGCGCACAAACTGCGAGTGCCCCATGGAAAGAAGCGACTCCACCCTGTTTAGGGTGGTTCGTGTTGGTGACTACTTTTGGAGAATCGGCGAGAATTTGGTCGGCGAAGATAGCGAGCGCTCGCTTCGGACCAACCTCAACAAAGAGCCGGCCACCTGCGTCATACATCGTCTTGATTTGCTCAGTCCACTCGACAGCTGACGACATCTGTGGAGCGAGTTGCGCCAAGATTGCATCGTGGGTTGTTTGGCCCGCATGGAGGGAAGTCGGGTAGAATTTACCGTCATAGTTGGCGGTGATTGGGATCTTTGGAAGTGAGAGTTCTAGACCCTCGAGGAATCGGCGAAGAGGCTCGTTTGCAGGCGCCACAATACGGGAGTGAAACGCATGACTGGTCTGCAAGACAACACATTGGATGCCGAGTTCTGCGAACCGTCTAATCGCCTCCTGCATCGGTGCGGTTTCACCAGCAATCACAGTCATTGACGGGCAGTTTTTGTTGGCTGCAATCACATAACCGTCGACCGATTCGATGACCCCTATTACCGCCTCAAATGGTGCGGTTACACTCGCCATCAACCCTTGGTCGGGAACATCGACGCTACCCATTTCTGTGCCGCGGGCCGCTGCTGCGCGTAGTGCGTCATGGAACTTCAAAATGCCAGAAACACTCAACGCTGCATACTCGCCAAGGCTGTGTCCAGCCACCATGTCGGCGTGGATTCCGTGTGAGGCGAGAAGACGGTGAATTGCCAAATCCGCAGTCAACATCGCCGGCTGTGTGTATTCGGTCTGCTTCAGTTTCTCTTCCGCTTGCCGCCCCTCTTCTTCGGTGAGATTTTCCCTGAGAACGAAGTCTGAAAGTTTCTCACCCTCAAGAATTTCGACCATTGTGCGGTCTGCCTCGCGCCAAGTTTCTCCAACAACTTCGTACCTCTTTGAAAGGTCATAGGTCATCCCGACATACTGGCTTCCCTGCCCGGGAAACATTTGGACCAGTGCTGCATTTTCAGGCAGTGGCCGCTGGTCGGTGATGAATACCATCTGCTTGGAGAGGAAATCCCATCGACTTCTGTCGCCGAGATTTGAGAGAAGTAGGTCGAGGCGCTTTTCGAGTTGCGCCCATGAGGAGGCGACGACCGCGCACCTCACTCCGACTGGTGAGTAATCGCTTGAAAGCGCATTGAGTGCTGCTGAAAGGCGTCGACCTTCTGGATTGTCATCGAAGGTCGGCCCTGCAGGAGCGAAGAGGGCCGCTTTAGAGAGGGCGATTTCACCTTCAAGTGCTTCTAGGTCATTCGCATTGAGGAGCAGAATTCCACCCTCAACCGACTTCAACTCCTCCCAAGTGAGGGAAGGCTCGGCGGAAGGGTCGAGTACGCTCGCGCAACTCGGGGGAGAACCTTCTCCGCTCGATTCTTCAGAGTTCCAACTGTTGGCGAGTGCCAGGTGATATTCGGGGTCATACTGCTCAATCGTACAGTGAAAGTTTGTACCTCCAAATCCGAAGGCGGATATTCCCGCCCTCCTTGGAAGACCTGATGGTGGAGATGGCCATTCTGCCGCGATTGTTGGAACATAGAAGGGAATCTCGCCCCACTCAACCGAGGTGTTCGGCTGCTCAAATCCTGCTGACGGAGGAAGTGTCCTGTGGTGGAGTGCGAGGCTCGCCTTCAGCAGACCTGCCATTCCTGCCGCCGCCTTCAAGTGGCCGATTTGGCTCTTGATTGACCCGACTGCGACCCTGTCGCCGGCACCTGCTGATGAAAAGACTCCACTCAGAGTATCCAACTCAGTCGCATCACCGACTTTCGTGCTGGTACCGTGAGCCTCAATCAACTCAATACTCTCAGCGCTGTATCCAGCCTGTTGTAGTGCCCGCATTACTGCTTGCTTCTGTCCTCTCGTGCTAGGTGCAGTGATTCCTTTTCCGCGACCGTCGCTTGAAGCACCAATCCCGCGGATAACAGAGTAAATCGAATCGCCGTCTGCGATTGCGTCGTCCAACCGCTTGAGGACTACACAACCTGCGCCCTCGCCCATGACAAAACCGTTTGCCCGGGCATCAAATGGACGGGAATGGGTCGGTGAAAGCGCTCCAATCGCGCTGAACTTTGCGTAGGTCGCAGGGTCCATCGTTCGGTCACTCGCCCCGGCAAGCATGACATCGACCTGTCCAGTCTGTAGGAGTCGACAGGCGGTGACAAGCGCCGCAAAGGTGCTGGCACACGCTGCATCAGCGGTGAAATTAGGCCCCTGCAAATCTAGCAGATTTGAGACTCGCCCGGCGACGACATTCGCCAACTCGCCGGGCATCGTATCTTCATCGACCCGAGGTGTTCCTTCGACGACCGCCTCCTTGAATGAATCAACTCTGTCGGCAGGCATTCCCGATTCGACCGCCTTGCGAGCCAATTGGTCAGCGAAGATTCGGTGATTCGAATACTCCCGCTGCTCACCACCCAAAGCGTTCGCGAAAACCACGCCCGTTCTCTCATTCGGCAATTCCGCGCGCGCTCCCTCTCCGAGGTATCCGGCGTGCTCAAGTGCCGCAGCAGCCACTTCGACCGCCCAAAGTTGGCTGTCATCGATTTGACTCAAACTACCGGGTGGCTGCCTCCAGCGACGCCAATCAAATTCGAATCCCTCAACAAAAGCGCCAATCCGAGAATAGGTCTTGCCTTCAGGTGCTGAGCCCGGCTCGCCAGCGACATAGAAGTCGCCGGCATTCCAACGCTCAGCAGGCACATCCTTGATTGAAACATGCGCTGAAAGCACATTCTGCCAAAATGAGTCGAGGTCTGGAGCGTCTGGCAAAAGCGCAGACATACCGACAATCGCTATCGGCTCAAAAGGCTCCTGCGGAGCCTCATTCAATTCCTCAACCATCGATTACCACCTCAATCAGAAATGCTCTCAGGCACCATGATGCTAGAATATCCCGCATCCACATGAATCACTTGCCCAGTAACGCCAGAGGACATAGGTGACGCCAGCCAAGCGGCGCAACCAGCAACATCACCTTGATTCACATTCCGTCGCAGCGGCGAGTTCCTCTCTACATGGTCTAAGATGTCACCAAAGCCGGGAATACCGGAGGCGGCGAGTGTCCGTATGGGGCCAGAGGAGATGGCGTTGATGCGGTGCCCTTCAGGACCCAAATGGTTAGCCAGTTCGCGCGTCCAAGCCTCGAGAGCAGCCTTCGCGATACTCATGATTCCGTAGTTCGGTACCCAGCGAGTCGAAGCGGCGTAGGTCAGCGTGATTGTTGACGAGTTTTCTGCAAGATGCGGCAAAGCGTGCCTCATCAGTCGCTGTAGCGAATGTGCACTGACTGTCATCGCGGTGTTAATTGGGTCGTTGTCGACAAACAGCACCGGTCGGTCAAAGCACTCTTGTGGTGCAAAGCCGATTGCGTGGATGACGATATCCGCCTTCGCTCCGGGAGATTCCGCCTGCCATTCGGTGAAAAATTCGGCCGTCAACTCATCAGAACCGACATCGATTGGATAGAATGCCTCAATCTCCGGCAACTTGTCTTTCAACTGAAAAACGCGGCTCATGAATCGCTTTTGAAATCCTAAAATCAGCTTGCAACCCGACGCCGCCAACTGTTCGCAGATGGCCCACGCGATGCTCTCTTCGCTCGCCACTCCAAAGACGAGTGCAGTTTTTCCTTCAAGTTCCAACATTAAACCACCTGTGGCTCCTAACAGCGCGGCCCCCGCTCGGGTGCCTTCAAGACCTTTCCCTTCTCGACATCGAAAAAGGCCACTCCGCGTCCCCTAAAGGGGACGCCGCTGAAGGCGATTCGACGGTTTTCTATCTCCAAAATCGCCTGTATCTAGTTGCATAAACAGACTAAATCCTTCTTGAAATCAAACTAACAAGGCAAGGAATGAAATTATTGTCGTACTCAATCAATCAATTTTCACGGCCGCCACTACCCATCAATCTTCACGGCCGCCGCTACCCGCTACCCACTACCCGCTGCTCAGGCAGCCGGCCCATAGAGCGCGTTCGGAAGGTCGCGGTGGACTGTTTCCAAAACGGATTCGACATCTATCCCGAGACCGAGCAGTGCAGGCACCAAAGCCTGAGTTCTTTTCGGCACGGTTTTCGGCCCCAAAACCGCCCCGGGACGGCTCATGTCATCCATGTAGTCAGTCTCCATGAGGAAGCCCCCTTCATTGCCCCAGATGGACTGGGCGATGTCTCGAATCGAGCCTTTTCCGACGATTACGGAGGGTGTTAGCCCATGGGTGAAATCACTGCTCACATCCGCCTGCGCGTGGTGATGAATAGCCATCTCTCGTGGCATCCGAGCGCGGTCACAGATTCTGGAAATTTCGGTATAAGTCTGCTCGCCGTTCGCATCGAGGTGAAGTTGTGCTGGTACCTCGGCTTTCGCACACATCGAAAGAATCTCCTCCAACAGTGCATCCGCCTGCCCCATCACCTCGCCCCCGACTTCCCAATGTGGGCGGCCAACCTCTCCGACTCCGACCGCTTCTTTTTCGGCGCAGAAGTCGAGCGCGAGTTGGACTGCGCCGAGGTGCAAATCGTTTGCGTCCTCCATTCCGAGCGGCTCAATCTGATGCGCCCAAGCGGCTGGATGTGGGCCGAGGATTACCCGCACCGAGAGGTCGGTTTCCTTGCGTACCGCTGCGGCCATTTCGAGGGTGTTTTCGTAGGCTGATTTGATACCGGCTTCATCGGTTGGGAGATTGTCGAAATTTGGCTTGTGAACCAAAATCAAATCGGTGCCTCCAGCCCGCTGGAAATCGAGCGCAGCATCGAGGTATCGACCATCCATATCCAAGTGGAAATGGTTGTCCACGATTGGACCGGTCCAGTGGCCATCGACCAAACTCATGAGTGGTCCTCCAATTGTTGGAGAATCGGATTGTGGCCGCTCATCGGAGCACCTCAATCGTCATCATCGGATTCATCGTCGCCACCAGCCAAAGCGCCTTCATCATCGTCATCTTCATCGATGTCGAGCGGCTCCTCAGCCACAGATTCGCTGGCCGATTCGGGCGCCGATTCGGGCTCCTCGTTTTCAGACGCATCAGCATCCTCATCTGGCTCGTCGCCGTCCCGTACGAGAACTTGAACAAACAAATTCTGGCTTTCAAATCGCGACCCCCAATGGCTTGCTGCCATCTTGACAAGATTCAGTGAACGGGCGCCCAGTGCGACCCCCCTACCATTTGAGAAGAAGAGTAGGTCCATGCCATGGTTTCCATCATTAATTCGGAGGCATTCGAGGCGCTCATCGAGTTCTGCCTCGGGGAAAAATTCGGGGACATTGTCGGTGCGTAGTGGTTGACCGTAGTCGAACGATGCGACCATCGGGCCTTTTTCTGCGGTGAGTCCTTCATCGGCCCTGCCCAATCTGAGCAACATTTCTCGGGCCGCCGCCCGCGATATCTCGTTACGGTTAGTTCCGTGAACAATCAGTCGGCCATCTTCGTCAACGAGCAGAGTCGCCCTTGGACTCTTGAGAGCGAGAATCACGACCTTACCATTCTTCTTGCCACCAAGTTGCTCAACAACTTCGTCGTGACCGAATGGTTCTGGCGCAGTATACCGAACCAACTGGTTCTCAACGCGTACAGCAACCGCACCTCTCCTCGCCATTAACTCAACTCCGCACCGACCGGTGCACTTTCCTCTATGTCGGGATTGGTCTTGAGCGTTGCGAGTATGTCATCGAGCCAATCTTGGATTACTGGAACGATGAGAACCGGATTATCATTGGATTCCCTCGCGTGCGCTAGCGCTCCCCTCAGCCGGCCGCAGAGGCGCTCGTCTCGTCGCGCTCGCAACTCTTCTGTTGAATGAAATTCACAACGCCGCCACCAAGCCGCTGCTACCCCAGCGCATATTGCCAATTCCTCTGGATGCTTCACACCAACTGGCTCGCTGACCGTCGGTTGAACACGCTTCCACTCTTTGGCAAATCTTCGCCTTGCGAACAACATCCCGGCAATGCGAGGGAGGCGCGAAGCCTCCTCTGCACAGTCCTCAAGGTAGGTAAGCCACTCTTCGTCATCGACTCCAGGCTCGACGAAATACGCCGGGATTTTTCCCTTACTCGCCACATTGGCAAGCCGGTGTGGTTCTGGGTCTGGAAATCTTGGTGCTTGGACTCCTTCAACGAATTGCATTCGAACCAACATTCGAGAGAGGTCACCGCCGCCCTCAATGGCGAGTGCTGCCGCCGAGGCATTGCTGGCTTTCTCCATCCGTTCCTCATCGCTCCAAGAGTCCCGCTCCTCTTCATGCAGGAGAAAAGCGACGCCATCCCAATCGTCACGCGGGCGCAACTTCCTCGGGAGGACGGCAGCGGGAATGTACGGGAAGAGTCGGAGCACCCCGCCATCAGGGTCGGCCCAATCTTTCGCCTTCCAATTCCAAGCCATCTCGCCACCTCAGTAGAGGACAGAGTCATCCTTGGCAAGGTCTCGGGTGATGTTCTTCTGGTGGCTCTCAAGAGTGCCGCCGCCAATCTCCAGCAACTTCGCATCTCGCCACAACCTCTCGACGACATATTCGCCGACATAGCCGTAGCCACCCATCACCTGCATCGCTCTGTCGGCGATGTTCTTTGCCATAGTGGCTGAGACTAACTTGATTCCATCCGAGTCGAGCCGTTGCCCGCTAGATTCGACATCCATCTTGCGGGCAACATCGTACAGATAGGCGTGCATCGCACGCCACTCTGCAAACGATTCACCGATGTGACGCTGAATCTGCCCGAAATCTCGAATCTGCCTGCCGAAAGCCTCACGCTCAGTAGCATAGCGATTCATTTCGACCACGCAGCG
>Ga0114993_10002842_pt1 | contig 18544 bp, 20 predicted proteins | sample ArcticOcean_MG_C_FD_87042 | JGI IMG/M metagenome (GOLD analysis project Ga0114993, IMG submission 87042) | Marine microbial communities from western Arctic Ocean - ArcticOcean_MG_CB2_150 | ecosystem: Environmental > Aquatic > Marine > Oceanic | place: Arctic Ocean: Canada Basin | collected...
CAACAGAACTATATGTAGGAGACTGCAGGGAAATTATTCCACGACTTGAAGAACAGGGCAGTGTTGATTTAATTTTTGCAGACCCACCCTTTAATTGGGATGTGCCATATGACGGCTGGAAAGACGGCATGTCTCGGGACGAATACGAACGGTTTACGTTTGATTGGCTTGATGCGTGTATAGACATGTTGTCTCCAACAGGATCGTTGTGGGTGAACATTCCAGACGACACGGTTGCCGAGGTAGTCCTGCACCTAAAACGTCGTGGATTGACAATGATCAACTGGTGTGTTTGGCACTTTCGATTTGGTCAACACCGCAGCGGCTCTTTCATCATGAGCAAGGTGCACGCACTATATTTTGTGAAAGATGCAGAAAATCGAATATGGAACAGCAACGCAATTCTTGAACAAAGCGATCGTGCAAGTATTTATAACGATCGGCGAACGCACGAGAAACCAAACAACAAAGGCATGCGCGTGCCCATGGATGTCTGGTATGGAAAATATTGGGGTAGGATTCAAGGAAATAACAAAGAGCGTCGCCATGGTCACCACAATCAAATCCCAGAAGTATATTTAGAACGAGTTATTCTTGCGTGTTCGAACGAAGGAGATTTAGTTCTAGACCCATTTGCTGGAAGTGGAACAACAAGCACTGTTGCTCGCGCCCACAACCGAAGATCTATTTGCATTGAAAACTCTAGGATAAACGCAACAAGTGCGTGGGAACGTATTACAAAAATTGCAATGGTTAGGAAAAACTGTTCTGTGGGTCAAAGTTCTGCAATTTTTCAAAGTAGACAGCCATGACAGGTGTTCAGACAATCAACATGTCAGACCCATCTGCCGTGAGTTCACTCTTGCTTCGCGCTGCGGAATCCATGAAAACAGCAAAAGGACGAAGAGGTTCTACGCAGCATATTCCTGACAAAGGAAAAGTTTTGGTAACTGGAGATCTTCACGACAATCCATTTCATTACAGTAAAATTGTAAAAATTGCGAGGCTTGATCGCGGCGTGGATCACCACCTTGTGCTCCAAGAAATGATCCACGGGGACAAATTAATTGGTGGCGTAGACATGAGTTTCCGTATGCTTGTTCGTATAGCCACACTAGTTGTTGCTTACCCAAACCAGGCTCATCCCATATTGGCGAACCATGAACTGTCACAACTGACAAGGCGTGGAATCACAAAGGGTAACGGTAATATTGTTGAAATGTTCATCCAAGGCGTCGAGTGGGTGTTTGGAACCAAATCCGACGAAGTGCTGTGTGCGATCGACCAATTTATTTTAGCAATGCCCCTTGCAGTAAAGTCTTCAAGCGGTCTGATGTGTTGCCACAGTTTACCCAACGCGGCACTGATGCACATCTTTGACACAGGAATTCTAGATCGAGCAATGACCAATGAAGACCGCGACAATGTCGATGGTTCAGCAACCCTCTTGGTTTGGGGACGATCGCACACCAAGGAACAGGTTCAAGAGTTAGCGAATTTGTGGAGCGTTAAACTTTTTTGTTTAGGTCATGCACATGTTTCGGATGGAATAGAAATGTTAATGCCAGGGGTCTTGTTGCTTAATAGTGACCACGAACAAGGCGCGGTGTTGCCAATCGACTTGAGTGATATTCCAGATGCAGAGACCGCGCTTTGGTCTGCGATCAAACTTGCATCCCTGCCATACGAACCAGACCATGTCGGATAAACAGAATCAATCACTGATGGTTTCATTAGAACTTGCGCATCGCAGTGGAAGTGTTGCTGCAAAATTGGGTGAGGGTGAAATTGTTGAAGTAGAAGCACTTCAGGGAGATCGAGATAGAGATTCGGTTATGCCCGCATTGGACAAAGCAATCAATCTTGTTGGGGGTAACCCCAAAAAAATCGACGCTATTCTTGTTTCTATTGGACCCGGCGGTTTTACCGGTCTTCGGGTTGCGGTTGCAACCACAAAAATGATTTCTCTAGCAACGGGAGCAAACATTGTTCCAGTCGAAACCGCGATGGGCGTCGTTGCTGCCGATGAACATGCACCACAAAAATCACTTGTAATTTCTGCGATTAAAAATTCTACATGTTGGCTAACAGTTGTAGATAAAGATCACTGGACTTGCAAGGGCGGGCTCATAGAATTTGAAGAAATTGAACAACTTATCCATGGGCAGTGTGTGATCTATGGTGATTCCTTTCTTCCAGATGAAGTCGTCAGCATGTGCAACGAGAACGGGGTTGAAATCCGAAGGGTCTCCTCGAGAGCCTCTTCAATTATGTACGTTGGGCTAGGATTTTTGGCTGAAGGTAAAACCGTTGACCCAAACGCGTTGCTACCGTTATATCCACGCGAGCCCGAAGCGGTCCGAATTTGGAAAGTACAGCATCGCCAATAGCCCAGGGGTGCGTTTTTAACTCAAAATCGATGTTTTTGGTTTGGTGGTTAACCCGTTTTTACAATTTTGGTCCAATTTGAGAAGTTGGGTGAAGTGGGTAGTTCACGTAGACGAATAAGCAGTCATGTGGGGGATTTCAGCGGAACCCCAGAAAGGCACACTATGACAGATACGCAAAACACAGCCGAGTTAAATAACAAGCAAGTCTTTACTACAGGTGAAGCCGCGAAAATTTGTAAGGTTTCACAACAAACAATCATTCGTTGTTTTGACAATGGGCGACTACGTGGATTTAAAGTTCCCGGATCACGATTCCGTCGTATACCACGATCGGAACTCATCCAATTCATGCGACACAACCAAATGGATATGTCGCGCCTTGAATCGGGACCACTGCGCGTTCTTGTTGTTGGTGTTTCCCCACCGCAAAGTGACCCAGTAATTCAAGAGTATGCACAAGACCGAAAAATTGTGATTACACACGCAGACGACGCGTGGACCGCTGGATATCTCACACGTGAAGTTAAACCAAACCTCATTCTCCTTAATCCTACTTCATCAGGGGTGGATGAGTCTGTCATACAAAAAACCATAGACAGTAACCCAGAACTTACAGACACCAATATTGTGACAGTAGGTTCCAACCAGGGCCCCGGTTCTTCGTTTGGTTATGGAAAACATACCGACGCTATTAAGCAAGCCGTACAACAACTTATGAGCGCTTGATTGAAGGGTGTAACAAATGAATAATTTACAACAATCACAAAACAAAATCCTCTTGATCGGCGAAGCAAACGATCATACAACTGCAATTCGCGCCTCTATTGAAGTTGCAGGTCACGTTGTTGAACATGCCGGAACAATCAGGGCTGCTGAAATTGCACTCGAGAAAACTATATTTGGACTCATTGTTGTTGATTGCGACTCAAGAGAATCTGTTGTTAAATCCATTTCTGAGTTTACGTCCCTGCTATCACCAAAGACACCAACAATTGGTTACACAACTTCACGATCACAAACATTGGTGGTGGAAGTCATGCGAAACGGTGCGGTCGACGTTCTTTGTTTGCCACGAGATTTGGCTGTTGTTAAAGATCGTGTAGAAAGCACCTTGAGTAAAAACCACAATGCCAAACTTGAAGAAAAGCGAAACAAAGAGGTTCGCCGTCTATATGAAGAATCACATATGGCTCACGGCGAAGCCGTCGAAGAAATAGAAAACTTAAATCATACGCTCGCCAATGGTCAATGTGATCAGGAGCAACAAATACGTCTTGTTGCAATGGCCGCAGAGTTCCAAACACTGGTAAGTCAAGAGTTAGAAGTAGAATCGATGTTGCGAACATCGTTGGAATATCTTTTGCACCGGCTTGGGCCAACCAACGCAGCGGTATATATCCATGAAGGAGACACAGGTTGGGGCGTTGGAGCGTACATTAATTATGACCGCCAAGGCGAAAACTTCACTGAGTTTTTACAAACACTTGGCGAACAATCATGTTCATTAATTGCACAAAAAAAATCCCTACGGTTTTTTACGGACGGGGTTTCTTTTACCAACTGGATAGATACAGAAGACCTCGATTTTGATGGAAACGAAGTCGTTGCAGTCGGGTGTTTTGATGGAGATCGCTGTATGGCAGTAATTGTGTTTTTCCGAAGCGATTCAAAAAGATTTAACAGCGAATCAGTAAAAATTATTGAATCACTCTCACCAATATTTGGTTCACAACTTGGAAAAATTCTAAAGATACATCGCCGTGCACAGACAACGTGGCCATCTGAATCGATCGACACCGATGACGATGAATGGTCATTTGGTAATGCTGCGTAATAGACAGATACTAATTTTTAGATATGACACGAATGTTGTTCTTGCCAACAACGCCGCCAAGTTGTTCAAGTAATTTTGGTTCGACAACAACTCGGCGCTGGCTGCGAATTGTTGCAACGTGTTTGCCGGTGTGAACATGCACAACCACCTCGGCAGGAGTTGCACCAGAGGCAACCCGAGATGCCCCAGCCTGTTTAAGCAAACCAGAGGCCAACTCCATTTTAGATTGCGTATCGCCGCGACCCTCACCGTTAACGAAGGTCAGTTCGAGCGTTCTTGCCAAGTGCAGAGATGCATCTTGGATACAAATAACTCGATTGATCAATAGTTGTAAATCACCACGGGACCTATCTACTGTACCAACCACAATGACCCCACCATCTTTTTGAAGAAGGTGGGCAAAACGTTGATAAGCATCAGAGAAGATAACCCCATCAACACTTCCGTTTCTGTCTTGCAATGTAACTAGAGCCATTTTTTTTCCAGCACTGCGACCGTTCCGTACAACGGTCATTCGAATAGAAGTAAGAATGCCCCCAACGGTTGCTTCACTGCCATCTGATTTGTTTTTCAAAGAACCAGTTGTGTTGCTACACCAATGACGAAGGGATTCTTCATGTTGTTCGAGGGGGTGTCCAGAAACATGGATGCCAAGTACATCTTTTTCATATCCAAGTGATTCTTGTTGGGTCCAGGGAGTGACGCTTGGAAGTTTCCACTGTGGAATTTTAGCCTGAGGGTTGTTCGAGTCTCCCCCCCCAAACAAACCACCCTGTCCGATTTCTCGATCACGAGCAGTCGAAGCACCAGCACTTATAGCATGGTCAAGACCTGTCACCACCGCTGCGCGGTTTTCTACTCCATGCATAGAATCAAAGGCGCCGCCCTTAACGAGCGATTCGATTGTTCCCCTGTTGACTAGCTTTCCACTCATGCGCGAGCAAAAGTTATAGATAGAATCGAATGTTCCATGTTCATTTCGTTCTTTAACGATTGCAGAGACAGCAGCGTTTCCCGCGCCCTTAACTGCACCAAGTCCAAAACGAATATGCCCATTGCAATTTGTTTTTGGTTCATTTTCATCAAACACAACTGAAAAACGTTCATCGGATTGATTGATATCAGGTGGACCAACCTGAAATCCAACATGCGGTGTTTCGTCCGTGTGATCTGGGAATCTCGTTTTTCCACAATCACCAATATATGGAGCCCAATCTTCAGTTTTCTTTGCCCCGCTTTCAAAAGCTAGTACAGCAGCCATATACTGAACGGGGAAATGTGTTTTCAGATAGGCAGTTTGATATGCAATGATTGAATAGCCTGTCGAGTGACTTTTGTTAAATCCGTATCCTGCAAACTTTAAAATCAGGTCAAACAAGTTGTTTGCATTGTCTTTGCTCATTCCCTTTTCAGCAGCACCATCGACAAACTTAGGCCTGTTTGCGTTGATAACTTTGACCTTCTTTTTGCCAATCGCTTTAATCAATGTGTAGGCATCTCGAAGAGGAATATCTCCAAGGCTATGCACAATTTGCATGACCTGTTCTTGGTAGACCATGATTCCATACGTCTCTTCTGTGTAACGATCAATGATCTCGTGTACTTTTGGAACTTTTTCGTGTCCATTTTTTCGTGAACAAAATTCAGGTATAAGATCCATTGGGCCCGGTCTAAACAGCGCGTTGGCAGCAATCAGATCTTCCAAACGGGCGGGCTTCATTTCTCGTAGGAGTCGCCGCATGCCACCAGATTCAAATTGAAAGATGCCAGCGGTATCACCCCGAGTAAAAACATCAATCACTTTTGGATCTTTTAAATCAATCCTCTCAAGATCGAGTGGGTGTGCACCATCATCTATTTTTCTCCCAACAGAGTTCCATATTTCATCGACATCAAGTGTCGAAAAGACTAGTTGCCGACACAACTCAATTGTTGACAGGGTTCGAAGACCCAAGAAGTCCATCTTTAATAAACCAATTTGTTCACACGTGGGTCCGTCCCATTGTGTAACAGTTTCCGCAGTACCCGTTGCCCTACACAGTGGAACTATGTTTTCTAAGGGTTCGGTTGCGATGACAACTCCAGCGGCGTGTACGCCAATATGTCTTGCGTGGTGTTCTAAATCTCTTGCAGTGTCAATAATCTTTTTGGTTTCGTCAGACTCTTCGTACGCCTCGCGAAAATCGTCATCTTTTTTAATCGCCGCATCGATCGTGATATTTAGTTCTTCTGGAACAAGATTCGAAAGTCTTTGTCCCTCACTTGGGGAGAGCCCGTGTACGCGAGCGACATCTTTAATTGCGGCGCGAGCCTTGAGCCTACCAAACGTAACAATTTGAGCAACGTATCCATACTTGTCTCGAACATATTCAAGTACCCTAGCACGTCCATTCTGGCAGATATCGATATCAATATCTGGATATTCTGAACGGTCCGGATCGGTGAACCTTTCGAACAATAAGCCGTATTTAACGGGGCAAGCGTTTGATAAACCAAGAACAAAACCAACCATCGTTCCAACACCAGAACCCCTCGCATTTGCAGGAATACCACGCTGCCTCGCCCAGTCAACAAAATCCCAAACAATTAAAAAGTAAGCACTAATATTTTTGTCACTCAGGATTGTAAGTTCCCGTTCTAAACGCTCGCGAATTTTATCCGTAACCCCATCGTTTCCATATCGCCAAATAAGCCCCGCCTCACAAAGGCAACGAAGCGCGTTATCACAATCAACTTTCAAGTCAACTTTAGACACACTTTTGTCTACACTTGAATCAAATGGATGCAATTCAAACTTGCGGCAATGCTCCTTAAACCACTCTGTGATATCACCAGAAGTAAATGGTTCAACAGTACTTGGCCCAGTGATGCGAACGACTGGTGCGTGGGAATTGGTGTCATCTAGTTCCACACTACAACGATGAGCTATTGCAACTGTGTTTTCAAAAGACTCTGGAATATCTTTAAACAGTTCACACATTTGCTCGGGGGATTTCACATACAAATCTCGAGAGTACGTAAACCTATCTTGCTCATCTTTTGTTCGTTGCATCGATATACAACAAAGCGTGTCATGTGAATCCCAATCATTTTCCGTTAAGTAATGCGCGTCGTTGTCGCACACAAGAGGAAGATTAAGTTCCCTTGCAAGTTTGATTAAGTGTGGATTTATCGCGAGTTGTTCTTTTACGCTGTGTCTTTGTAACTCGATATAAAAACAGGGCTCACCATTTTTGTTTGGGGAAAAAACCTTCTTGTGCCAATTTGCCTCATCAACAGCCCCTTGCCAATGTTCATCGTTCCCGCTTTCAACAAACTTACAAAGGTGATATGCAATCGAACTTCCAAGGTGACCATTGATTGCAATAATGCCTTCACTATGTTTTTCAAGGGTAGAGTGATCCATACGTGGTTTGTAATAAAAACCTTCTAGGAATGCGTCAGAACTTAATTTAACCAAGTTGTTCCAGCCAGTCGTGTTTTCAGCAAGTAAGACAAGGTGAAACCCACCATCTCGAACGCCCGTTGGCTTTCGGTCTTTTCGATCTGCAGGCGCAACGTATGCTTCGATTCCAAAGATAGGTTTTACACCATGCTTTTTTGCCTTGTTGTAAAACTCAAACGCGCCGTGAAGGTTGCCGTGATCCGTAATTGCCACAGCGCCCATTCCAAGTTCTTTGACACGTACAAGGAGTGGGTCAATTTTGTTCCCACCATCCAACAGCGAATATTCACTGTGCAAATGGAGGTGAATATAAGAGCCAAGAAGCTCACCTGAAGGTTTAGTCTGTGCGTCCATGCTTGTGCCATGATAGCAACAAGCCGACTTGAAATTGAACACAATTGACCCCTAGGTGTATCATTATCAACGATGTCCCCTGACCAGTTTCAACTTAGCAAAAAAATCAACTTTTCCCCCACAGGGATTGCTATGATTATTTTCAGCATTGTACTGGGCGTGTTGGTTATTTTACCTATTTTACTACTCTTGCTTGTGGCTGGTGTTGTGGCAATGACTGCATTTGGATTTCTGTCGGTGTGTGCGAGGGTTGTGAACACCTTTCGGGGGTTCACCAAGAAGGATTCTGAAGGGCGTAAAAACGTGAGAATCAGACAGTCGCCCCCAGACCACCAATGATTAACTGGTAGTTTCTTCCTCAACCAAATTCCAATAGGCATTTCGGAGACCCATTGTCCACCGCCCAACACCACCACCACCTACTGGTTGAAGTTCGGTTGACGCCAACTCTTCATTTTGAACAGTTGCCGCAACCCCAACAACGGGAAGAACACCCCAACTGGAATTTGTAAGAAAAGCCTCATCTGCATCTACGAACTCGTTGAGCGAAAGTTGCGAGAGTTCTACCTGTAACCCCATCTTTGCAGCAAGTGAAAAAACTGCATTTCGAGTGATACCCGGCAAGACTGCCGAGGGATCATCTTCGAGAGTTTCTTCCCCCCTAGCGTAAGGAGTAACAAGCCTGTCGTTGCGAACGATAAACACGTTGGACACACATCCACCAACAAGGTGTGCGGATGGTGTGAGCCAGAGTGACTCACCACATTTTTGCGCCGCAGAAAGTTGGAGATTCAATAATCGAGACCAGTAGTTCAATGTTTTGTGACCAGCCATCAAGTCGTATGGGTTTACTCGACCACTTGCAAGCGACACGTGCACGCCCTTTTCAAACAGCACGTCGGGATATTCGGTTGGAGGCTGTGATTGAATAACAATGGTAGGGTCTGTACTACCGCCGGCATGGTTCAACAAATTTAAATTTCCCCCAGTTAAAGTCAAACGCAAGCGTGCCTGTTCCAACCCATTTTCGGAAAGACACATTTGGAGTGCTTCAACAAGTGGTTCTATCTGTAATCGTTCTGTTAATCGTAAACATTTTGCAGATTCTGCGAGCCTTTCCATGTGTTGTGTGCCCCGAAAAACAACACCATTTCTAGCGTGCATTGTTTCAAACAGTCCAACGCTATGCTGAAACCCCGCATCAAAAACACTGATGTTTGCAGACCCATCATCAACAAAGGAACCATTAACCCATACCTTCACTGCGTCCAAACTCCTGCAATGAACATAGGCTCGTCAGCACCACTACAAAGAATCCTCAGACCGACAGTGGGAAGATTATCCACGCCCACCAAAGCAACATGCGTCGCGGTTCCGTCCCCATAATTAGGATCATCACCAGTAGTGACAGTGATAAGTAAATCCTTGCGGTTCCCAGACCAGACTGAAGAAATAGCCGAGAGAGATTTCTCAACAGGCGAACATAGTGCTTGGTCTATAACCATGCGTTCAATGACGGCTGGGTTGTTACGAACAAGTGGAATAAGTTGGACGACTTCGTTTCGAACATGTTGTTCAACAGCACCTTTTTGTTTTGCAGACCACCACGACACACCTGCGGCAGCAACGAGAATAACGGCGGGCATCACCCATTGAATTTTTCGATTCATTCTTGTTCACTTCTTTCTTGAAAACGAAACTGCGTTGCTCGATCAACAAGTTCTTCTACATTATCATTGCGAGGTCGAAGGTCAAAATGCCATGAAGGAACCGAGTCTAATTGAAACGGAAGCACCTCCGCCCCAATATCTATAAAAGGCATGTCCCACCACGGTGCACGTAGCCAGCGAGAGGTCATGACGGATTCGGTCTCATCGTGCTGAATTCGAATGTCATATTCTCCGTAGTACAAAAAATCAACACTGAGGGGAGTTCGTCCAATTTCACGATCGTTAAGCCATACTAAGGCGTTAGGAGGCGTTGTTGTTATTGAAAGGGTTCTTTTCACGCATCCAAACGAAACGGCAAAGAACAAACATGTAATAAAAACTCTCATGGAAAAGAATTATAACACCTTGTTAATCATCAAACTCATCACCACTAAACGTTGAGGCAAGGTAATGTTCACGCACCACCTCATCATTAATGACCGCTTTTGGATCGCCGTCCATTAAGTTTTTCCCACTGTCAATGATGTATGCACGGTCGCAAATGTGCAACGTTTGCTGCACCGCGTGGTCGGTGACAAGGATTGCAATGCCAGAGTCTGCTAACTTGCGAACCTCTGCTTGCACGTCTTCAACTGTATGAGGATCAACCGCCGCGAAGGGCTCATCTAATAAAATTAGTTGTGGCCTGGTAATCAAAGACCGTGCAATCTCTAATCGTCGCCGCTCACCACCACTACAAGTTTTTGCAAGATGTTTTCTTTTGTGTTCCAAATGAAACTGTTCAAGCAACTCGTTACACCGCTGTTTTTGTATCGGTTTTGGTATTCCTAGTGTTTCAAGAATTGCAAGCAGGTTATCTTCACAACTCATACCACGAAAGACGCTTGGTTCCTGTGCGAGATAGCCCATTCCACGACGGGCGTGTTGGTACATAGGAAGATACGTAACATCTTCTCCATTAAACAAAACTCGACCACCCTCTGGTGTAATCATGCCGATACACATGCGAAACACTGTCGTTTTTCCAGCGCCATTTGGTCCAAGAAGTCCAACTATTTCACCAGCACTCACTTCAACTGAAACCTCGTCGACAACTCGCCGGCCTCCATAACTTTTTACCAAATTTTTTGCGGTTAATAGAGCCACGGTTATTCGTCTTGGGAACGGCTTTCTGTATCAACGTTATCTTCGTCAACAACGACACGTTTTGCATTTGGAGCCCACTGTTGGGGATAAAACCGGTGTGCCAATGCGCCGATGATAAGGTGCATGTCTTCAAAAATATAATCGTCGAGTAGAACAGACTCTTCATCACTTGTAACGACAGTTGCTGTCCACGTTGCACGAGCATTGCCAGTTCGTGCAATCCATTTCGACATATCGATGTCCGTAATTTCATCAGCAGTCCAAGATCCTTCGGGCGTCGTTAGACCCCCTTGATCATCGAATTTGTATATTTTTGCCCTAGATGACATTTTTACAAATGCCCAAATGTAATAAAAGCCAAAGGGAATACACAAAATAAATGCCCACTGCATCGGCCGGTCATATTTGCTCGGGGGAGTAACGCTTCCGTACTGGTTCAAGCCATCCTCAATGAGTACTACCGACTGTGATTGGATTTCAAGGTCACCTCCAGACAGGGCTACTTGGAAGAGTTCCAGCGAATCAATCCACCCCGCGGTGTTGCCCAGGTCCATTTGCTTCCCAACCGATTCTTTATCAGGCTTGTTTGCTGCAGACTCCGTGACTAAACGCACAACAACACCCGCTTTGTCTCGTTCTGTACTTCCTCGTTCCGTTGCCAGTGCTGAGTGAACGATTTTGAGCACTACACTTCGCGCGGCAGCTTCTTCTCTCTGAGGTATAGCAACAACATAATCCCAAACACCCCAAAGACCGAGCACAATACAAACAACGGCTATAATGCTTGTTTTTAGCCAATAACGAGTTGCGAGTTTTGTTGTAAATTCCACCTGAGAGTGTTTCCTATTCTTCCACCTTAGATACTACTCGCTTGCTTCGATGAGTGCATCACAAATTTCAAGAATGGCACAATAAAGTCCATCGCAGGCAGGCACTGCCCCAAGGTGACCAAGTAAATAATCAAGTTTTCTATCATACGTTGCAAGCGTGTCAACTTTTTCAACAACAGCTCGACCAAGTTCGTCAACTGCAAAGTCGAACCATTTAGCAGTTGGTTTATATGGATCAGCAGGTTGTTCTACTTGGCTTCGAACAGTACTGGTTTCTCCGAGGGTGACAATGGGACAAAAGCCTAATTGCGTTTTGGGTTCCCTGCAGAGAATAACGGTGGAGTATCCCTTTTCATCAAGCGATGACTGAAGATCGGTAGCGTCTTTGCCTACAAGTGGTGGTTGAACAAGATATCTACCATCCGCTCTTACCAAATTAATTTCTTCGTGTGATTCCAAGACCCGTACCCGGTGACCATTTTTAGAATCCGAAACCCGCTCTTTATTTGCGAGTTGCAGTAAAAGAACAGACGCTTTTAATTGTCCCCACAACTTATTCTTTCTTGCGTGCGTGATCTTTATTTTTGATGATCGAGAATCTTTGAACCACCGTGTTAGTTTTCGTCTGAGCATAATGTGTATTACTACTATTGATCGGAGATCAGGGGTTATTCTCTGTATGCACCAGATATTTCGTCAGCCAACACCTGGTTTCCATACCACACGCGTACTGGGCCACCAGGCCGAATGTGCATGAGTACAGGAGCACTGGCTGGTAAAAGAAATAAACTTTGCTCAAGACTTTCGCCATCTCGCATTAGTGCATTGATGAGGGCTATCATCAGTTGTTCGTCGACCGATTCACAAAGGAGCGGGTCGCGGGTGTTCAGCATCGTTGTTGCAGAAGCATCAAACTCTTGCCACGCCTCGTTTGATGCCATACTAAAAGCGACAGCGTCAAATACGGATCTCCACTTCGCCGCAGGGATCAGTACCGTTTGGCCTTGGTGAATTTTGCGTGCTGCCTCACAGGTTGCTGTGATGAGTTTTTCTTCGTCGAGAACGTGACAAGTTCCAGCGGTTTCATCGCAAGGCGTGACTTTACAGAGATAATCTTGCACAAATGGATGTTCGGCTGCCATTTCCATGAGCACACAAGACTCCCCCTGGGGTGTCTCAGTGACACCCACTTCTGTAAGGAGTCCAGCAATTTCTTGTTCAGGTAAGAATTCCAACTTTTCTAATTCCAAGGAGGTGCAGGTTGCACCAATGCGTATTCAATACGATAGTACCAACTACCGCAACCTCTTATGGCAAAACTTCTCCTATTTGTATGTACCGGCAACACCTGTCGAAGCCCGATGGCCGAGGGTTTTGCCAACTTGTGGCTTGAAAACAACCAAGTTGAAGGCTGGGAAGTGACCTCCGCGGGCACACTAGCTGGTGAAGGACACCAAACAAGCCAAGAAACTGTTTTAGCACTCCGTGACCATGGAGTAGATTATGAGGGTGAAACCAAGGCATTAACGAAAAAACTAGTCGATCGTGCAACAGTTGTGCTTTGTATGACATCCACACACTGTATAGATGTTGCTTCAATTGCTGATGATCCCTCGAAGATTGAGATGCTTAATCCTAGCGGAGATATGAACGACCCCGTTGGGTGCGATCAATCTGTGTACGATGAACTAGCAAGAACAATGTTAGAACTTATTCCAAAACGGATGTTAGAAATTAGCGATCGTCCAGAAACCACACAGGAGTAGCCATGCCATTTTCAGTTGGAACTATCTCAATTGGATCAGACCATCGAGCAAGAACAATTATTGACTCGATTGCTGACCACCTTGAATCGCTTGGATGGACGGTGCAGAAGCATTACGGTGGCAGTGCAGAGTCTGTTGACTATCCCGACATTGCAACGGAGGTGACACGTGAGATCGTTGCAGGCGAAGCGGTATGTGGCATTTTGATTTGTGGTTCTGGAATAGGGATGTCGATGGCTGCAAACAAAGTGAGCGGTATTCGGGGAGCATTGGTGCACGAGCCCGTGGCTGCCCAAATGAGCCGACGCCACAACAACTCAAACGTGCTCTGCATGGCTGCCGATGGTCCGATGGACTGTGATTACAACAAAATCGTTGACACATGGCTTACAGCCGATTTCGAAGGTGGTCGCCACCAGCGCCGCATCGATCTTTTTGATCCAACATAATTTGACTCGCGGTCAAGTTGACCCTGAGTCAAGTTTTTCTACGAATTTGTATAGACGTAAACACTCCTTACAGCCTACCATGACCACCATGTCGGTTGTTCGAGTACTTGACGCAAACATAAACAGAGCCGCGGAAGGCATGCGGGTGCTTGAAGATATTTCCAGATTTGTTCTTGAAAATAAAGAATTGTGCATCACAATAAAAAACTGCAGGCACAGCCTTCGCGAGCAATCGCCAACCATCCATAATCGAAACACACGCACTGATGTTGGCACATCAATTACAGCGGTTCAAGAGTACAAGCGTGGATCTATCCACGACATTGCAACTGCTGCAGGCAATAGGTGCGCAGAAGCACTTCGTGTTATTGAGGAGTTTTTAAAACTTCGCGGAACAGAGAACAAAATCGAGTCCATTCGGTACAAAATGTACGACGTGTCTGCCGAAATTATACGGCGCTTAGGCTCAACGAATAAGAAACAGTGGAAACTGTGTTTTGTCATGACAAAAGACGAGTGCTTGTTACCGTGGCAAGAGACTCTTCAACAAGCAATAGATTCTGGTTGCGACTGCGTACAGCTTCGCGAAAAAAACAAATCCACCGCAGAAATGATCCAACATGTCTTCTCTGTGAAAAAACTGGTTGAGGCATACCACATCCCAGTCATTATTAATGACAGGATCGATGTCGCGCTCTCAACTAACGCCTCGGGTGTACACCTTGGTAAGAACGACATGTCCGTGCAAGACGCAAGAAAAGTATTAGGATCCCAGTACATCATCGGCGCTACTGTCCACGCCGGCGAATCGGTAAATAAAGCACTCGAATCTGGGGCCGATTATGTAGGAGTTGGCGCAATGTTTCCCTCGCCAACGAAGCCAAACGTTCCAGTTGCTGGCATTGCGCTTTTAGATTCAGTCCAACGCTGCAACCACCTTGCAATTGGCGGGATTACCACGAAAAACGTGCATGAGTTGTACAGCGCAGGATGTCGGGGTATCGCGGTAAGTTCTGCCATTGCACGATCAACAACTCCCGGAAAAACCGCCGAAGATCTTCTACAACCAGAGGCTCAACTTATATGATTCTTGCTTCTGTCGAACACCACGGCGTTGTTTCAACAACACTGACAACATTTATTTCACTTCTTGCCTTCGCAACAATTGTTGGTGTCTGCGCAAAATTTGTGAAGGTTCCATACACAATAGCACTTGTTCTAGCGGGGCTCCTCGTTGCAATTTTTGGCGCCGCACCCGGAGGTGTTGTCATCACGCAAGAGTTAATTCTTGTGCTCCTGTTACCACCTCTATTGTTTCAAGCAGGCTTACACTTAGACATTGAATTACTCCAGAAAAAAGCTGTGCCAGTCGTCATTCTTGCCATTCCGGGTGTGCTGCTTTCGATGGTCCTTGTTGCAGCAGCAGTGCGTCCATTTCTTGGAGATGCCGCGTGGTTACCAGCCCTGTTGTTTGGTGCAATGCTTGCCCCAACAGATCCGATCTCAGTTCTAGCAACGCTCAAGACAGCCAAAGCGCCACACAGATTGCGAACATTGATCGAGGGAGAAAGTTTATTTAACGACGGTACAGGAGTAGTACTCTTTTTGATTTTATTTGCGGCAGTCTTTACATCAAGCGGACACGGGGCAACACTTTCAGTTATTGATGGCGTCATGCAATTTATAAAAGTTGCTGGCCTTGGGGTTGTCTTTGGTTTGGGGTTTGGCCTCATTGCGTTTTGGATTTTGCGAAGGCTCAACGATCATGTTTTAGAAAACGCAATCACTATTGTGCTTGCGTGGGGCTCATTTATTGTTGCTGAACAAAGCGGCGCCTCGGGCGTGATTGCAGTTGTTGTCGCTGGGCTTATCATTGGAAACTATGGCACCAAACTCGCAATGAGTGACCAAACAGTGCAAACAATCAACACGTTTTGGGAATCAGTTGACTTCCTAATTAATTCGATTGTCTTCTTGCTCATTGGGTTTGAACTTCAAGACATCGGTGGTTTGTCTACGCTTTTACAGGGCGAAGTCCTTCTTGCTGTGGCTGCAACATTTGGCGCAATTTTGGTTGCAAGGGCGATCATGGTCTACCCAACAGCACTGACCATTGGAAAACACTGGCCCAAGGGCTGGAAGCACGTTGTCTTTTGGTCAGGGCTAAAGGGGTCAATACCCCTTGCGTTGGTTTTAGGACTTCCCGACGGTGAACTGAAGCAAACACTTGTTCCAATTGCCTTTGGTGTTGTACTTGTGAGTTTGTTGTTACAAGGATTAACGGTTGGCCCATTGATTCGCTTTACCGGTGTAAGAAGTGACGATCACTAACTTTTCACTGACGTTTCTTGGTACGGGAACTTCTGCGGGTGTTCCAGTCATTACGTGTGATTGTGATATTTGCACAAGTGATAATCCAAAAAACAAACGTCTTCGATGTAGTGTTTGCATTGAGTTTACTGATTCAGAATCTCAAGACCGCGTCATCCTCATCGACACATCACCCGATCTTCGCCAACAGGCGCTACGAAAAAAACTTACTCGCTGCGATGCTATTTTGTTCACCCACAACCACGTTGATCATACGTTTGGATTAGACGACATTCGAATGTTCAACGTTTCAATGCAGCAACCGATCGACATTTACGCAGAACGTAACACGCTTGACCACCTGCACCGCGTATTTCAGCACGTGTTTGAATCCCACAAAAACGTGAATGACTCATTCGTGGCGAATTTGATACCAAACGAATTGTCCCCAGGTGACATGATCAATCTTTACGGCGTGGAGTTCACTCCAATCCGTCTACTTCACGGGCGTCTTCCAATTGTTGGATTCCGAGTCGATGTTCCAGAAGGTCCTTCACTTGCCTATTGCACGGATGTTTCTTCAATTCCACCAGAATCATGGCCCCTTTTGGAAGACCTAGATGTTTTGGTGCTTGATATGCTCAGGTTCCGACATCACCCAACACATTTAAACCTTGATCAGGCTCTCGAAATTACTCAAAGAGTCGTACCCAAACAGACATATTTTACCCACATGACCCACTGTGTTGAACATGAAAAAGTGGACGCAGAATTACCCGAAAATGTCAATCTCGCTTTTGACGGACTTTGTGTCCGTTAGTGCTTTGCACTAAGGTGTCCACAAGAGACACTTTAGTGCTAGGCACTGATTCTGCTATAATTCCCCACCTCTTTATGGCACAAATCCGAGCTATCCGAAATCGAATGACCGCAGTTGGCACGATCACCCGCATTACCAAAACAATGCAGATGATTGCGACAGCTAAATTCACCGCAGCGCTTGCAAGAGCAAAGGATACGCGTCCTTACACGGACGCGGTTCGAAATCTCGTTGGCAGGGTTCTGGGGGCTGCTGGTGATTACGACTCACCTCTCTTCTGTGCAACTGGTGAAAGTAAGAAAGAATTGCTATTGGTCATTTCTTCTGACCGAGGACTGTGCGGTGCATATAACAGCAACGTGCTTCGGGGTGCTCTGAGGCACATCCGAACAGTGTCTGCCCAGGGCAAAACAGTTGAAGTCGAAGCAGCTGGCAAAAAAGCCGCCGCGTTTTTTAAGTTTCAAAAACACGACCCGGTTGAGAAGTTTACACTTGGCGACAAGCCCCTGTTTGAAGATGTTGCGAGAATTGCAGATCGGTATATGGATGGATTTGCAAATGGTCAGTGGGACACAGTAAGAGTTGCCTATATGCGATTTGAATCAAATTCAAAACAGGTCGCTGAAATTATCCAACTGCTTCCATTATCACAAGATGCAGGCGAGGAAAAAGAGGGAACGACTGCAAACTACGATTTTTCACCATCTGCCGAAGACATCCTTGACGATCTGCTCCCACGGAGTGTAAAGACATCACTTTTTCAAGCGTTTAACGACGCTACAGTGAGTGAACAAATCATGCGAATGATTGCAATGAAAGCTGCAACCGAAAACGCTAATGATTTAGGAAAAGATCTTCGCCGTGATTACAACCGCGCCCGTCAAGCCAAAATCACAACCGAACTCACCGAGATCATCTCGGGAGCAGCAGCACTCGAGTAATATTCGATGCCACTCTATACGAGGACAGGCGATGACGGAACAACGGGAACATACGGCGGTGGGCGTATAGAAAAAAACAGTGCGCGGATCCACGCTATTGGGGATATTGATGAGTTAAATGCTGCAATTGGAGTTGTACAAGATGTAGCACTTCTGCAACTGCAGTCACTCCTATTTGATGTCGGAGCGGATCTTGCCACCCCCAAGGAAAACGATCAAGTTCGCCGCATTGATATGGACGACATTGCATTTCTAGAATCTTGGATTGATACCGCAGACGGACAAAATGAAAAATTAAAAGTATTCATCTTACCCGGGGGCTGTGCAGCATCGGCACAACTACACCTTGCCCGCACAGTTTGTAGAAGAGCAGAACGAAGTGTTATTACACTGACACAACAAAACGGCTGTTCTTCAGAGATTCTTGTTTTTATTAATCGACTCAGCGACCTCCTGTTTGCACTTGCAAGGTTGGCAAACAAACAAGCAGGTGTAGAAGACATTCCATGGACACCTAGAGCAAAGGAACAATCATGACTATTCGAATTGGCATCAACGGTTTTGGGCGAATTGGACGACTTGTCTACCG
>Ga0114993_10002845_pt1 | contig 18540 bp, 19 predicted proteins | sample ArcticOcean_MG_C_FD_87042 | JGI IMG/M metagenome (GOLD analysis project Ga0114993, IMG submission 87042) | Marine microbial communities from western Arctic Ocean - ArcticOcean_MG_CB2_150 | ecosystem: Environmental > Aquatic > Marine > Oceanic | place: Arctic Ocean: Canada Basin | collected...
AGCTATTGTTGCAGAAAGTGGCTCGACAATAGTAAGGGTAAATTTAAGAAAAAAACAAAAACTTTTTATAAATGATGGTACCTATGGAACTCTTTTTGATGCAGGTACACCAAATATAGTTTATCCATCAAGATTAATTAAAAATGAAAAAATAGCTTCAAAAAAATTAACTGCTTTTGATTTTTATGGACCTACTTGTGATAGTATGGATTATATGAAAGGCCCCTTTTTACTTCCAAATAGTATTAAAGAAAATGATTACATAGAGCTTGGCCAGCTTGGTGCATACGGTTTAACTTTTAGAACTCAATTTAACGGTTTTTTTTCAGATGCAATATATGAAGTCGAAGACAATCCAATCATGACAATGTACAGTAAAGATATTAATAAAGCGACACTAGTGGCTTAATGTCAGATAAAAAAAGCCTAGGCCATAATATAAAAAAAAATCTTCTAAAAAATCCAGTTGAACATATTGATATAACATCTTTTGATTCTAGAAAAATTATTTCATCAATGGAAAAAATGTCTTTTGTTTCAAGAGAAACAGCAAATGCAGCAAACATCTTTAATGAAATGATTAAGGATATAGATTGTACAATTTTTTTAACCCTTGCAGGATCAACATCGGCGGCTGGGTGTATGAATATTTATAAAGACTTAGTTAAATATAATATGGTAGACGCTATTATTGCTACTGGTGCATCCATAGTTGACATGGATTTTTTTGAAGCATTAGGTTTTAAACATTATCAAGGCTCACAATTTCAAAACGATGCCGAATTAAGAAAAAACTATATTGATAGAATTTATGACACATATATTGACGAAGATGAATTACAAAAGTGTGATAAAAAAATATGTGAAATAGCAGATGCTTTAGAGCCAAGAAGTTATACCTCTAGAGAGTTTATCTATGAAATGGGAAAGTATTTAAAAAAAAATTCTAAGAAAAAAGACTCTTTAATTGAAACAGCATATGACAATGATGTTCCAATATTTTGTCCCGCATTTACAGATTCTAGTGCAGGATTTGGTTTAGTTACTCACCAAGAAAAAAATCCTAAAAAACATATTACAATAGACTCCGTTAGAGAATTTCGTGAGCTAACCGAGATAAAAATACAATCAAAAGGGTCTGGCTTATTTATGATTGGCGGTGGAGTTCCTAAAAATTTTGTTCAAGATACAGTCATTTGTGCAGAACTTTTGGGCAAAGAAGTTGAAATGCACAAATATGCAGTACAAATTACAGTAGCAGATTCTAGAGATGGTGCTTGTAGCAGTTCCACTTTAAAAGAAGCAAGTTCTTGGGGCAAGGTAGATATAACAAAAGAACAAATGGTTTTTGCTGAAGCAACTAGCGTATTGCCTTTAATTATAAGTGATGCTTACCATAAGGGTGACTGGAAAAAGAGAAGTAGAAAAAATTTTTCAAAAATATTTAAGTAAAAATTCAAAAAAGAATAATTTTAGATGAAAACTCCTATATACTAGACACTTTTTAAAAGATGAAATTAAAATATAAATATATAAATTAATAAAAAAAAATTAGGATAAAAAATTGAAATATCTTTCAAACAAAAATGGTTTTCTTGGAATTGATAATAAGTTCAGTTTTAAAGAAAAAGTAGTAGTTGTTCCTTTCGGACTTGAAAAAACTGTTAGTTATGGTGGTGGCACTAGAAATGGCCCTAAAGAAATTATCAAAGCTTCTCACCAAGTTGAATTATATGATGAAGAATTGTACTGTGAACCTTACAAAAAAATTGGAATCAAAACACTAAAACCATTCAAAATTAACAAAGACATTAAAAAAGCTCTTAAAAAAATATCTAATATAAATGAAGAAATTTTAAATAAAAAGCTTTTCCCCCTTACCTTTGGTGGAGAACATTCTATTACACCTGGGTGCATTGCACCATTTGTAAAAAGATACAAAAAAATATGTTTATTACACTTTGATGCACATGCAGATTTAAGAGAAAACTACAATGGCGAAAGATTTTCACATGCTTCAGCAATTAGAAGATGTCTAGATCATAAAAACGTATCTGTGATTTCATTTGGTATAAGGAATATTTCAGAAAGTGAAATACCTTTTTTAAAAAAAAACTCATCACGTATTAAAATTTTTTGGGCAAAAGATAAACCTAAATGGAACTTAAAAAAATTTAAACAATTAATAAAAAATAAAACCGTTTATTTAACTTTTGATGTTGACGGACTAGATTCTAGCATTATGCCTGCAACAGGAACTCCTGAACCTGGAGGTTTGCTATGGGATGAAACTTTAAATATTATAAAAATTGCTGCTAAAAATTCTAATATTATTGGAGCCGATATAAATGAACTGTCTCCAATTAAAGGCTTTAATTCTTATAATTTTTTAGTAGCAAAACTAGCTTACAAAATTTTATCTTATAAATTTTTATATTAAGCTTTTACAATTTTAAGAGTTCCTATTAATAATCTAAAAGGTATTAGCATCATCAAAGCTACAAATATTTTAACTGCTAAATCTCCAAGAGATAATGTAACCCATGGTATTCCTGTTGCATAAAAGGATATTGAAAAGAATAAAAAAGTATCAACCGTAGAGCCAATGAATGATGATGTTAAGGGTGCCACAAACCATTTCTTTTTTCTTAATTGATCAAAAATTTGTACATCCAATAATTGTGCAATCATAAACGCCGTACCAGATCCAATAGCAATTCTTACTGAAATTAAATCTGTAAAATTTATTGAAAATAAAAGAGTAAAAGTAACACCTATAGCAAATCCAATATATACGATTTTTCTTGCAATTACTTTTCCATAAAATCTGTTAGTTAAATCTGTTATCAAAAATGCAATGGGATAACTAAATGCACCATAAGTTAATATCTCTTCTAGCTCATAATATTTTATTGGAAATTGAACTAAATAATTTGAAGCTAATACGACCACTCCCATTAAAAATGAGAGAATTAAAAATAGTCTATTCATTACGCTGATTTTATTACTGGAGCTTTTTTAAATGGTGATTTTATTAAAATAGTTTTTTTTAATTTTTTTAATCTTGGGGATAGGTTTTTACTTTTTACACTTTTTAAAAATTGATCAAAACTTCCTTTATTATCTACAAATCTAACACCAGCATTACTCACGGTAAGCTTTAAACTTCTTTTTAAAAGCTCACTTGTAAATTTTACTTTTTTTAGGTTAGGCAAAAATCTTCTCTTTGTTTTGTTGTTAGCATGACTAACATTGTGTCCCTTCATAGGGATTTTTCCAGTTAATTCGCATTTTTTAGACATAATATTTAGTGACTATATAAGATGTGATAATGATCTCGTCAAGTTTATTAGAATTAATTATGCTTCTTACCTATTATTTCTCTAAAATTCTTAACGCCATCATTAATTAATAATTCTTTAAGCTCTTTTTTTATCTTACCAACAATATTTGGTCCTTGAAAAACCATACCTGTATATAACTGCACATGATTGGCTCCAGCTAAAAATTTTTCATATGCACTTTTTCCAGAGTCAACACCACCTACACCAATAATTTCAGTTTTCCCTTTCAATAGATTATAAAATTTAACAATTAATTTATTCGATTTTTCTTCAAGTGGTTTTCCTGAAAGACCACCTTTTTGATATTTTAATATATTTTGTAAATTTTCACGGTTATTTTCTGTTGTATTTGATACAATAATTGCATTAACTTTATATTTTAATAATATTTCACTGATTAGATTAACTTGATTATCCATAATATCAGGAGAAATTTTTACAACAATTGGTATTTTAGATTTTAATTTAATTTTTTCTTTTTCTATTAAACTCATTAATTCATCAAATTTTATTTCATCATGAAAGTTTCTCAGATTTTCTGTATTTGGTGATGAAATATTTATAGTTATATAATCTGCAATATCATAAAAAGTTCTAAGACCTATTAAGTAATCACTTAATCTATTTTTTGTGTCCTTATTTGGTCCAACATTTATTCCTAATAATCCTTCTGGTAAATTAGATCTAATTCTAGAGTTTACATTCTCTGATCCTAAATTATTAAATCCAAGTCTATTTATTAGAGCCTGATCTTCTACCAATCGAAACACTCTTGGTTTTGAATTGCCGTACTGCTCAAGAGGTGTGATGGTTCCAACTTCAACAAATCCGAATCCAAGTTTAAATAATGGGTTATAAACTTGTGCATTTTTATCAAAACCAGCAGCCATACCAATTGGGTTATCGATTTTTTTACCAAATAAGGTTGTCTCAAACATTGAGTCACCTTTGTTTTCATCAAAGATATTAGAAACCAAATTTAATTTTAAAGATTTAATTGCTAAAGTATGAGCTATTTCAGGATCAATCTTAAAAATTAAAGATCTGAATTTTGAAAACATTATTTTATCTTATCCTCTATCAGTTGCTTTGTTTCATTAACTCCAAAAAAACTTATGAAAAAACCCATTCTAGGACCATTTTCTTCTCCAAAAACTACTTCATAAATTAATTTAAACCAATCTCTTAAGTTTTCTGCATACCCATTCTCTTTTCCAGTTGAGTAAATCAATGTTTGAATATCCTCTGGTTTCATCTCATCATTGCAATTCTCTAGTGTTTTGATTAGAGCTTTAAGAGCATTTTTTTCTTCACCATTGGGATTTTTATATTTTTTTTTTAGTTTAATCACATCATTAAAATATTTAATTGCATAGCCAATTAAATTATCAAAAATTGGATGATTTTTTTCTAAAATATTCTTTTTATGTTTTTTAACAAATTTCCATAAAAGTTCTTTACTGTCTGCATTACTTGTTTCTACTAAATTTAGTAACATAGAAAAAGTCATTACAATTTCTTCTTTGGGCATTTCTCCATTGTGTACATGCCAAACTGGATTCATCAATAACTGTATCTCATTTTGTGTTTTTCCTTTTTCTATAAAGTCTAAATATTCATCTACAGCTTTTGGAACTATTTCATTATAAAGTTTTTTAGCTCTCTTAGGGTTTTGGTACATATATAAAGATAAACTTTCAGGTGAGGCATACTTCAGCCATTGGTCAATAGTAATTCCATTTCCCTTAGATTTAGAAATTTTTTCACCTTTTTCATCTAAAAAAAGTTCATAAGCAAAGCCTGATGGGTTACTTTTTCCCATTAATTTAATTATTTTTGTTGATAGAATTGCACTCTCAATTAAATCTTTTCCATACATTTCAAAATCTACATCAAAAGCATACCATCTCATTGCCCAATCAACTTTCCATTGAAGTTTACAATTTCCATCAAGAATGCTTGCCTCCAATTTTTTACCATTATTGTCAAATATTATTTTTGATTTTTCTTTTATAATTTCAACAATTGGGATTTCTAAAACTAATCCTGTTTCAGGACAAATTGGCAAAAATGGACTATAGGTTTTTTGACGATCTTTACCTAATGTTGGAATAATTATATCCATAATACCCTGATAATTTTTAAGGACTAGCTGAAGAGTTGAATTAAAAAATCCAGACTTGTAAAGAAATGTTGAGCTTTGAAAATTATATTTAAATTTAAATTTATCTAAAAATATTTTCAACATTTCATTGTTGTGCTCACCGAAACTATTATATTTTTCAAAAGGGTCAGGAACTTGCGTTAGCGGTTTATGTAAATTTTTTTTCAAAAGTTCATGATTTGGAACATTTGCCGGAATTTTTCTTAGTCCATCCATGTCATCAGAAAATGTTATTATTTCCTTTGGTAGATTTGTAAGTTGATTTAAAGCATTGATCAGCATTGAGGTTCTAGCTACCTCACCAAAGGTACCTATATGAGGAAGTCCACTAGGACCATATCCAGTTTGTAAAACAATTTTTCCTTTTTTCTCAATAAAATTTTTTCTTTCTCGTAAAAGTTTTTTTGCTTCCACAAAAGGCCAAGCATTAGTTTTATCTAGGTTTATTTTTTCAATCACAATTTATAATAACAAAATATCTTATTTTTGGCGTATTTATTAATTCTTATAGAGTTGAAATTTATTTACCATAAAATAATGTTGTTTCAAAATGTCCAATTATAAAACAGTTTTTTTTATATTAGGTGTCCTCCAGATTATTCTTGGTGTGTCAATGACTATACCTATTATAACTCAAATTTTTTATGGACAATTAGATTCTTCGTTTGTTGGTGCTGGCATAATGACCATAGTTTTTGGTGTACTATTTCTTTTATCAAATTTAGATCATAGCAAAAAATTAAATCTACAGCAGGCTTTTTTATTAACAGCTTTATCTTGGATCAGTATTGCAGTATTTGGATCATTACCATTTATATTTTCAACACTCCAATTAAGTATTACTGATTCATTTTTTGAAAGTATGTCTGGTATAACAACAACTGGCTCCACAATAATTACAAATTTGGATAATTCACCAAAAGCTATTTTACTTTGGAGGGCGATGCTTCAGTGGCTTGGAGGTATAGGAATAATTGTAATGGCTATTACTTTAATGCCAATTATGAATGTAGGTGGAATGCAATTGTTTAAGATTTCAAGTAATGAACAAGTCGAAAAAATTTTACCAAAATCAAAAGAAGTCGCTTTAAGGCTTATTTTGATCTACATAGGGTTAACATTAATTTGTAGTTTTTTTTATAAAATTTTTGGTATGAGTTTTTTTGATAGCTTAACTCATTCAATGACCACAATTGCTACAGGAGGTTTTTCTAATTATAATAAATCAATTGGTTATTTTAACAGTCCTACAATTGAAATAACTTCAATGATTTTTATTATATTAGGAAGCATTCCCTTTATTGCTTATATTAAATTTTTAAATGGTAATAAAAAAATATTTGTAAGAGACTCTCAAATAAAATCTTTTATAAAAATAATTATTGTCTCAATACTAATATTATTTTTTTATTTAACTTTTTTTAACAAAAATCTTTCTCTTAATAATTTTAGATCCGTTTCGTTTAATGTTATTTCAATTTTAACAGGAACTGGTTATGTTACTGAAGAATTTCATAATTGGGGAAGTTTTCCTCTAATTTTTTTTCTCATATTAATGTTTATTGGTGGATGTGCTGGATCTACAACATGTGGAATAAAAATATTTAGAATCCAAATTTTATATCTTTTTATAGCCAACCAATTAAAAAAAATTATTTATCCTAAGGGTGTATTTTTTATTAAGTACGATAAAAGCAACGTAGATGATAAATTTATGGCTTCAATAATCTCTTTTATATACTTATATATAATAATATTTTTTTTAATTACGGCTTTATTATCTATAAGTGGTCTAGATTTTGTAACTTCAATTTCTGGTGCAGCAACATCAATCTCAAATGTTGGTCCAGGCTTGGGCCCCATCATAGGCCCTGCTGGAAATTTTGCCGTTTTACCTGATTTTTCTAAATGGATATTGAGTCTTGCAATGATTTTAGGTAGACTTGAGCTGTTTGCTATATTAGTTTTATTTTTACCTTCTTTTTGGAGGAATTAACTATGATTGAAATTAAAAAACAATCTCTATCAGAATCTTTTTCTATCTACTTCGATAAAAGAATGTTTAGAATTTTATTACTTGGTGCCATTTCTGGCTTCCCGTGGGTTTTAATTGGAAGCAGCTTAAGCTTATGGCTTAAAGAAGAAGGATTAAGCCGATCAACTATAGGTTGGGCAGGTTTGATATTTGCCGTGTATGCTTTTAATTATTTATGGGCACCTTTAATAGATAGACTTCAAATACCAATTTTAACAAAAAAATTGGGACATAGAAAAAGTTGGATCGTCTTAATGCAAATTACAATTTTAATTTGCTTAGCCATCTGGAGCTTAATTAATCCAACAGAAAATTTAGCTCTATTAATTACCATTGGTTTAATTATTGCAATTGCTTCTGCCACTCAAGACATAACAGTAGATGCATTAAGAATTGAGCAAATTGGTGAAAATGAAAACAAATCAATGGCAGCTGGAGCTGCTATGGCTGTTGTTGGTTGGTGGAGTGGTTATAAATTGGGTGGAGTAATAGCTTTATTTACAGCTGAATATTTTGAAAACATTGGCATAATAAAATACTGGCAAACAACTTTTTTAATTTTAGGAATTGTAGTGATCTTAATGAACATAGGATTGATGTTTATTCATGAACCAATCCTAACTGATAGGCAATCAAAGCAGAAAGAAACGGATAGTTTAATAGAAAATAAGTTTGGATCAAAAAATATTATGACAGGTTTAGCTGCTTGGATAAGTGGTACTTTAGCTGGTCCAATAATTAGCTTCTTTAAAAAAAATGGATTTTCTATTGCTGTTGGAATTTTAAGTTTTGTATTTTTATTTAAAATAGGTGAAGCTTTTTTAGGACGCATGTCGATAGTTTTTTATAAAGAAATAGGGTTTTCTAAAGGTGATATTGCAATTTATTCAAAAACTTTAGGATGGGTAACAACAGTTATTTTTACTTTATTGGGTGGACTTTTTGTAATTAGATCTGGAGTTTTAAAAGCAATGTTTCTTGCTGGAATATTGATGGCTGCAACTAATTTATTATTTACTGTTTTAGCTTGGAGTGGAAAATCAGAATTACTGTTTGCAGTAGCTGTTATATTTGATGATATAGCAGCAGCATTTGCAACAGTTGCATTTGTGGCATTCATTTCACTGTTGGTTGATAGAACATATACTGCAACCCAATATGCTTTACTAGCCTCAATAGGAACTGCAGGCAGAACTACTCTCGCTTCATCATCAGGTGCCTTGGTCGATTGGTTAAATGGTGACTGGGGAACATTCTTCATTTTGACAGCTATTATGGTTATTCCATCCTTGATTTGTTTGTGGTTTATTAAAGACAAATTAAATCTTCGTGAATAATAATTTTTTCTGCAAAAATAATTTTATCAATATATACGAAAACCCTTCTCATATTTCTAAAATTAGCTCTCAAATTCTATATGGAGAAAAATTTAAAATTTTATCAAAAAATAAAAATTGGTTAAAAATAAAAACAGCATTTGATGGTTATATTGGTTATATAAAAAAGATAAATTATACAGATAAACATATACCTACACACAAGATATTTAAAATTAAAACTAGTGTATTTAAAAAACCTATTAGTAAAAAAATATTTCAAACAAATTTTTTTTTACCTTTTGCATCTAAAATATCAATAATTCAAGAAAATAAAAAATTCATTGAATATGAAAAAAATAAATGGATCAAGAAAAAAGATATAAAAAAAATTAATCATGTAGAAAAAAATTATTTAAAAATACTAAAATTATTTTTAAATACAAAATATACTTGGGGTGGAAAAAGTTATAATGGTATCGATTGTTCTGCTATCGTACAGTTGTTTTATTATTATAACAAAAAATTTTATCCTAGAGATACAAAAGATCAAATTAAATATTCAAAAAATATAATAAGAAAAAAATTTAAGAAGGGAGACATGATATTTTGGAAGGGACATGTAGCAATTTGCATAAACTCAACACAATTAATACATGCTTACGGTCCAGAAAAAAAAGTTTTAATTATGCCAATTAACCACACTATTAAAAGAATTGAAAAAACCGCAAATTTAATTATTAAAAAAATATCTAATATCTTAAATTAATTTCTACCAAAATCAGGTTTGTTAATATCTTGTTTTAACTTAATTATTTTTTTTCTTACTTTTTTAGTTTCTACTAGTTTTTTTATAAGTGATTGATTGTTTTTAGAATTAATATCTTTTTTAAATGATTTTAAGTTTTTGATAAACAAATCAATAGCTTTTGATATGTTATATTGATTATTAAAGAAAATATCTCTCCACATAATTTCATTTGAGGCTGCAATTCTTGAAAAATCTCTCAAACCTCCGGCGCTAAACTTAATAAGGTCATATTTTTTTTGTTTTTCAAAATCTGTTGCTGTTTTAACTAAATTATATGCAATTAAGTGAGGCAAATGACTTGTCATAGAAAAAATTTTATCATGTCTTTTTGCGTTCATTGTTACAACTTTAGAACCTATTTTTTTCCAAAATTTACTTAAAAAAGTTAAATGTTTTCTATTTGAATTTTGTTCTTTTATTAAAATACACCATTTACTTAAAAATAAACTACTATGTCCAAATTCTGGGCCACTTACTTCTGAGCCTGAAATAGGGTGGCTTGAAACCCAAGAGATATTTTTTTTTAATTTTTTCTTAATTAATGTTAAAGCTATTTCTTTAGATGAGCCAACATCTGTAATAATTGTTTTGGGTAACAGATACCTATTAATTTTTAAAATTATTTTTTCATATTCACTCATTGGAGTGCAAAAAATAATTAAATCTAACTTTGGTATTATTTTCTTAAAATCACTAGTAATTATACATGGTAATTTTAATTTTTTAATCTTTAAAATATTTGTCTTTGATTTTTCAAAAATAAATATTTTTTTAGAAATTTTTTTTTTAACAATTGCTCTTAATAATGAAGACCCAATTAAACCACATCCTATAATTAAAATATTTTTCATTTTTTAAATATATTCCTCATCACATTTATAAATTTTGTATTTTCTTTAGCAGAACCAATTGTAAGTCTTAATTTATTTTTAATATTATAACCTTCTTCTGTGGATCTTAAAACAATTCCTTTTGACTCAAGTTTTTTTAAAACATAAATTGCAGAAAATTTGCTTTTATTAAAATTTAGTAAAAAAAAATTAGCTGAAATTTTATTGGTAAGTATATTTAATTTATTTAAAAAATTTTTGATTTTATTTGCCCAAATAATATTATGTTTAATTGACCGTCTAATAAAATTCTTATCTTTTAAAGCTTCTCTAGCAGCAATTTGTGCTGTCTGATTGACGTTAAACGGAGGTTTAATTATATTCATTGCATCAATAATTTTTTTTGCACCATGGCCCCAACCAACTCTTAAAGCTGCTAATCCATAAATTTTGGAAAAGGTTCTTAATATAATTACATTATTTTTATTTCTAAATATATCTAAACTAGACTTATAATCTTTATTTTGCATATACTCAAAATATGCATCATCTAAGACTAATAATATTTTTTTATTAAGCTTTTTTCTTAACTCTAATAGTTCAGTTTTATTCAAATATGTTCCTGTTGGATTATTTGGATTTGCTAAAAAAACAATTTTAGTTTTTTTTGAAACTTTTTTAATAATTTCTACCACTGATACTTTAAAATTTTTTTCTTTGGCAAATACAACATTCGCATCCGCAATTTTTGCATAAATTCTGTACATCAAAAAACTATACTCTGGAACAATTACTTCATCAGAAGGGTTTAAATATAATTGACATATCATCTGAATTATTTCATCGGATCCTGATCCACATATAATCTTATCAAAATTACAATTATATATTTTGGCAATTTCTTTCCTTAAATTTTTTGATTTACTGTCTGGATATTTGGATAAATTTATATTTTTATTAGATAATATTTTTTCTACTTTTGGACTAATTCCAAGCGCGGACTCATTTGCAGATAATTTTATGATATTTTTGAGTTTACCGACCTTATATCTACCGGGCTTATAAGCTTTAATTCTAATTGTTTTAAATTTTGGTATGGTCATTTTATTAACTTTTTACTTTATAGATAAATTATTAAACTTTTATACTGAATAAGTGAATTAATATAAATTTGACATAATAAATAACATCTAGTACAAAAAATATGCGCTGATTTAACTGAATTGCGAGCGCCTAAAAAACCGCTAAATAAGTTTTTTTATCTCACAATTCACCTTAAAACAATATTTATGAATAATACAATTAACCTAAAAAAAATAATTATCGATAAGGCGCTTAAGTTAGACTGTGGAAAAATTATTAACAATTTTCCTGTAGCATATGAAACATATGGAACTCTTAGTAATAAAAAAGATAATGCTATTTTAATTTTTCATGCATTAACAGGAGATCAATTTGTTTCCGGCATTAACCCAATAACAAAAAAAGATGGATGGTGGTCCTATGCAGTCGGACCTGGGAAAGCAATTAATACTGATAAGTATTTTGTAATTTGTGCCAATGTAATTGGAGGATGCATGGGCTCATATGGTCCTGCTGATATAGATTCAAATACTAACAAAATTTTTGGAACAAACTTTCCAGTGATAACAATTAACGACATGGTTAATGCTCAATATAATCTCTTAGATTTTTTTAAAATAGATCAATTATTTTGTGTAACAGGTGGTTCAATGGGTGGTATGCAAGTTTTACAATTTGTAAGTAATTTTCCTGATAAAGCAAAAATTGCAATCCCTATTGCGTGTACAGCAAGCCATTCTGCACAAAATATAGCTTTCAATGAACTTGGTAGGCAATCAATTATGGCAGATGTTAATTGGGTAAACGGAAATTATTTAAATGAAAAGTTAAATCCAGATAAAGGATTGTCGGTTGCAAGAATGGCAGCTCATATTACTTATTTGTCTAAAAATGGTCTGCAAGAAAAATTTGGGAGAAAATTACAAGAAAGAGACAATCTAAAATTTGGTTTTGATGCAGATTTTCAAATTGAAAGCTATTTAAGACATCAAGGTGCTGTATTTGTAGATAGATTTGATGCCAATAGCTACTTATACATTACTAGAGCAATGGATTATTTTGATTTAATAAAACAAAATGATGGAAATTTATCTAAAGCATTTGAAAAATCAAAAACTAAATTTTTTGTTATATCTTTTACTTCTGACTGGCTTTATCCAACGTCAGAAAATAAAGATATTGTTATAGCTTTAAATGCAATTGGAGCAGATGTTGGATTTGTTGAAATTGAATCTGATAAGGGGCACGACTCATTTCTTTTAAACGTTCCTGAATTTTTAGAATCATTAAAAATTATATTAACACTTCATATTTAAAAAATTAATCATGAAACAAGAATTTAAAGTAATTACAAATTTAGTAGAAAAAAACACTCGAGTTTTGGATGTTGGTTGTGGTGATGGAACATTAATGGAATTTTTAAAAAATAATAAAAAAATAGATATTAGAGGAATTGAAATTTCTAAAAATAATGTACAAAAATGTATTAAAAAAGGTCTAACAGTAATTGAAGGAGACGCAGAAAAAGATCTTACTCAATTTCCGGACAGATCTTTTGATTTTGTGATTTTAAGTCAAACACTTCAGGCTTTTTTAAACCCAAAAATAGTTATTGATGAGTTATTAAGAGTCGGAAAAAAAGCTATAGTTACTATACCAAATTTTGGATTCTGGAAAATTAGACTCCACTTATTAATTAAAGGAACAATGCCAATTACAAAGGACCTGCCAGATGAGTGGTATAATACGCCCAATCTTCATATGTGTACTATTAAAGATTTTTTTAATTTTTGTAATAATAGAAAAATTAAGTTAGACAAATCATTAGCTCTTCATAATAAAAAAACTTCATCAATAACTAATATTAATTTAACTATTAAAAATTTATCAGCTGAATTAGGAATATTTTTGATCGAGAAATAAATGAAAATTGAAATAATTCCATGTCTGCAAGATAATTACTCCTACCTAATAATTGATGAAAAAAAAAATATTGCTTGTGTAATTGACCCTAGTGAGTCAAGTCCTGTTATTAAATATTTAGAAAAAAATAAAATTGATTTGAAATTTATATTAAATACTCACCATCATTACGATCATGTGGGCGGAAATAAAAAATTAAAAGAAAAATATGGCGCGAGTGTTGTTGGTTTTAAAAAAGATAAGGATAAAATTCCTGAAATGGACATTCTTGTCAGTGATCAAGAAATTTGGAAGCATGAAGATTTTGAAGCAAAAATAATTCACATACCAGGACATACCTTGGGACATATTTGTTTTTATTTTTATAATAATAAATCAGTCTTTACTGGCGACACTTTATTTTCATTAGGATGTGGAAAAATTTTTGAAGGAACATATTCTCAAATGTTTGATTCTTTAAAAAAATTAAAAGAACTTCCTGGTGACACAAAAATTTTTTGTGGTCATGAATACACATTAAACAATTCAAAGTTCTGTTTGACTCATGACAAAAACAATAAAAACCTTAAAAATAAAATAATAGAAATTACAAAAAAATTACAAAATAATTTACCTACTATTCCATCTACCATTAAAGAAGAATTAGAGTGTAATATTTTTCTTAAATCAAAAAATGTCGTAACTTTTTCAAAATTAAGAGATTTAAAGGACAATTTCTAATTTATTCAACTTGACTATAACAAGTCCCGAACTATATTGCTGATTATAAAAATTAGATTAAACAATGGCATACGCAATAATACAAACAGGTGGAAAACAGTACAAAGTAAAAGCTGGTGAAATTCTAAAAATTGAAAAGTTAGAGGATTCTAAACCTGAAACTAAAATTGAATTTAAAGAAATCTTGGCTTATGGAGATAATAAAACCATCGAAATTGGTTCTCCAGTAGTTGATGGAGCAAAAGTTGAAGCTGATCTAGTTGAAAATGGTAAAAATAGAACAGTACTAATTTTTAAAAAAAGAAGAAGACAAAATTCAAGAAGAAAAAATGGTCATAGACAACAATATTCATTAATAAGAATTAGTAAAATTTTTTCAAAAGATGGTAAAGTTTTATCTGAAGATAATAAAAAAATTAAACCAATTAAAAAAATTGAAAAAAAAGAAGTAGAAGTAAAAAAAGCAAGTAAATAAACTGGATTAATTATGGCAACAAAAAAAGCAGGTGGATCATCAAGAAATGGAAGAGATAGTGCAGGCCGAAGACTCGGTGTAAAAAAATACGGTGGTGAAGTAGTAATACCTGGGAATATAATTGTTAGACAAAGAGGAACAAAAATTTTTCCTGGTGAAAATGTAGGAATGGGCAAAGATCATTCCATTTTTTCTGTCATTAAAGGGAAAGTAGTATTTAAAAAAACTAGATCTGACAGAACATTCGTTTCAGTAAAACCCAATTAGTAGTACAACTAAAAACTAAGAGTTGTATTATGAAGTTTCTAGATCAAGTTAAAATTTATACCAAAGCTGGCAATGGTGGCAATGGATCCCCTAGTTTTCGCAGAGAAAAATTTATTGAGTATGGTGGACCAGATGGTGGTGATGGAGGCAAAGGTGGATCTATAATTTTAAAATCAGAAAGAAATTTAAACACACTAATTGATTATAGATTTCAGCAGCATCATAAATCTGAAAGAGGCGAGAATGGATCAGGACAAAATCGTACTGGTCGTGGAGGCAATGATTTGTTTTTAAAAGTCCCAATTGGTACTCAAGTTTTTGAAGAAGATAATAAAACTCTAATATATGATTTTAAAAAAAAAGGTGAAGAATTTATTGTCGCTAATGGAGGAAAAGGAGGACTTGGAAATACTAGGTTTAAAAGCTCTACAAATAGAGCTCCAAAAAAATTTACGAAAGGTGCTATTGGAGAAGAATTTATAATTTGGCTTCAATTAAAAACAATTGCTGATGTTGGTATAGTGGGTTTGCCTAATGCTGGCAAATCCAGCTTACTAGCTGCAATCACTAATGCAACACCAAAAATCGCAAACTATAAATTTACAACTTTAAACCCAAATCTAGGAGTTGCAACTTATGACGATAAAGAAATAACATTAGCTGATATTCCTGGATTAGTTGAGGGTGCACATGAAGGTGTAGGACTTGGAATACAATTTCTAAAACATATAGAAAGATGTAAAACTTTAATGCATTTAATAGACATTACTAATGAAGATCTTGAAAATACATACCAACAAGTTAAAAATGAGCTTGGAAATTATAGCAAAGAACTTCTCAATAAAAAGGAAATTATTGTATTAAACAAAACTGATTTATTAGATAAAAGTACGGTAAAAAAACTAGTTAATAATTTCTCAAAAAATAAAAGCTCTGAAGTAGTAACTCTTTCAACAACAGAGAAAGGCTCTGTGTCAAAAATTAAAGCTAAACTACTTTCATATGTATCTTAAGAATTCAAAAATAATTGTAATTAAAATCGGATCATCTTTATTAATAGATGATAATAAAAAAATTAGAAAAAAATGGCTTTCGGAATTCTCTAAAGATATTCAAAAGCTATTAACACAAAATAAAAAAGTAATTATTGTTAGCTCAGGAGCTATAGCCATGGGCTGCAAAAAACTAAACTTAAGTAAAAAAAATCTTAAGCTTGATAAAAGTCAAGCAGTGGCATCAATTGGCCAAATTGAACTAATGAATCTATTTTCAGAAACATTTTTAAAATTCAAAATTAATATATCTCAAATTTTACTTACATTAGAGGATACCGAGCAAAGAAGAAGGGCTCTAAACGCAAAAAGAACCTTTGAAAATTTATTTGAGTTAGGTTTCGTTCCAATTGTGAATGAAAATGACAGTACAGCTACATCCGAAATTAAATATGGAGATAACGACAGACTAGCTGCTAGGGTTGCGCAAATATCAGGTGCTGATTCACTGATCTTACTGTCAGATGTTGATGGTCTTTATACTCAAAATCCAAAAATATATAAAAACGCAAAGTTATTAAAAATAATTAGAAATATAAGCCAAAACATAGAAAAAGTTGCAGCAAAAAGTGTTAGTGAACATGGCACAGGAGGTATGAGGACAAAAATTGATGCTGCAAAAATTTGCCAATTATCAGGATGTAAGATGGTTATTGCAAATGGCTTATCATTAAGACCTATAAAAAAAATAATTAGTGAAAATAACTGTACATGGTTCTTACCAAAAGTGTCTAAATTAGATGCTAGAAAAAAATGGATTATCAGCTCTATTTCACCCAAAGGAGAACTTTTTATTGATGACGGCGCTAAACAAGCATTAAATAAAGGAAAAAGCTTACTGGCTGCAGGAATTAAAAAAGTTTCAGGAAAATTTAACAAAGGTGATCATCTAAAAATACTAGACAAAACAAATAAAGAATATGCCAGAGGTTTAAGCTCTTTTTCTTCTGATGAAATTTTAAAAATAATGGGACATCATTCTAAGGAAATTAAAAATTTACTAGGATATATTTCAAAGTCAGAGGTTGTACATAAAGATGATATGGTAAAAATATAAAAATGAATAAATATTTAGATTCAATAGGAAAAAATGCAAAAAAAGCATTTATTGAAAAAGTTAGTTCAAAGGTAAAAAATAAAGTTCTTAAAAAATATATTTCATTAATTGACAGAGAAAAAAATTTAATACTTAGAGAAAATTTAAAAGATATAAAATTTGCTTTAAAAAAAAAATTAAAAAATCATTTAGTTGAAAGACTTATTTTAAATTATGAAAAACTAAACATTATTAAAAATTCTGTAAAAAAAATTATTAAACTAAAAGATCCAGTCGATAATATTTTAGAAAAATGGAAAAGAACAAATGGACTAACTATTAAAAGGGTATCTGTGCCCATTGGAGTAATTGGCGTTATCTATGAAAGTAGACCCAATGTTACTTCTGACGTTGCTAGTTTATGTTTCAAATCAGGTAATTCAGTAATTTTAAAAGGTGGTTCAGAGGCCATTAATACAAATAAGATTTTAACAAAATTATTTCGAAAAGCTCTTAAGGAGAATAAAATTAATGAAAATTTTATACAGCTTATAGAATCTAAGAATAGAAAAATGGTGGACCACATGCTTTCAAAAATGGAAGCTTATATTGATGTTGTAATACCAAGAGGTGGAAAAAATTTAGTAAAAAGAGTGCAAGATTTTTCTGTCCTACCCATCATCGGACATCTGGAAGGCCTCTGCCATACTTTTGTTGATAAAGATGCTAAATTAAAAATGGCGATTAATATTATATATAATGCTAAATTAAGAAATACTAGTATTTGTGGCGCTACTGAAACAATTTTGTTGCATAAAAAAATCGTAAAAAAATTTTGTAATCCTATTTTAAAAAAACTCGAAGAAAATAATTGTAAAATTTATGGAGATGACTTTTTAAAAAAATATTATAATGGAAAGATTTATTCGGCTAAAGAAAAAAACTGGTCGACAGAACATCTTTCGGCGACCGTGTCTGTAAAATGCGTTAAAGATTGTAGTGAAGCAATTGATCATATTAATAAATACGGCACTATGCATACCGACTCTATAATTACAAAAAATAATAAAACAGCAAAAAAATTTTTAAAAAATGTAAAAAGCTCTATAGCAATGCACAACACATCTACTCAATTTGCAGATGGTGGAGAATTTGGATTTGGTGGTGAGGTTGGTATTTCAACAAATACCCTGCCTCCAAGAGGGCCCGTGGGGTTAAATCAACTAGTATCATATAAATATGAAATTACCAGCAAAGGTCAAACTAGGAAATAAATTTGAAATCAAATAAAATTAAAATTGGTGTTCTAGGAGGAACTTTTGATCCTGCACACAAAGGTCATTTAGAAATATCCAAACAAGCTAAAAAAATATTTGGTTTAAAATATATCATTTGGGCTATAACTAAAAAAAATCCACTTAAACATAAAAGCAAATCAAGTCTAAAAAATAGAATGCAGTTTGCTAAAAACTTAGTAATCAAAA
>Ga0114993_10002846_pt1 | contig 18539 bp, 13 predicted proteins | sample ArcticOcean_MG_C_FD_87042 | JGI IMG/M metagenome (GOLD analysis project Ga0114993, IMG submission 87042) | Marine microbial communities from western Arctic Ocean - ArcticOcean_MG_CB2_150 | ecosystem: Environmental > Aquatic > Marine > Oceanic | place: Arctic Ocean: Canada Basin | collected...
CTTCCGCTGAAAGTTCTTCGACCGATGCCAATAACTCTTCCAGACTGGGCTCGGGTTCCGATGCATTTTGGTCGCTTACTGTTTTATCGGTGAGTTCGACAGAGCCTTCATCGGAGGTTCCTAACAGGCTTTTGACCATGGCAACAATATCATCTGACTTGAACGGTTTCGAGATATGGTTATCCGCACCACACTCTTGGTAGCGCTGTTCATCAAACTCCTCAAAATCGCTGGCAAGAAGTAGAACCTTGATCGCGCTCGTTTCCGGAGATTCCTTAATTTTCGCGCTCAACTCAAAACCATCCAGACCCGGCATGTCCACATCGGCCAAAACTATATCAGGATTAAACTGTGAAATTCGGTCGAAGGCTTCCTGCCCATTTCCAATTCCTTCAACCTCCACATCCTCAATTTCAAAAGCCATGGACACAATCTTTTGGATGGTACTGCTATCGTCAGCAACCAGAAGTCTAGATGTCATGAAACTCAAACCTCAGGGATTTTGAAAAGAACGTCTAAAGACACTGCTAGCCGCAGGGGCAACTGGGCAAGGGCTTGGTTGTGCCGAGATAACTCTTTGCCCGCCACCCTCTAGCGAGGGAGGCAAGTGGCGATAGCTTATTAAGCCGCCAACACGGTTTGAGCACTTAAAAGTTATTGCTCATTTCCCCAAAGCGTAGCCTTGTTGCACGCCGGCCCCACACCTGGTGGCCTAGCGGGGGGAAACCATTCAATCTCAACGAGTTAAGTATAGCATAAAATATCGGGCCACAAAACCTCATTTAAACCCTAAAATCATCGATAAGATTTAGATAGAGTGTATCCCAACTCTATGTTTTAATAGGAATGGTAGCATTTCAAGATGTTTTCTGTTTATTCTGACATTTTCTCCAAGGCAACGGCCCTTTAAGGGCCGCGCCAAAAGCAGTTTTCAAAGATGCTCTTAAGAATCAGATAGTTGGAGGTTTCCAGGCTTTGATTCGTTTGCAGTGGATTTCCCATTCCATAAAAAAAATTGTGTTGTGGTGCTGTTGCGGGTTGGTTTTGCTCGGCGCCCTCGGAGCCATCTTTCCCTCCAACGCATTAGCTCTTTATATTCAAATTGATGGAGTCGCTGATATCAAAACAAACTTCAGCGAGGGGTGTTCATCCATCCAGGATATTGTCAACCAGGCAGAACGGCAGAAAATAGATGTAATCTTGTTTGCAGACTATGCCCGAAACTCCATGGAATTCGGGATCGAACCTTTTGAAAGAATTTTTAAAAACATCATCTCCGGACCTTCGGTGCTCAACCGGGGAGTGGGCGGATATTTATCCGAAATCAAGGAAAACGACCGTCAGTTTGAACGCACCTTATTAATCCCCGGTGTAGAAACCATCCCTTTTTATTTCTGGACCGGAAGCAACTACGATAAAAACCTCACGGCCCATAACTGGGACAAACATTTGCTGGTTTTTGGAATGGATGCCGCTCAGGATTTTGAGCAATTGCCCCTGCCCAACAGCAATTTCTCAAAAAAATATACCCACGAGCTTCTCAACAATTTCATAATCATTGGGTTCATTTTTATGGTGACGGTAGGGGCCGTCTACAAAGGTTATTACCGGAAAATCACCGTGCCCCTTATGTTGTTCTTTGCCTTGCTGACCCTGAACAACCACCCGTTACAAAGTTCGCCTTTCGATCCTTATCATGGGGACCGGGGCATGGAGCCTTATCAAAATTTAATAGATTTCGCCACATCCAAAGGTGCGTTGGTTTTCTGGAACCATATGGAAATCGATTCCGGTATCAGCCAGAAAGGTGCCACCGTCCTGGAAACCCTGCCCTATCCAGATGACTTGTTAAAAACGCGAAACTATACCGGGTTCCAAGCCGTGGGCGACAAACCGATCCGACAAACCGATCCAGGCCAGCAGTGGGATCAGGTGCTCGTGGAATACCTGAATGGAAAACGGGAACACCCGGTTTGGGGTTTCGGCGGTAATAATTATTATTGTGAAGACCAAAAAGGGGACCGGCTAGGCTCTGTTCGTACCATTTTTCTCGTACGGGAAAGGAACAATGACACCGTGCTTGATGCCATGAAAAATGGAAGAATGTACGCCGTCCGCCAATCTGATGCAAACCGGCTTTCTCTTGATGAGTTTGTGGTCGAAGACCAAGAAGCCGGCAAGCAGGTAACGATGGGACAGGAACTGGTTGCGACAGACTTTCCCGCTATCAAACTGAAACTTCGCTCTGTGCTGGGGGGAAACAAGACCGCTCAGATTCAGATCATCCGCAACGGATCCCTTGTAAAAGTAGAAACTGTATCACTACCTTATGAATTGACTTGGCGGGATGTCGGGGTAGACAGAAAGGAACCCGTTTATTACCGAGTCAAGGCACAGGTTTCCCCTACGGACCACTTGGTTTCTAATCCTATTTTTGTAAAATTTGCGGGCGATGTAGAGATGGATGTGGCTACGGCCCCCGGCCCTTCTCCATCCCCTGCTGAAAATTTTATGAAAAAACCGGTCATGCCAGCGGCTCCTTCAGTTTCTCAACCTGAAGCACCCCAAGTCGCGTCTCTTTCAGGAATGCCCACGCCACCGGCTCTCTCAATGCCGACTCTATCAGAACCGCAACAGGCCCCGGCACCGGCTCCTGTTCCACAACCTGGCATAGTCGAGCCTCCCTCAGTCGAAATGCCCATGCAAGAATCCGCTCCAGAAAAACTACTCATGGCCGAATCGTCTCCAAGAAAAAACTTGATGGTCATGACCGATGGAGTGGCTTTGAAAAAAGGACCGGGAACGGTTTTCCCAAACATCACCAAGCTACGCAGAGGCGAAGAGGTGCGTTTCATGAGAAGAACCAATATCATGTTCAACAACAGGAACTGGCTGGTGGTCAAATATAAAAACCGCTCCGGCTACATCTGGGAAGGCGTCGTAAAATGGGCCGGCGAGGCCGCCGGGGGCAGTGAGCAATAACTTTCGCTGGCGAGAAAAGAGTTTTGGCGGCTCAACAAACCCTTGCCCAGTTTCCTCCCCTGTAAGGGGCGTCACGCTGGCGGCTAGTGGTAGGTGTTTATTTGCCTGCCCTTATCTAACTGATAGAGGAACAGGGTTTTATCTTCGCTGACCTTTTCCGGGGTCATACCACGCAAGCAGAACCGGTACGAAACAATACGCACAGACGGTTTTAATTTCTTCAAAATTCCCGGGAACAATTTGTCCACCGCCTGATGGGTCAGGTAAAGATAAAGCACATCCGCAGAACCCGGATCGAAATCAAACATATTTCCCCGAACGATTCGTACCCGGTCGCTGACCCCATTCATCCGAGCAAGCAGGCGGGCCATTACAACTTTTAGAGGATCGATCTCCACACCGATTGCCTTGGTAGAAAACTCTTTCGCCGAAGTAATCAGCACCCTGCCATCCCCGCAACCGAGGTCGCAGAGTGTTTCTCCCGGCCGGATATCAGCAAATCGCAAAATCCGCCGGATAGTTCCGGGCAATAGGGGATGCCAGGGAGCCCCGAAGAATATCGGCAAGATCACCATCCCCGCCAGGACCAGCAATGCGCCAATTAGAAATATTTCATGAAATTCAAGCATGTTTTATTCAAAGGAGGGCTTAATCATTAATAAGTTCTCAAATTGTTCTACCGCGACTGTCAACTCGTCCCATTCTTCCATCAGGATTTTTTCCTCAGTCTTAAGAGTATTCTGCTGATCCAGAGTTTCCATCAACCGGATTTTCTGGTCCGCCTCGTAAATGCTGGCATCTGCAAGCTGCGTTTGCAGGGTTTCATGAGCCTGCATTAAAACCTCTAAACGTGACTCCACTTTCGCCAATCGTGTTTGCAGGGGTTTCAGGTTTTTATAACGCTGGTTTCGTTCTTCCGCTTCCTTTCTTTTCCTCTCCCTGTTCAACTGCGAGGAAGAAGCTTCCTTTGCCGAGCCTGAAGAAAACTCAATATTCTGAACCTCTTTCGATTTCTCCCGGTCATAACCACTGTAATTGCCGGGATAATCTTTGACCGCCCCTGCCTCCACTTCCCATACCCGGTTAATAAAACCATCGAGGAAAAACCGGTCATGGGAAATGACCACCAGACCCCCTTCATAATCAGAAAGAACTGCCGCCAAATGTTCCCGGGACCGCATATCCAGATGGTTTGTCGGCTCATCAAATAAAACCAGCGACGGCGGTTTTCCATTTCCGGACTTGCTCTTCTCCGGCCCAGAGCCGCCACACAACATTCGCGCTAAAGCCAGGCGGGAGCGTTCCCCGCCTGAAAGAACGGAAACTTTCTTCTCAACATCTTCCCCGGTGAATAAAAACGCCCCCAGAATATTTCGCTTTGCAGTGAGCAGGAGCCCCGGCGCTGACTCTTCCAGGGATTGGTAAACCGTATGGTTAAAGTTAAGCGTCTCGCCCTGATGCTGGGCAAAGTAGGACCGGGACACATTCGCTCCGAGTTTGACCTCCCCTTCATCCGGCTGAAGAGCGCCCGCCATCAGTTTCAGCAGGGTGGATTTGCCCGCACCGTTCTCCCCTACCAGAGCCACTTTCCAGCCTCTTTCAAGGTTGATAGAAAAATTTTCGTAAACCTTGAGAGCGCCATAACTTTTGCATACCCCATTCATTTCCAGAACATGTCGCCCTGTTCTCGCCGGCTGGGGAAAACGAAAGTGAATAGCTTTTGTACCCTGGGCCGTTTGCACCCGCTCCATTTTTTCCAGCATTTTTATTCGGCTTTGAACCTGAGTGGCTTTGGTATTTTTGGCGCGAAACCTTTCTATAAACCGTTCCACCTCGGAAATTTTGCGGCCTTGGTTAGCGGCCTGGGACTCAAGCAACGCCTCCCTCTCTTGCTTCTGTTTTTCGTAGTCATCATAATTTCCGGTATAAACCGAAAGTACTCCGCGATCCAACTCAATGATGCGACTTGCCAAAGAATTTAAAAACCTGCGGTCATGAGAAATGAACAGGACACTACCCTCATAAGATCTCAGGAACGATTCCAGCCAGACCACGGATTTTAAATCCAGATGGTTTGACGGCTCATCCAGCAACAGGACATCCGGGCTCTGCAATAAAAGGCGCGAAAGTTCGCACCGCATTCTCCAACCACCGGATAACTCATCGAGAGGTTGGTTCCATTTTTCAGATTTGATTCCCAGTCCCAGAAGGATGATTTTTGCCCTGGCTTCCCGGTCATAGCCTCCCAGGCGTTCAAATTCGTGTTGCAGGTCTCCGTATCTGTCGTGATAAGTCTGGTCCGATTGCAACCGCTCCATTTCTGTTTTCACCTTAAGGAAATATGGATCGCCAAGCACCACCCTTTCGAGGACTGTTTCACTGCCCCCTTCCATTTCCTGTTCCAGCAAACCAAAACGCAGGCCTTTCCTGAGACTCACCTTACCCGAGTCCGGCACGGTTTTTCCGGTTATCACTTTAAAGAGAGTGGTCTTGCCGGTACCGTTTTCCCCCACCAGCCCTACCTTTTCTTTTGGACGAAGGTGGAAGCTGACATTCCCAAAGAGCACCTTGGAACTAAATTGTAAATTTACTTTCTCAACAAATATCACGAGGCGGAATACCTTTTTGGGGAATTGAATTTATGGGGTTGATCTCAGTTTCGGGTTGAAGGCTTCGCGCAATCCTTCACCGCAAAGGTTGAATGCCAGCACCACGAACAGGATGGTGAATCCGGGAATGAATGTCAGCCAGGGAGCGTCGAACAAAAATGTTTTGCCATCAGCGAGAATATTGCCCCAGGTCGCATCCGGAGGTTGCACGCCGAAACCCAGAAAACTTAAAGAGGATTCGGTCAAGATTGCCGTTGCCACACCAATGGTTGCCGAAACCAGAACCGGGGCAATGGCGTTAGGCACCATATGGATAAAAATAATGCGCCATTCGGGAATCGCCTGGCTCCTTGCGGCAATCACGAAGTCCTGATCCCGCAAAGATAAAAACTCTGCTCGGACAAACCGCGCGGTCCCCATCCAACTTGTCAGACCAATCACGATCATGATGTTATAAATACTCGGTGGTAATAACGCGACGACCGTCAGAATCAAAAAGAACGTGGGAAAACAGAGCATGATATCGACAAAACGCATAATGAGTGTGTCGACCGTGAGAAACCCCAGTTTCACCCTGCCATAAAAACCCGCGACCCCGCCAAAGAAAATCCCCACCGTCAGCGATATGCCCACTGCCACGAAACCCACCGTCAACGAAACCGAGGTGCCCTCCAACATACGGGCAAATACATCCCGGCCCAATTCATCGGTCCCCAAAAGGTAAATGCCCAAAGTCGGAGCATCTTCTTTCGGTGTCAGGGTGCTGGTGAAAGATGTAAGCGGGGGAAGAAATTTTTCCGATAAACGTACTACTTTAGGATCGAACACCACCACAACCTGGGTGAACACTTTTCCCAGAACCGCTAAACCCAACAGGAACACCAGGAACAAAAAACTGGCGTAGGCCATGCGGTTGCGCTTGAGAATATCCCAACGTTCCTGAAACAAACCTTTCGACGGCGCCAGGGCGTCGGCCTCTAAATCAGTGATCGCTTTATTCATACATAAGACTTTCCTAAAATTTGATACGCGGGTCTGCCACTGCGTAAAGAATGTCGGACACCAGTGTCCCCAGCAAAACCAGAACGGCTGAAAAGAAATTCAACGTCAAGATAACGGGAAAATCGCGCGCCAGTATGGCTTCGAATCCTAACCGTCCCATTCCCGGCCAGGCAAAGATGGTTTCAAAGATCACCGACCCGCCAATCAATCCGGGAATGGTCAGGCCAAACATGGTTATGAACGGCAAAAGGGCATTGCGCAATCCGTGATGGTAGATCACTTGGTCTTCGGGAAGTCCTTTAGCCCGTGCGGTGCGAATATAATCTTCATGGATCACCTCCAGCATTTGCGAACGGACGTAGCGGGAAAGTATCGCAGTGCCGGCAATGGCGGACATCAGTGCCGGAATAGTTAGATGCCAGACCCGGTCCATGGACCGGAGTAATAACGGGGCCTCCTCCATACCGAAGGTTTGCATCCCGATCACCGGAACATCGAAAGTTTTGACCATAAAAATGATGACTAAATAGGACAGAAAAAATCCGGGAATGGAGATCAAGGCATAGGAAAAAAACGTACTGGTCCGGTCAAATACCGAATCCCGGTTTAAGGCCGCTTTAATGCCAACAGGAAAAGCCAGAAACCAGGTGATCATTGTCCCGATCAGGAACAATGGCAGTGAGTTGAGAAATTTCTCCCAGATCTTGCCCATTACCGGCTGGTTATCCTTGAACGACTTGAGCTCACCGGTAAACAGGTCTTGCACCCAATATACATATTGGATATGCAACGGTTCATCCAGGTGGAACGCGGTACGGATGCGCTGAATGTCTTCCGGTTTCATTCTCGGATTAGAAGGGTCCACCAACGCCGGTTCCCCCGGTGCCAGGTGCACGATGGCGTGGGAAATGATGGAAATAAAAACCAGCAGGATGATTCTCTGCCAAATGTTTCGAAGAATAAAATTGATCACTCTTGCAACCCGTAAGAAGTTATAATGGCATCTCTATTTATTCGGTAATTTTCTCTGTGGCAACTCGCGGACCTTTTGGGCTACTATTCGTGCCCAAAATTCATAAGGGCCGCTTATGGCCAATAACAATTTTAGAGGTGCCCTAATCTCTGTCATGGACATTCTACAACTCAGCCATTACCTGGACAACCTTTTGGACGTCCCATCCATTACTGATTCGCCCAATGCCTTGAACGGACTGCAGGTACAAAACACCGGCGAAATAAAAAAAATAGGTCTGGCGGTAGATCTGTGCCAGGCCACCATTGATCTGGCCATCGAAAAAAATTGCCAGATGATGTTTGTGCATCATGGAATTTTCTGGGGCGGACTGCAACCACTTCGCGGGACCTTTTATGAAAAAATCTCTTCCATGCTAAGTGCCAACCTGGGGCTGTATTCGGCCCATATCCCCCTCGACCTGCATCCTGTATTGGGCAACAACCGGGCACTGGCTGATTTGATCGGACTGCAAAACCTGGAGCCGTTTGGCGAATATGGCGGAATTAAAATCGGGTTCAAAGGAACGATCAACAAAAAATCCGCTGAAACCCTGGCACAGGAACTGGCAGAGAAACTGGGTTCATCCGTCAAATTGATCGGTGAGGGAGAGATCGAATCAGTGGGTCTGGTAACCGGTGGAGCGGCGGAAATCGTTGGACAAGCTAGCCGGGAAGGGCTCTCTGCCTACATCACGGGAGAAGGAGCCAACCACCATTACCATGAAGCCATCGAGGGCCACTGCGTATTGATTTTTGCCGGCCACTACGCTACTGAAACCGGCGGCGTAAAAGCGGTGGGCAAACATCTGGAAGAAAAGTTCGGCATCACCAGCGAATTTCTCGACTACCCAACGGGCTTGTAACCGGCGAGCCGCCGGAGGCAGTAACGGTGATATTCCTCCTCAGTCTTCCTGCCCCGCAGAGGTAAATAGCTTTCTTCGGCAAACAAGGAGTTACCTAGGCTTAATGAGACGTTGCTAGTTCCCTCCCACAAACATTAAAAATCTTTGAACAAGGCGTCCAAGCCAGAACGGTAATCGGGGTAGCGCAGTTTTACTCCCAACTCCTGTTTAATTTTTTTGTTCGAGATGCGTTTGTTGGTATTGTAGAAACCTTTAGCGGTTGGGGAAAGATCGGCTTTCTCATAAGGTACCAAGGGCGGCGGTTCCACACCCAGTAAACTACAGGCATATTCCACCGCCTCGACCGGCGGACAAGGGCAGTCGTCACTGACATTAAATATCTCACCGGGCTGGGGATTTTTCATTGAAGCTTCCAGCGTTTGCACAAGATCCTCGGTATGAATGCGGGAAAATACCAGACCGGGTTTATCAATGCGCCGGGCACGCCCCTGTTGCACAGAAACCAGCAAGTTCCTGCCCGGCCCATAAATAGCCACACAACGAAAAACCATCACCGGCAAACCATGATCCTGGCCTATCTTGAGCCAGGCCGATTCCGCTTCAACGCGTCGGCGATTGAGATCGGTAGATCCACGTAAGGGCGAGGACTCATCCACCCAGTCCCCCTGGGCATCGCCATAGACTCCGGTGGAAGAGATATATCCGATCCACTGCAAATGGCTGGCTTTGGAAACCTCTTCACTAAAATTTTTCAGAACCACGTCACCGGAAGGTTGGGGAGGAATGGTGATCAAAAGATGTGTTGCGCTGGAGATGGCTTTAGAAATCTCAGTTGTGGAACGGGAGCCATCAAAAAGACAGGTCGGAATATTTTTAGCTTTGATCGCGTCTTGCCTGTCACCACCCCGGCAGGTACCGGAGACATTCCATCCTTTGGGCAGGAGGCTTTCAGCCAAGGCCAATGAGGAAAAACCCAAGCCAAAACAAAACAACCGGGTAGAAATAATAACCTCGCGATCAAAAAGTGAATCGATATTTATCAAATAATTCGAGCGTTACAACCTTTTTTCCTTCTTTAGAAATCTCTTGCTCAATACGTTTCACCGCCATATTGCGAATAAAAGGAATAGGAATCCGGGAAACTTTTGCCAAAGCATCATCTTCCCATTTCAGCGAGACTTCCACCGGTTCTTCCTTTTCCTTATCTATTTGCTCATCGCGCTTAAGGTCCTCTTCGGTCACTTCCATCCCCATTGCCTGTTTAGCCGATGCAGGCATCATCTTTGTGAACACTTCATCAATAATAGAAACAGTGATCATCTTGTCTCCGCGCTCACGGGCACGGCCCTCAATGGTCTGCTTAGCCATACCCAGAACAAAGGGAGGCACCTTCTCCATTTTCTCCAACGCTTCCTTGCTCCAAGGTATGCCTTGGGGGGTGGCGAATTCCATATATTCTTTAAACTTTTCAACAATGTCTTCTTTTTTCTCGGTACGCATGGTGAGAAAGTCCTCTATTTCCTCAATCACTTCCACCTTGCGTGGACTTTGCCGCATTTTTTCCTTCGCCACATCAAAGGCATCCATCGTCAGTTCTTCGAAGCCGAATCCCTTGACCCTTTTGGACACCAGCATCATGGACTCATTACGAATTTCGGTCAGATAATCAGAGGTAACTATTTTAAAACCTCTTTTCATGCAACGCTGGACCATCAGTTTGCGGATACCTGGACGCACAAATTCCGGGGCATGTTTCACCCTCTCCCACGCCTCCTCAGACCACTCAATGCCATTTTCCTTGGCATAAGGATGATCAACATCGGCAATTTTTATTTCTTGCGTTCCCATTGCTGAAACCTTCATTATGATTCTGAAAAAAACAAGTACCTAGTAAAGTATCTCTAAAAATTACTTGAAGCTTGCATCAATGTCAATTAATTTGAAAGTTTTCCGAGGTTCGAACCCAAACCCCTTATAAAACATGCAACGCTCTCCCATCGTTTATTTTTTATTTTTTATTTCCGGCATCACCGCACTGATTTACGAAATCGTCTGGACTCGGATGCTGACCCTGGTGTTCGGACATACCGTGTTTTCTGTATCGGTAGTGCTGGCGGCATTTATGGCGGGTTTGGGCCTGGGCAGTTATCTATTCGGCTATGCAGTCGACCGGTTACCGGAAATCGGCGGAAACGGTTCGTCTGCTGGAGGAAAGGCACTGCTCATTTGGGGCTGGGTAGAAATCCTGATTTTCACCAGCGGGGCTCTGCTCTCTTTCCTTTTCGCCAATTTTTCGGGGATCTATGCCTCCCTCCACAGCGTTATCCCCGAATCCATTGCCTTGCAGAATTTGATAAGAATGGTGTTCGCGTTTGCTTTGATGCTGATTCCCACCACCCTCATGGGAGCTACCTTGCCAATCATCAGCAAATACTGCATCACCGATGACAGTCGCATTGGCACTCAGGTGAGTCTCCTATATGCACTCAACACCCTGGGTGGCGCATTGGGTTGCCTGATGGCCGGATTCTTCCTGATGGGAACGTTTGGTATCCTGCAAACTGTTCTTCTGGCGGCAGGGGCAAACCTGCTGATAGGGATCGGCGCATTGAGTATTTATCTGGAAACCGTTCCCGGCGCAGACTGGAAGTTCCACCTACCCCCCTTGCGGGCACCGCACATCGACTGGAGCAGGGAGCAAAAGTTCTGGATGGGCATCAGCTTTATCTGCGGATTCACGGCATTGGCTTACGAGGTTTTATGGACACGGCTGTTAGTGTTCAGCACCGCCAGCACCATTTACTCCTTCAGCATGATGCTCACGGTTTTTCTTCTGGGAATCTTTCTGGGGAGCCTGCTATTGATCCCCCTGGCAGCGAGAATTCATAACATCCGCACAGCCTTGTTAATACTCCAAGTGGGCACCGGTCTTTACGTGATCGGTTCCATATACGGACTCGAGTCGATCCTTTCCGCTCCCTGGAACGGTTACAACCTGAGCCAACCCCTTTCGGTGTTTTTGCGCTACTTCAAGGATTCTGCCGGGCTCATGCTGATACCCACCGTGTTTTTGGGTATGTGCTTTCCTCTGTTGGTAAAAATGATTTCCGGGAAACATCAAAACATCGGCAAGGCTACCGGCCAGATCTATTCGGCAAATACTCTTGGAGCGATTCTGGGGTCGCTGTGCGCTGGTTTTCTTTTCCTCCCAAATCTAGGCAGTCAGGTCAGCCTGACCCTGGTCGCCACCCTCAACTTGCTGACTGTGGTTTTGCTGTTTAGAACCGGAAACTATTTGACTCTGGCTGTGCGCAAAGGGTTGACAGTCGTGTTCACGGCACTGATTCTCTTTGTCAACATGGCCATTCCCAATGACCTGTTAAATCCGTTTTTCATGCAGGACAGTGTCGGGAAACGCAATCTTAAAAAGTTGCTCTATTTCGAGGAAGGGCTCTCTGATACCGTAGCCGTATTTGAGGGCAATTATGGCGTTCTCGACCCGGATGCAAAAAGTTTGATCACCAATGGCGTTTCCATGTCCGCATCCAACCTGATCGCTTCGCGCTATATGAAACTGTTCGCCCACATTCCCATCCTGCTGGTGGACCAACCCACAGACGTGCTGGTCGTCTGCTTTGGCACCGGACAAACAACAGGCGCGGCGAGCCTTCATCTTCGAGTCAAGTCTGTCGATAGCCTGGAGCTGTCTTCCAGTGTCATTAATGCGGGAAGACTGTTTGCCAAAGAAAACCGGCAAGTGCTGAACAACCCAAAAGTAAACTTCATCATTCAGGATGGCCGCAACCACCTGCTGACCACCCACAAACTTTACGATGTCATCACCTCCGAGCCGCCACCGCCCCGCACGGCGTTCACGGTAAACCTGTATACCCAGGAATATTACCAACTACAAAAAAAACACCTGAAACCAGGAGGAATATCAGCGCAATGGGTTCCCCTCCACAGCCAGGGAGAAAAAGAAGTGGCGATGCACTTCAGCACCTTCCGATCCGTTTTTCCTTACACCATGGGCTGGATGCCGGTCGCAGGCGAAATGCTTCTCATCGGTTCCGATCAACCCATTCGCATTGATTTTGAAAAACTTAAAACACGGTTGCAGGAACCTGTACTCAAAAAAGCGCTGGCCGATATTGAAATCTCCAATATCTTTGCCTTTCTAAGCAATATCTGGTTTCTCGATGAACAAGTTCAGGCTTTAGGCAAGGGCCTCATCACCGACAACCATCCCGCCATTGAGTTTTATCTCAATCTGGGAAATGTCATCGATGTGTCCGGCAAAGAAAAGTATGTATTCAATCGGGCATCCTTTGATCAAATTGCCAAACATTTGGAAAATCTTTCAGTTACCGACCGGATGAAGCTGAAAACCCATTACGAAGCCATGGACCTTTACCAAAGGGGCGTGATGTACGGCAACCGGGGTCAACTGCTAAAAGCCCTGAGCCTGATTGAAGACAACAATCTGATTCGTTACCATTTGCAGGCCGACCGCAAGCAAATCGCCCGGCTGATCGAACAGGTAGAAATAAACCCTGAAAGCTGGGAAAACCTGCTCAGCCTCGGCCACAGCTATTATCAAATCGGTGAATATGAAAAAAGTATTGCACTCCTTAAAATGGCTTTGAAGAAAAATTCAAAGCTAAGTTACGCACATTTGTATATGGGTTACAACCTTCTGGAAATGGGGGAAAAGGAAGAGGCCCTGGACTATTTCAAGAACACGGCTAAAAATGATCCACGCCAAATGGGATCCGTGATGCGGGAGATTGGGCTGATCAACCTTCTCCAGGCAAAAGAAAAAAATCCCGACGACAAGGCACTCAGGCATTCGGCCGCCGAATTCTACAATATGAAAAAAGAATACCTGAAATCGCTGGAATATTCCCTGAAGTCTCTCGAAGAAGACCCGCTGAATCTTAAACTTTTGCAAAGCATCGTTTTCAGTTACCGGGGTCTGGGTGAAGCTAAAGAAGTGCTCATGTATGGCAACCGCTACAGTTTGTTAGACCCCGATGAGATTCACCTGCAGTTCATCATGGGCGAAATTTATAGCAAGCTCCTTAAATGCCAGAAGGCCATCCCGCTCCTGAAAAATGTGCTGGCTAAAGACGATACCTACCACAACGCCCAAAACCTTTTGGACTCCTGCGAAAATTCCATAGAAACACCAGATATTTAGCCCACACACCTTTGAGACCTTAATAGATACATATAATGTTTCCAACAATAATAACATCGGGTACCCTTACTTAAAAAATTAGTTCTGAAGTTTTAATTACTTTAACAAAAAAATCATATAATTCATAAAAACAAATACTTTTAGGCAAAGCAACAAGATTTACATCAATCTACTCTGAAAAAATATTTGAATCCCCAAAAAAAATTGCAACACTGGTGAATAAAAGAGTTTATCCTAGGTGAATGAGAAAATTTGTCCCAGGCGACCTATATTAATTACAACCGGTTTTTCAGGGATAATTCCCGTGGCGAACCCCACCCAGCAAAATAGTTTGTATAAAAAACCAATACAAAAACGTCTTTCTCTCCCTCTGTTTTTAACTCTGGCTATCGTGACCTTGCTGAGCGTTGGCGGCTTGGGAATCTGGCCTGTTGAAAAACAAATGAAGGAGAATTTGGCCGCACAACTTAAAATAGTGCTTTCAGGTAATCTGGAATCGCTTAGAGTCTGGGCTGAAGGAACAAAACTGGATGCCCAGGTTCTGGTTAACCAACCAGTGATTCACCAAAGCCTGATTTCGCTCCTTGAAATGGCTCAATCCGAAGCGATAGGCCCAGACGTCTTGCGATATTCCGTGGAGCTTTCCTGGCTCAGGAAAAGTCTTGGAATGGCCTGCAAAACATATGGGTTCATCGGATTTGTCGTTTTTGACACTTCCGCTTTGGAAGTGGGAGCCTTGCTGGAAAAACCTATAGGCACCCGAGAATTAGGTCGCCACTTTGATTTCTTTTACCGCTCTCTACAAGGCGATACGGTGGTTTCCCAACCCTTTCCAGGGGAGATTGATCTCCCGGATGAAGAGGGGAGTTTTCTTTCCAACCGGCCCACCATGTTCGTCTCAACCCCCATCCATAATGACTCCGGAGATGTTGTTGGCGTGCTGGCTTTTCGGCTCCGGCCGGAAAAAGATTTAACCCACATCCTTTCTGTCAGTCGGTTTGGCGATACAGGTGAAACCTATGCCTTCAATGATGAAGGTGTTCTGGTTTCCAATAGCAGGTTTGATCCTCAGCTTGTTTCAATGGGACTTCTCCAACCCGAAGACAATTCAATTTTTAATATCCAGATTCGAGACCCTGGGCGGGACCTGACTATTAAAAAACTGCGTCCGGGAGGAGGATACCTCCCAATGGCCATTAACAGTTATGGCCCATCAGGAGCGTTGGGACGGATCCGGTTATCCTAATAATTTAAAAGGTGAAGAAATTCCTCTGGCAGGACGAATTGTAGCCATCTGCGATGTTTTTGATGCCCTGACAAGCAAAAGATATTATAAGGAGGCTTTCTCCATAGAAAAATCCATGGAGATCATTGAACAAAGTAGTGGAAAAGATTTTGAATCACGCTTGGTTGAGGCCTTCAAAAAGGCACTCCCGGAAATGATCCGCATCGCTAAAGAACTGCCCGATGATGAACCGGCGGATGTTCTCAAAGTGTATCGCAAAAACCGTACCAAAAATGCCGCATAAAAATCCACGTCCCCAATCAGGTAAGACCCGGAATAAATTTACGCAAAAATTTAGCTATCAAAACCGCACAGTGGAAAAGCTGGTTTTTGGCCCAGGCTTTTCTATCGAATAATTTTTTGTGGGTATCAAACAGTAATTTCGGGATTTCCAGCTTTTCAGGACAACGGGGCAGACAATCCCCGCACTCGGTACATTTTGAGGCAAAGTTTCCCGGAAACCAGTGGCCCTCGCCCTCAAACATATTGTAGCGGAACCTGCCATAATCCACCATGTCATAGGCTTGAAGCAAATTGCGGAAACGTAACACTTCCGGAATATTGATTTCTTCAGGGCACGGCAAACATTCTGCGCACAAAGTACAAAGGCCGGAAATCTTTGAAAGCGGCGCGTCCATCTTTGCCTGGATCTCATGAATCGCGGGTGAGGCTCTTTTCTCCCCGTTCAAAATAGAAAGGTTCTGGGAAAAATGTTTCGGTTCATGAATCCCCATGCTTAAAGTGGTGATTTCCGGGTGACTCAAACAAAACCGCCCGTTGAACTCGATCGCAGTCAAAGGATGACAGGTTTCTTCAACCTTTTGAGAGGGGTTCCACAACATTCCTCCCTTTTCATTGGGAGAAATGATGAACACTCCGATATCCTTCTCTCCCGCCAATCGGACGGCAGCGAGGTTACGCTGAAAAAAATAATAATAATGCAGATTCACAAAACTGAACAGGTCCGTATTCAGAGCCTGAAGAATGATATCCAGAGAGGCGTGTGTGGAAAAACCAATATGCCGAATGAGCCCTTCCTCGCGTAACCGGTGCAAAACCTCCACGGGTCCTCCCGGCTTAATCGCCGCGTTCAACCTTTCTTCATTATTGATTCCATGCCAGCCATAAAAATCAAGGTAGTCCATCTTTAAGCTGGTCAATTGCTCTTCAACCAGGGTACGGGTTTCCTCTCCGGTCATTGGAGCCCCCTTACTCATCATTTTAAAACTCTCGCGAGGCGCTCTAAGCTCTTTAAGCGCCACACCATAAAGGTTTTCGCTTTTCATATACCCATGAGCCGTTTCAAAATGGTTAATCCCCAGCTTCAATGCCTGGCGGGTGATTTCAATGCAATTTCGCACCGACTCTGCGGGAAGATGTGCGCGAGGGGGATTCCACCCGTTTTTAAAACGCATTCCTCCAAGAGTAATGACAGAGATGTTTTCTTCTGTTTTTCCGAAACGACGATATTCCATAATAAATAGGATGGTTTTTGGTTCAATTCGTTTCCCGCCAATAGCCCTAAAGATTTTCAACCAGCCACCCAACCCGCAAGAAAATGATTGAGGCGGCAGAGCATATCATCTATACTATTGAAGAATAACAACTTATGGCTAACAGAAAAAATCCCGAAGGCTGAAATCCAGCCTGGCAATAATATATCATGACTGCTTTTCGTTTTATTCATTGCTCCGATCTTCATATCGACAGTCCCTTCAAAGGCCTGGCGTCGCAAGTGCCGTCTCTCACTGAACGGCTCCGGGAATCCACCTTCCAGGCATTCCATAAAATCGTGAAATTAGCCTTGGAGGAAAAGGTAGACGCCGTTCTGATCGCCGGAGATATTTTTGATGGCGCAGATCGAAGCCTGCAAGCGCAATTAAAGTTTCGCCGCGGTCTACAGGAGCTCTCCCAGGAAGGCATCCCTTCTTTTATTGTCCATGGTAACCACGATCCTTCTAACAGTTGGTCTCACACGCTGGATTGGCCGGAGGGCACTACTATTTTTCCGGGGAATAAAGTAGAGCGCTTCCCGGTGATGCGAGGGGGCAAGACACTAGCCTGGATTTACGGAATCAGCTATCCCCAGAAAGAGGTGAACGAAAACCTGGCGTTAAAGTTCAATAAAGACCAGACGCAAGGTTTTGCGGTGGGGCTCCTGCATGCGAATGTCGGGCAACAACCTGGACATGATAACTACGCCCCTTGCAGTTTGCAGGATTTGATATCCAGAGATTTTGATTACTGGGCTCTGGGGCACATCCATGAATTCAAAATCCTGCGCGAAGATAACCCGTGCATTGTTTATTCCGGAAACAGTCAAGCCCGGCATCTCAAGGAGACCGGCCCCAAAGGCTGTTGTCTCGTCACCCTCAATTCCGGTGCTCCTGCCAATATTCGGTTCGTGGCCACCGATGTGGTGAGCTATCGTTCTGCCAAAGTGGATGTCAGCGGTAACTCCAGTATTAATGAGGTATTGCTAGCCATTCAGTCCCAGGTAGAAGAGCTTGCTAAAGAATCTTTAACCCACGAGGGCCTGGTTGCCAGGCTGGTTTTGACAGGGCGAACCGCACTCCACAATGAATTGCAGAGTCCCGGCACCGCCAAAGCTCTGGAGGAAGAGACCAATACATTTTTCGAAGGACACTCGCCCTGGGTCCTCGTAGATCTTTCCACTCAAACCTCGGGCACCTATGACATCGACTCCCTGAAGGAAGGCAAGGATTTTGTTGCCGATCTTATAAATCTTTGCGAAGACGACCAAGATAAACAACTGGAAAGAAAAATTCAGGAAACCATGAAACCGGTATTCAAATCCTGGGCGGGAAGAAAATATTTAGATGCCTTTTCCGCCGAAGAAATTCAGGCGGTCACTCTGAAGGCCCGCAACCTGGCGCTGGATCAATTGGTCAATCGCGAAAACTCATAGGAAACAATCTAACCATGCAATTACGCGAAATTCATATAGACGGTTTCGGCATATTTGCTAACAAGCGGATCAAGGGGCTGGCTCCAGGAATCAATATCATTTATGGGAAAAATGAATTTGGCAAGACCACCCTGCTCGAATTTATCCGGCGGATCCTTTTCGGATTCCCAACCAAAAAGGATAAAACCAACCTCTACCTTCCCGTACAGGGAGGATCACTAGGCGGCAGTTTGAAGGTGTTATTGCAAAACGGCGAGAACCTGGTTATTTCAAGGGTCCCGGGCACGCATGGAGGAACAGTAAGAATTTCTACTCCCGGCGAAGTCCTGCAGGGACAATCTGTTTTAAATCACCTGCTGGGAAACGCATCCAAGGATATTTTTAGAAATGTTTATGCGTTCACCATTGATGAATTGCACGATTTTAATACCCTCAACGGGGATGAAGTCAAAAACCACATCTATGGCGCTGGATTGGGCCTCGGCAATGTTTCCCTGAAAGAGATAGAAAAAGAAATAGAAACTTACTGCACGCAGATTTTTCGTCCACGCGGTTCCTCCCAAATGGGAGAACTTTTGGAAAAAATCAAAGTCAACGAGCAAGAAATTCTCCTGATACAGAAAAATCTGCCCCTGTTTGACGAACTCCAGGAAAA
>Ga0114993_10002855_pt1 | contig 18468 bp, 17 predicted proteins | sample ArcticOcean_MG_C_FD_87042 | JGI IMG/M metagenome (GOLD analysis project Ga0114993, IMG submission 87042) | Marine microbial communities from western Arctic Ocean - ArcticOcean_MG_CB2_150 | ecosystem: Environmental > Aquatic > Marine > Oceanic | place: Arctic Ocean: Canada Basin | collected...
AGAGGATTTGATTTTAATATTATTGATAGATAATGCTGGATTAACAAAGTTGCCATAGTTTGTTGTCTGCCATTCTTGATTAGAATCATATTTCTCTAAAAGAAAATATGAAATTACAAAAGGAATTATAAAGATTGAAATTACCATTAGAAGTTTAATTTGATCTTTATTCATTATTTTTTTCCTTTCTTGATAAAATTATCATGAAAATAAATCCTATTATTGCAAATAAGAACCATTGCCCAGCATACATATAATGTTTTAATTGCATATTTTCTTTAAAAATTGTTTGTAAAACATAAGAGTCATTATGTTTCTTATTCATTATTATTACATATGGCTCTATATCATAACCAAGTAGCTGTGAAACTTTATCAATTTCAATATTTTGAATTATTAGCGGCCACTTATTTATATAATTATCCTCATCAAGCTCATATAATTTTTTATAATAATAAGAATACCCATATATTGAAGTGGTTTTATTTTGTATAAGTATCTCTGGCATTGACTGACGATTATTACTGTTTACCCAACCACGATTAACAAGAACTATCTTATTGTTGACTTTAAATGGGGTTATTACCTCATAACCAGCTATTTTATTATGTACTTTATTATCTAAAAGGAATTGTTTATCTGCTAAGAATTCTCCATTGAGATGCATGTTTGTAAATGACCTAGGGTTTTTTGGCAAGGTTTTTAATAAAACCGAATCTTCAGATAGTGTTCTTTTGAATTCTTCGTATAATTGTTCTTTTTGAATACCTCTATCTATCTGCCATAACCCTAATAAAACACATATTATTATTATTGATAAAAAAAACAATAATTTTATAGTTTTAATAACAGAATTTTTGTATGCTAATTTTGTAATAGTTTTTCGCATATAATATGAAATATATAATATTAATTTTATTAGCTCTAATCATTTATAATCTAACAGCTGGTTTTTTTTACATTATCAAAGATAAAAAAAATTCTAATAGAGGCTTACAATCACTGAAAGTACGAATAATACTATCGGTTCTATTATTCGTTACACTAATTATTGGTTATTATTATAATTTAATTCAACCACATGGAATTTAATTTTATAACCAATAAACAAATACAAATAATCCTAACCATACTACATCAACAAAATGCCAATACCATGCAACTGCTTCAAAACCAAAATGATTATCACCGCTGAAATGCCCCTTCATGCACCTGAAAAGTATAACAGTTAGCATTATTGCGCCTAAAGTTACATGAAACCCATGGAATCCAGTCAACATATAAAATGTTGAGCCATAAATACCTGATGTTAGTTTAAGATTTAATTCTGAATATGCATGCATATATTCATATGCTTGAAGGCCAACAAACACAAAACCTAGTAATACTGTGGTAATTAAACCGAGAATTAATTGATTTCTATTTTGCTCTTTTAAACCATGATGTGCCCATGTAACTGTTAATCCACTGGTTAAGAGAATTAATGTATTTATAGCCGGGATACCTCCAGCTTTCATAAGTGTAAAATCTCCTCCTGCATTTACAGGACCATTTGATGGCCAAATATTTTCAAACTGAGGCCAAAGAACTATATTTGTTGTCATTTTTGATCCTTCTCCTCCTAACCATGGTAGCGATAATTCTCTCGCATAATATAAAGCCCCAAAAAAGGCTGAAAAAAACATTACCTCAGAAAATATAAACCATACCATTCCCCATCTGAAAGATATGTCCACTTGATCATTATAAATACCTGACTCACTTTCTGTAATTACATTAGAGAACCATCCATAAGTCATTATTAAAAGTAATGAGAGACCTGATAACATTAAAATCACGCCAGTAGAATAACCATTCATATAATTAGCAAAACCAATAAACAGCACCATTAATGATATAGTTGAAAGAAAAGGCCATTTAGTGCCATGGGGTATATAATAACCGTTAGATTCACTCATAAACTTTATTCTCCGAATTTAATCCCACTTGCTCTGTAGTATTAAACATTGTGTATGATAATACTAATGTTTTTGTTTCATTCCGTAGTTCGTTGTCAATTATAAACTGTAACGGCAATTCTTTTGTTTCAAAAGCACCTACTTCTTGTTGACTAAAACAAAAACATTCAATTTTTTTAAAGAATTCTGCATCTTGGCTAGGAACAACACTTGGACTAGCTGTGGCATGTTTAATTTTATTTGAATTGTTAGTAAGAGTATAAAATGTTGTATAAATCTTTCCTACTTGAACATTCATCTCTTTATTTATAGGCTCAAAAATAAATGGGGCAGAATTAGCAACTGTTGATGTAAATTTTATTTTAACAAACCTTTCAGTTGGCTGTTCATTAATTACTGAGACTTTAGTTTGATTTGTTTTGCCATTAAGACCAGTTACTTCACAAAAAATATCATACAACGGAACTAACATATATGAAAACGAAAACATAAATACTGTAAAAATTGTAAGCAAATAATATGTTTTTTTCATATCTTTATTCATTCAACTCTGGGCGGTTTCTCAAAAGAGTGATAAGGAGGAGGTGATGACAGAGTCCATTCTAATCCTTCTGCTCCCTCCCAAACTTTATCCTCAGCAGTAACATCTTGTTTAAGTGTTTTAAGAAGGATATACAAAAATAATAATTGTGATAATCCAAAACCAAAAGCTCCTATAGATGCTATAGCATTAAAATCTGCAAATTGGATTGCATAATCTGGAATTCTTCTTGGCATTCCTGCAAGGCCCACAAAATGCATTGGAAAAAATGTTAAATTTACGAAAATTGTTGTTAACCAAAAATGTATTTTTCCAAGTGTTTCGTCATACATTTTACCTGTCCATTTAGGTAGCCAATAATAAACACCAGCAATTATGCCAAACAACGAACCAGGTACGAGAACATAATGGAAATGCGCTACAACAAAATATGTATCATGATATTGAAAATCAGCGGGAACCATTGCTAGCATTAACCCAGAGAAGCCTCCTATAGTAAATAAGACTATAAATGCTATCGCAAATAGCATAGGTGTTTCAAATGTCATTGAGCCTTTCCACATTGTTGCCACCCAATTAAATACCTTAACTCCAGTTGGGACAGCTATAAGCATAGTAGTCAACATAAAAAATATTTCACCAGCAAGAGGCATGCCTACTGTAAACATATGATGCGCCCATACAATAAATGAGAGTAATGCAATTGATGCGGTAGCATAAACCATTGAGTCATACCCAAACAGTTTTTTTCTAGAAAATGCAGGAATTATTGTTGATATTACTCCAAATGCTGGAAGTATCAATATGTATACCTCAGGATGACCAAAGAACCAAAATATATGTTGAAACATTACTGGATCTCCGCCACCAGATGCTGTAAAAAAACTTGTACCAAAAAATCTATCTGTTAATAACATTGTAATTGCACCTGCTAGTACTGGCATAGCAGCAATTAAAAGAAAGGCTGTGATTAACCATGTCCAAATAAAAATTGGCATCTTCATAAGATTCATACCAGGTGCTCTCATATTAAGTATTGTTGCTATAATATTTATTGCCCCAAGAATAGATGATAGTCCAAATAAATGTATCGATAAAATCACAAATGGCATAGAGTCACCACCTTGTAATGACAGCGGTGGATACAAAGTCCAGCCTGCAGCAGGCCCGCCACCCTCGAAAAATAGAGTACTTAACATCATTGTGAAAGCAAATGGTAAGATCCAAAAACTCCAATTATTAAGTCTTGGTAAAGCCATATCTGGAGCTCCAATCATTAAAGGGATTTGCCAATTTGCAAGACCCACAAAAGCCGGCATGATAGCTCCAAAAATCATAACCAAAGCATGCAAGGTTGTCATCTGATTAAAGAAACCAGGCACAACTAATTGAAGTCCAGGTTGGAATAACTCAGCTCTTATAACTAGAGCCATAGCCCCACCAATGAAAAACATAATTAAGCTAAACCATAAATAGAGAGTTCCGATGTCTTTATGGTTTGTTGTGGTTATCCATCTCATAATCCCCGAAGGCTTATGGTGATGATCATCAAATTTTTCTATATCTGTGCTCATAATATTTCCTTTTATTTATTCTTAGCAACTTTATTGTTTTGTTGAATTGAAACCCATTTATGATATTCAGTTTTAGAGACAGCTTGTACTACTATTGGCATGAAACCATGGTCTTTGCCACAAAGCTCCGCACATTGACCTCTATAAATTCCAGGTTTTTTTATATCAACCCAGAGTTCATTGATATATCCCGGTATTGCATCTTTTTTTCCACCTAATTCTGGAACCCACCAAGCATGAATTACATCATTCGCAGTTAATAGAATTCTGATTTTAGTATTTGTTGGAAGAACTACAATATTATCAACATTTCTTAAATAATTTTTTACTTGGTTTACATCTATTCCTGAATTTAATTGTCTTGCCTTATTGCTCTCATCGTCAATTTTACTAAAAAACGAAACATCATCTTCTAAATATTCATATTGCCACATCCACTGATATCCAGTTACTTTCAGTGTTATTTCAGAATCCCTGGTATCTTCCATTAATATAAGAGCTTTTGTAGCTGGTATAGCCATACCAACGAGGATTATAAAAGGTATAACTGTCCAAATTATTTCAACTTTTGTGCTCTCATGAAATTGCGCAGGCTTGGCTCCAATGGATTTTCTATGATAAATTATTGAATATAGCATAGCCCCAAATACTAATATTCCAATCACAACAGTTATATAAAATATAAGCATATGAATATCGTATGCAATTTCACTTGTTGGGGTGACTCCGATGGGCATATTTGTTTCCCAGTCTGCTGAAGCAAGAGATGGACTTAATGTGGCTGCGATTATAGTAAATACTTTCATTAAACTTCCTTTATTTAACGAATTTAATAATACCAAAATATTAGTATTTATGGAATTTCTAATTAAAGAAAATTATGTTTTCAGTATATTGATTTAATCGCTGATTTTAATAGGAATAACAACTTCATTATTTATAGGGTTTTGAGCACTCCTCTTCCATGCAACGCCATAAATCATCTCATATGTGACAGGAAATAATCCATTTTTGTTATTTTTTTTATAATAACTTTCTAAGTTTTTTAAGGATTTTTTTGCGGTAAATTTGCTTTGATTATATATAACTGTACTAGCTCCAGTTTTTCTTAAAGATTGTAGAACCTCATTAAAATTTTTATATTCAATAATTAGTCGCTCCACATCCATGACCGGATCATGAAACCCAGATGATAGTAAAATATCTCCATAAGTATGCATATCATCGAAAGTATTGATATGCTCATAATTGTCAATTAGTTTATAGGCATCTCTTAGCTCTTTTAATGTATCTGGTCCAACAGTTGTAAACATAAAATTTCCATTATTTTTTAAAATCCTAAAAATATCAGAAAATATCTTATCTATCTGCTGACACCAGTGCAGAGTAAAGCTTGATATCACAAGATCAAATGTTGATGTTTTAAATGGCATATATTCAGCATCAGCAACGAGAGGTTCAAGTTTTATGTTTTTATTTTTACATTGACTTACCATCTCATAAGAAAAATCCATACAAACAATATTTGAATTTGGGAGATGCCGGCTAATTAAGTTGGACAAATACCCGGTCCCACAACCAATATCTAGAATATTTAATGGTTTAGATTTTAAAAATTTAAGTCTTTTAATCATTCTTTCTGAGACTTCTTTCTGAACAAAGGAATACTCGTCATAGCTTGAAGACTTAGCATCAAAAGATTTTAGTATTTTAATTTTATATTTTTCCATTTTAATTAAATAAAATCAGATATTACATTATATATTTCATCTTTATAGGAAATAAATGGCATATGTCCCATATTATTAATTATTTTCACACTTATATTATTATAAATTTTATTAGAGGATAATATAGGTTCTATGAAGTGATCATTCCCTCCATTAATTATTAACACATCTTTTTTCGTTTCTATTAATAATTTAGAATTATTTGATTCAGATAAATATTTTAAACCTTCTATTAATATGACATTCTCTGGCAAACTATCAATTAGAAAATTCTCTTTAAGAAATTTATATTCATTTTTCGAAAATTTTGAATTTTTAACGCATTCAAAAAAAAATTTTTGAATAGTTTTGTATCTATCAGTTTCTAATTCTTTCTTTAAGGTTTCAATATTATTTTTATTCAAAAAACTTTTACTAGTATTAGAAAATATATAAGGGTTGCAGTTAATTAATATAATCTTTTTAATATTTGGATAGTTATTAGCACATTCCTGTAATGTTAATAATCCCCCATATGACCAACAAATTATAATTGATGGTGAGTCAATAGCTTTAAAGACCTGCTTACAATAATCTCTATGGTTTAGGTTTTTTTCAATATTATCTCCATATCCAGGCAAGTTAATTTTTTTTATATTATGATTCTTCATAAATAATTTATCAAAATTACACCAAATACGACTATCAAATAGCCATCCATGTATAAAAATTATATTAAAATTATTCATATATTGATAAGGTTAACTGTTATTCATTAGATATTAATTATATATTAATCACATGTTAGAAAATATATTCAACTTACTAACCAATCCAAATACAATAATCATTATTATAATATTATATATGATTGGGTCATTGCCATTTGCAGTTATTATTTCAAAATTACTCTCATTACCTGACCCTAGAAGTTTTGGTTCTAATAACCCTGGTGCTACAAATGTACTAAGGGGTGGAAATAAATTTGGGGCAATACTAACATTACTAGGCGATTCAATGAAAGGTTATATTTCAGTATTAATTTTAATTAACATGGGTATACAGATTGGAGAAATATATTTTTTATCTTTTTTTATAATAATTGGGCATATTTTTCCAATTACACTTAAATTCAAAGGTGGCAAGGGTGTAGCTACATCCATGGGAATCTTGTTTGCTATAAATCTAAACATAGGTATTGTGGTTTTAGCTGTGTGGTTATTGGTTTTTGCCATAAGCAGAGTCTCTGGTTTATCTGCTTTAAGTGCATTTTTTATACTGCCATTTTCTATATATTTATTAATTCAAAATGATTTTATGTTTTCTCTATCTATTATAAATGCATTTATAATTTTCCTAACTCACAAAAATAATATTAAAGAATTTTTTATTGTTAAATAATTTTTGAAGTTGGATTTGGTTTTATATTTAAAGAATTAACTATATTGTCCTTAGACTTAATCCATCCCATATATGCTATCATTGCACCATTATCTGTGCTGAATGCTATATCTGGAAAAAAAATATTGGTATTATTACTTTTTTCATTTTGAAATCTAAATCTAAGTTTTTTGTTTGCACTAACTCCACCTACTATCACAATATTTTTAATATTAAATTCTTGTGATGCTTTTAAAGTTTTATGTATAAGAACATCAATTATTGCATTCTCAAAATCAAAAGCAATGTTTGAAATATTTTGATTAGTTAGTTTTGTTTCATTTATAACTTGTATTACATGTGTTTTTAGACCACTAAAACTAAAGTTATAGTTATTACTGTTAATCATTGGTCTTGGAAATTTATATTTAGAATTTCTAATCTTTTCTGATGCTTTGGAAATTTCAGGTCCGCCTGGATAAGGCAACCCAAGCTGTCTTGCAACCTTATCAAAAACTTCTCCGGCCGAATCATCTACTGTTTTTCCAATAATTTTATATTCATTTTTTTGATTAATAATTGATAGAATAGTATGCCCTCCTGAAACAAGCATTGAAATGAAAGGAGGGTTAAGATTTTTTTCTGTAATCATAACTGAGAAAATATGAGCTTCAAGATGATTTACTTCTATGTGTTTAATATTAAGCGCCCAAGCTAAAGATTTAGCAAAAGCAGCTCCGGTTAAAAGAGGTCCCATGAGACCCGGGCCATTAGTAAATGCGATTAAATCTAAATCTTTTAATTCAAGTTTACATCGATTTAATAATTCGTCTAAAAGTGGCACTAGTTTTAAAACATGATCCCTTGATGCAAGTTCAGGCACGATCCCACCATATCTTCCATGTATCTCATGTTGAGAGTTTACAATGTGACCAAGAATACCATTGTTAGAATGATATAAAGCTAATCCCGTTTCATCGCATGATGATTCAATTCCTAAAACAAGCATTTTATATACATCTCGAATGTGTTAAATATATTGCTTTATTACGATAATCAAGTAATATTACGCCATTGTAAACTATTTTAAATTATTTTATGCCAAGTGTTCAAATAAGAGAAAATGAGCCTTTTGAAATAGCTCTCAGAAGATTCAAAAGAGGTTGCGAAAAAGCTGGTATCCTTACCGAAACCCGTAGAAAAGAGTTCTATGAAAAACCAACCGCTATGAGAAAACGGAAAATAGCGGCAGCAACAAAAAGACATAAAAGAAAAATAAGTATGTCCGCTATAAGAAAGAAGCCTCCTTACAAAAAATACTAATACAATTGATGTCTGATCAGTCCATTAAAACAAAAATCCAAAAAGATTTAATTCAGTTCATGAAAACTGGAGAAAAAGATAAGGTGGGTGTTATAAGATTTGTTTTATCTTTTATCAACACTGAAGAAAAAGACAAACAAAAGTCACTTACTGATAGTGAAACACTGCAAGTCTTAAAAAAAGTCATAAAAAGAAATCAAGAGTCTTTTGAACAGTTTTCTAAAGCATCAAGGAATGATTTAGCAGAAAAAGAGAAAAAAGAAATAGAGATAATCAAAGAATATCTTCTAGAAGAAATAAGCGAAAATGAAATTATTGAAGCTGTAAAAAAATCAATAACACAATGTGACGCAAACTCTATTAAAGATATGGGTAGAGTGATGGCTGAAATTAAAAAAAATTATGGTGATAGAGCTGATATGTCAATAGTCAGCAAACATGTCAAAATTCTTCTAAATTCCTAAATTTTTTGAGCTTTTTAACAAAGCTTATATCTACATTTAAAACTTACTCTATAATGTCTATTTTATAGTATAATCTAAAGTCATATTATGGATAAAAATCTTCAATTTCTAGAACTTAAGAGAATGGACCCAAAAATTATGTCTCCTTCAAAAAGACTCAAAAATTATAAGGAAATTTATGGCCATTATTCAAGTATTAAGGCAGGCGAACAATCTGGAAGATGTATTGAATGTGGCAATCCTTATTGTGAATGGAAATGCCCCGTTCATAATTATATACCTCAATGGTTAAAGTTAATTTCTGAGAATAGATTATTTGAGGCAGCTGAATTATCACACCAAACAAATTCGTTGCCCGAAATATGTGGAAGAATTTGCCCTCAAGATCGTTTATGTGAAGGTGCTTGTACATTGAATGATGGTTTTGGAGCTATAACAATTGGTAGTATAGAAAAATACATAACTGATGAAGCATTCAAACAAGGTTGGAAACCAGATTTGTCAAATGTAGTTGCAACAGATTTTAAAGTTGGGATTATAGGAGCTGGACCAGCAGGACTAGCTTGCGCAGATGTTCTTGCTCGAAATGGGATTAAATCTATTATTTATGATAAGTATGAAGAAATCGGAGGCTTATTAACATTTGGAATTCCACCTTTTAAACTTGAAAAAGAAGTAGTGTTAAAGAGAAAAAAGATTTTAGAAGAAATGGGTGTTGAATTTAAACTCAATACTGATGTAGGAAAAGATATAAGCTTCAAAAAATTCAAATCAATGTATGATGCAGTTTTTCTTGGTATGGGGACTTATACATATATGAAAGGTGGTTTCAAAGGAGAAAATCTCGATGGTGTTTATGACGCACTCCCTTATCTTAATTCAAATGCAAGAAGGATAATGAAGTTTGAAAATAATGAATATATAAACATGAAAAATAAGACTGTAATGGTATTGGGTGGTGGTGACACAGCAATGGATGCTAACAGAACAGCAATAAGACAAGGTGCCAAAAAAGTTTATTGTGCTTATAGAAGAAATGAAGAAAATATGCCTGGATCAAAAAGGGAAGTAAAAAATAGCAAAGAAGAAGGTATAGAATTTTTATGGAATATGCAGCCTACTGAAATTATTGGCAACAAAAAAGTAGAGTCAGTAAAATTTGTAAAAACAAAATTACAAAAACAAGATATTAGAGGAAGAGAAATTCCTGTAATAATTAAAAATTCCGAACGTATAATTAAGATTGATACTGTTGTTATAGCATTTGGTTTTAGACCTAACCCATCACCATGGTTTATTGAAAATAATATAAAAATTGATGAAATAGGAAGAGTTATACTTAATAAAAATTCCTCGTATCAGCATCAAACTCATAATCCAAAAATCTTTTCTGGAGGCGACATGGTAAGGGGTTCTGATTTAGTTGTTACTGCTGTCTTTGAAGGTAGAAATGCTGCAGATGGTATTACTAAATTTCTAAAAAATAAAGCTCATAATAAATTAAATGCAGTCAACTCATAACCTGCTTCTGCTTAAGGCAATTAAAAAAGAACCTGTTCATAGAACACCTATTTGGATTATGAGGCAAGCTGGGCGCTATCTGCCAGAATATATTACTACAAAAAATAAAGCTGGTGGATTTATTAATTTAATCAGAAATCCTGAATTAGCATGTGAAATTACCTTGCAACCTCTTCAAAGATATAATCTAGATGCTGCAATTTTATTTTCAGATATTTTAGTAATATCCGATTTGCTAGGCATGAAATTGAGATTTGAAGAAAATAAAGGACCCATCTTTGATAAAACTATTTGTTCACAAAAAGATTTAAATACAATGACTGATGTGGAAGATGTAGATAAACTTGATTATGTATTCAATACAATCAAATTATTAAAGAATGAACTATATGGAAAAAAACCCCTTATAGGATTTATAGGCAGCCCTTGGACAGTAGCAACATACTTGATTGAGGGTAATTCATCAAAAAAATTTTCAAAAGTTATGTTAATGGTAAATGAAGATGAAACTCTGATGCATAATATATTAAATATTTTGACAACTGCAAGCATTGCATACCTTAAAAAACAAATTGAAGCAGGGATAGATGTTGCAATGATTTTTGATACTTGGGGAAGCTTGCTTAAGAATGAATTATATGAAAAGTTTTCGCTAAATTATGTTCGTAAAATTAGAGAAGCCCTAGCATATACAAATGTTCCAATAATTTATTATGTCAGACAAACCAGTGAAAAAATTAATATTTTAAAAAATTTAGATGTTGATGTGCTCGGGTTAGATTCTACATCAGATATAGGTGTTATTAAAAAAGTTATTGGTAATAAATATGCGCTACAAGGAAATCTTGATGTAAATATTTTGAAAGAAGAAGAGAAAATAATAGTTAAAAAAGTAGATGAGACTCTCAAAAAATATAATTCAAAGACTGGCCATATATTTAATCTCGGAACGGGAATTACGCCTGATATTGATCCAAATAAAGTAAAATTACTTATAGATATTCTTGCGGACATCAGTCCAAAATATAATGTAAAATAAAGCAATGAATTTAAATAATATTTTTATAGTTGGATTAATGGGCTCAGGCAAAACCTCTATAGGTAAATTACTTGCTAAAAGAACAGGCAGGTTATTCATTGATACAGATAATGAAATCATTAAAGAATCAGGTATGACTATTACTGAGATATTTAATAAATTTAATGAAAATTATTTTAGAGATTTGGAGTATAAAGTATTATCAAAGGTAAAATCTATAGAAAACCATGTAATCTCTACTGGCGGAGGTGTCATTCTAAAATTAGAAAATATAAAAATTATGAAAAACTCAGGAACTATTATATTTCTAGATATTGATGTAGAAACTCAATTATCAAGAGTTAGAAATAAAAAAAATAGACCATTATTAGATGGTAATAATATGATAGAAAATTTGGTAAATATAAAAAAGGAGAGAGATTACATATATAAAAATATTTCAGACTATATAATAAGTATATCTGAAAAGAATAAAAGTGAAGTTGTTGGAGAAATTCAGAACTATATATCATGAAAAAAATACTGCTTAAAATTAAAGATAAAAAAATACCTATATATATAGGTAAGAATACGATTAAAAGCATTGAGCTTGATAAACATATAAAAAGCAAAGATGTTGTTATAATCACTAATACTATTGTTGCTAAATACCACCTAGACTCTCTCCTAAAATTACTTAAAAGATTTAATGTAGAATCATATATTTTGCCTGATGGAGAAAAGCAAAAAAATATTTCAACTCTTAATAAAATTCATCATTTTTTGATAAAGAAAAAATTTGATAGGCAAGTAACTATTGTGGCATTTGGTGGTGGGGTAATAGGTGATCTTGCGGGTTTTGCTTCAGATACATTTTTAAGAGGGGTTGATTTAATACATATACCCACTACTTTGCTTGCGCAGGTAGATTCATCTATAGGTGGAAAAACAGGAGTCAATCATGTGCTTGGTAAGAATTTAATTGGAAGTTTCAAACATCCTAATGCAATTATTATAGATATTAATTATCTTAAAACTTTGCCGATTAAACAGTATGTCTCTGGATTAGCAGAAGTTATTAAATACGGGGTTATTAGCAAAGAAAGTTTTCTAAAGTGGTTAAATATAAATGCTTTATCCATATTAAATAAAGAATCAGATAAATTACTTAAACTGATTACAATATCAGTTAAAGAAAAAATTTCTATTGTTCAACGTGATGAAAGAGAATCTAATATTAGAGCCTTTTTAAATTATGGTCATACAATTGGACATGCAATAGAATCATCCAAAAATTATAAAGGTATTCTTCATGGCGAAGCTGTAAGTATTGGTATGATGTTTGCCTCAGCTATATCAGTTGAAAAAAGTTCTTTGAATATTGAGAGTTTTAATTTAATTGAAGACACGCTGGTTAAACTTAAACTTCCCATTACATTACCAAAAAATATAAAGACGTCAAAAATTATGAAACACTTATCTTTCGACAAGAAGAAAAAAGCTGGAAAAAATAATTTTGTCCTGCTTAAATCTATTGGGAAATGTTATATAACAAACTCATTAAGTAATCAATATGTCGCTAAAATGGTCAAAAACTTTCAAACCTAAAGATGTCAAAAATATGCTAATATCATCATAGTATGAAAAGCAAATTACATAAAAATTTTAATGGTCTCTATAATCCTATATTTGAAAAGGATAATTGTGGTTTTGGGTTAATATCTCAGATGGATAATAAACCATCCCACTGGGTTATTAAAACAAGTATTAATGCGCTTCAAAGATTAACTCATAGGGGCGCAATATCAGATGATGGTAAAACCAGCGATGGATGTGGTTTATTAATTAAAAAACCTGATTCATTTTTTAGGCACTTAGCATCAACATTAAACATACAGCTTAATAAAAATTATTGTTTTGGTTCTGTATTTTTAAATAAGAATAAAAAGATTCAAAAAAAAACAAAAGAAACCCTGCATTTTCAACTTAGAAAACAAGGGTTAGTAGTAGAAGGATGGAGAGAGGTTCCAATCAACAAGAAAGTATGTGGCAAAGAGGCTTTAGCAGATATTCCATCAATACAGCAAATTATAATTAATGCGCCTGATTCTATTTTAGAAAGTGAATTTGAAAAGAAATTATATATTGCAAGAGTCCAAACTGAAAAGATTTTAGAAGATGATTCTATGTTTTATATTTCTAGTCTATCGTCGAAAGTTATTTCTTATAAAGGTTTAATAATATCAGATAATATAAAAGATTTTTATTTAGATTTAAATGATATAAAAATGAAAACATCTTTGTGTGTATTTCATCAAAGGTTTTCTACAAACACATTACCTCAATGGAAATTAGCTCAACCATTTAGATACTTGGCTCACAATGGAGAAATAAATACTATACAGGGTAATAGAAATTGGTATGTAGCAAGACGTGCTAAATTAAATATAGAGTTTTTACCTGAATTAAATAAACTTCATCCTTTAATTTCAAAATCAGACTCTGATTCATACACATTAGATAACATGTTGGAATTATTACTTGCTGGAGATATGGGTATTTTTAGAGCAATGAGAACATTAATACCTCCTGCTTGGCAGAATAATAAAAATATTGATGAGGATTTAAAATCTTGTTATGAATATCATTCAATGCATATGGAACCATGGGATGGACCTGCTGGAATTGTTTTGACAGATGGAAGATATGCTGCATGTGCACTAGATAGGAATGGTTTAAGGCCAGCCAGATATGTTATTACATCTGATAGACATATAACTTTAGCGTCAGAAATTGGCGTATATGATTATAAAGATGAAGATGTTATTAAAAAGGGTAGACTTGCTCCTGGAGAAATGCTCGCAGTAGATACTGAGAAAGGTGAGCTATTACTAACAGATCAAATAGATAATATTTTAAAAGAAAGGCATCCATATCACTCTTGGTTAAAAAAATATTCTGTCAAAGTTCCAAACTTTGATAGCGAAAAAGAAAACCCATTAGATTTTACTTCTAAGAAATTACAAATATACAAAAAATTATTTTCTATAACATTTGAAGAAGAGACAGATATAATTGCCCCTTTAGCAGAAATAGCCCAAGAAGCTACTGGTTCAATGGGTGATGATACGCCTATGCCAGTATTATCATCAAAAAATAGATCAATATATGATTATTTTAGACAGCAGTTCGCTCAAGTTACGAACCCACCTATAGATTCTCTTAGAGAAGCTAGCGTTATGTCTCTTGAAGTCTGTATTGGAAAAGAAAGAAATCTATTTGAAGAATCATCTAAACATGCTGATAGACTTGTTTTAAGTTCTCCTGTTCTGGATAGACAAACTTATGAAGCAATATTAAGTTCTAAATATAAAAAATATTCTCACGATATAATAAATCTTAATTATGATAATTCTATAGATTTAGAAGAAGCTATCAATACAATTTGCGACAGAGTTATCAGAAGTGTGAAAAAGGGCAATATAACAATTGTTTTATCAGATAAAAAAATTAATAAAAATCAACTCACTATTCCGACACCCATGGCTGTTGGAGCTGTTCATCATAAACTTATAAACATAGGGTTAAGGTGTGATACAAATTTAATTATAGAAACAGGTTCTGTTAGGAACCCACATCACTTTGCTGTATTGCTTGGATATGGAGCAACTGCTATTTACCCATATCTTGCTTTTGAAATACTTAATGAAATGATTGTTAAGAAGAAATTAACAATACAAAAATATAGTGAATCTGTTAAAAATTATACCAATGGTATTAACAAAGGCATTCTTAAAATTATGTCAAAAATGGGAATTTCATGTGTTTCAAGTTATCGAGGTGCGCAACTTTTTGAAATTGTTGGGCTTGATGACAATATAGTTAATTTATGTTTTAAAGATACAATTAGCAGAGTATCTGGCGCTAGATTTAAAGATATAGAAGTTGATATAGAAGAAAATAGATCTTTAGCATGGGATACAGGTAAAGAAATCAAAACTGGTGGTTTATTAAAATATGTTCATAACGAAGAACACCATGATTATAATCCAAATGTTGTTAAATCACTGCAAGAATGTGTAGCTACTGCTGAATATGATGATTATAAAAAATTTTCTGAATTAGTCAATAAAAGACATCCAAGTTTTATACGTGATTTGCTAAATATAAAAACTATTAATAAGTCTATACCAATTTCTAAAGTTGAGCCTATTGAAAAAATATTTCATAGATTTGATACTGCGGGTATGTCATTGGGGGCATTATCTCCAGAAGCACATGAAGCTTTAGCTATTGCAATGAATAGTATTGGAGGAAGATCAAATTCTGGAGAAGGAGGCGAAGATAAGGCTAGATTTAATTCAAATAAAACTTCTAAAATAAAACAAGTTGCTTCTGGAAGATTTGGTGTTACACCCCACTATTTGGTTAATGCTGAGGTTATACAAATCAAGATTGCTCAAGGTGCTAAACCTGGGGAAGGCGGTCAGTTACCGGGCCATAAAGTAAATGATATGATTGCAAAACTTAGATTTTCAGTCCCAGGTGTTACTTTAATATCTCCTCCTCCTCACCACGATATTTATTCAATTGAAGATCTTGCTCAATTGATATTTGATTTAAAACAAATTAATAATAAAGCATTGATATCTGTCAAATTAGTTTCACAAGCTGGAGTTGGAACAATTGCCGCAGGTGTTGCCAAAGCTTATGCTGATTTAATCACAATATCTGGTTATGATGGTGGAACTGGTGCAAGTCCACTTACATCTGTAAAATATGCAGGTAGCCCATGGGAACTTGGTATTAGTGAAGCACACCAGACTTTGATGATGAATAATCTTAGACACAAAGTTAGGCTTCAAACTGATGGTGGCCTTAAAACAGGTTTAGATGTTATTAAAGGTGCAATGTTAGGGGCAGAAAGCTTTGGTTTTGGTACATCAGTAATGGTTGCATTGGGTTGCAAATATTTAAGAATTTGTCATTTGAATAATTGCGCGACTGGAGTTGCAACACAAAATAAAATACTAAGAATGAAGCATTTTACGGGTAGTCCAGATAGAGTTGTAACTTACTTTAAATTTATTGCTCAAGAAGTTAGAGAAATTCTTGCGTTATTGGGTTTTAGTTCAATAAATCAAATAATAGGGCGTACTGACCTGCTTAAACAAACCAAAGGAACAACTAAAAAACATAGAAATCTAAACCTAAAAAGATTATTAGTGAGAATTAATAATAATAGCTCAAGATATTGTATAAAAAAATCAAATGATCCTTTTGATAAAGCAATATTAGCAAAAAAAATTTTAAAAGATACTATGCCGTTTATTTTAAAAAAACAGAAAAAATCATTTTCCTATAACATAAAGAATTTTAACAGAAGTATCGGTGCAAATATTTCTGGTGAAATTGCAAAAATATACGGTAATTATGGTTTAAAAAAATTCCCCATCACACTTAATCTAAAAGGCACAGCTGGACAAAGTTTGGGCGCCTGGAATGCAGATGGTTTAAATATAATATTGACCGGCGACTCAAATGATTATGTTGGGAAAGGAATGGCTGGAGGAAAAATAATTTTAAAATGTAATAAAGTAATTAAATCAATTGCTAAAAAAATGATAATCATGGGTAATACTTGTCTTTATGGAGCAACCGGAGGAAAATTGTTTGCTGAAGGAACTGTTGGCGAAAGATTTGCTGTAAGAAATTCTGGATGTATGTCCGTGATTGAAGGCAGCGGCGACCATGCCTGTGAATATATGACTGGTGGTGCAGTTATAATTCTTGGAGACACAGGAGTTAACTTTGGAGCTGGGATGACTGGTGGTTTAGCATTTGTATATGACAAAGATAAATTATTTAAGAACAAAATTAATACTCAATCGGTTGAAATTAAAGAATTAAGTGCTAAGAGTTTCAAGGAACATCAAATTTTTTTACTAAATCTTATAAAAGAACATTTTAATGAAACTAAAAGTTTAACTGCAGAAAAGATAATAAATAATTTTAAAAATGAAATAAAAAGATTTGTGATGGTCAAGTCAAAAGACTCAAGTTTTAATGACATATTAAACATTTTAACAAAAGCTGCATAGACATGAAAAATATTGATAGAGCCTTTATCGATGATTTATTGTCTCGTATTGATATAGTTGAATTAATTGGTCAAAAGGTAGAGCTGAAAAAACATGGAAATAGCTATAAAGGGCTTTGTCCATTTCATGCTGAAAATACACCCTCTTTTAATGTATTAAAATCAAAACAATTTTACCATTGTTTTGGCTGTGGTGTCTCTGGAGATGCAATAAATTTTCTTAAGGAACATGAAGGTTTGACATTTATTGAAGCAATAGAAAAGCTAGCTAAAAGTGCAAACATAAAAGTTCCCGAAATAAATGATAAAAAATATGAAAGTCATAAGAAATTAATTGAAACAAATAAACTGGTTGCATATATTTTTAAAAAAAATCTTAATATAAATAATAAAGCTATGGATTATTTAAAATCTAGAAAGATTTTACAAGAACAAATTGATTATTTTGAAATAGGTTATGCAAAAGATGAATGGGATGATATTAAATCTTTTTTACAATCAAAAGGTTTAATAAAAGAAGGTTTGGAGACTGGTTTGTTAGTTCAAACAAATAATAAAATATATGACAGATTTAGAAATAGGATTATATTTCCAATTAAAAATTCAGTAGGAAATATAATTGCATTTGGAGGCAGAACACTTGATAAATCTGAAAATGCAAAATATATAAATTCACCAGAATCAAAATTATTTTATAAAAGCTCAGAGCTTTATGGGTTGTATGAATCTAAACAAAATATAAATAAGCTGGATAAAATTATTATTGTTGAAGGGTATACAGATGTAATTGCACTTCATAAAAATAAATTTAATAATTCTGTTGCTACCCTTGGAACTGCTTTTACAAAATATCATATTAGCAAATTACTTAGATACTCAA